>ENA-OQIN01000755-OQIN01000755.1-human-gut-metagenome-genome-assembly--contig:-NODE-755-length-18985-cov-4.351597_pt1 | contig 18985 bp, 13 predicted proteins | sample MGYA00242581_ERZ504746 | MGnify/ENA primary metagenome ERZ504746 (study PRJEB26092, sample SAMD00036436) | human gut metagenome | host: Homo sapiens | study: EMG produced TPA metagenomics assembly of...
GTGAATGGTCCTGCACAGTCATGGACAGATCCGGTATGACACAGCGTCCTGCGAAATATTTTTTAATTCCTTTTACGGTAATCTCCATCTGCCGCTCCCCTCCGCCATGTTTCCTTTTCTTATTGTAAAGAAGAAATATATCCCTTCTGTCACCGTTCGATATCAGAAAAGTAAAAGTCAGCGACCACTGTTAGTCCCACGTAAAAAAGCCCGGCATCATGCCGGGCCCCTATACATATTTTTTAAAAACCTGTCCCTCTATTTCTTTGCAGAAGACAAACCATTCTCCCCGTTATGCCTTCTGAAAGGAACTCCCCATTTGGGAACAGATTCCATATAGACCTCATAATCCCTGCCGAAATACCGGAGCGACTCCTTTTCTTCCAGTCCCGCCAAATGAATATACATAAACAGCAGAACCGGATACATAACCACGGTCAGCAGCGTCGGCCACTGAATCAAAAAACCCGTCAGAATCAGAATAAATGCAGCATACTGGGGGTGGCGCATACGGGCATACGGTCCCTGGGACGCAACCTCGCCCTTCTGCTGTGCCCGGTGCAGATACTTCCACGTAACCGCCAGAAAAATCATGCCCCCCAGAATCATCCATTCACTCACCATATGGATCGGATACTGATGGGGATCCCCCTGGAGTCCCAGAAGAGAATACCACAAATGTCCCCCGTCATGAGAAAAAGAAAGCTCGGGAAAACGGCTGCCTATCCATCCGGAAAGGAGATAAACAGTCAGAGGAAACCCGTACATTTCCGTAAACAAAGCTACGATAAACGCGCTGAAAGCGCCGAACGAACGCCAGTCCCGCCCTTTCCGGGGCCGGGTAAAACTGAATGCAAAAACAAGAAAAACAAAGATATTGACACCGGCCATCACCCACATGCCGTATTCATACATCAGACGCACTTCCTTCCAGAAAATATATTCATCCTACAAAACCGTTTCTCCGCCCCTGCCGGCATGCGCCCTGCGCCGGGACAGCCATACCAGAATCAGGGCCGCTGCCCCCGCCGTCACAGCCGTTGTGAGCTGGGCCGCCTTCAGAGAACCGGCCATCAGACTGTCCGTACGCAGAAACTCCAGGAAAAATCTGGCTGCCGAATACAAAATAAAATACCAGAGAACCACCTGGCCGTCGAACCTCTTCCTTCTGAATATCATGCAGAGAATCCCCAGTATCACAAAATCCGCCGCTGATTCAAAAAGCTCCGCCGGCACCAGAGGCGTACTGCCCCAGGCAGCAAAAGCCGGTGTTCCCGGCTGATAAACGACCCCGTACCACGCATCCGTCGGCTTTCCATATGCATCTCCATTAAAAAAACATCCGATACGCCCTATCGCCTGACCCAGAATCAGTCCCGGCGCCAAAATATCACCGAAAGCTGCCAGAGACAACTTCTGCTTCCGCATATATCCCCATGCCAGCAGCAAATCTGCCGCCACAGCCCCCTGGATCGACATACCTCCCTGCCACAGCATGAGTGCCTGCAGAGGATCCGCTGCATAATTCTGCCAGGAGAAAAGGACCTCCCACAGCCGGGCCCCCGCCAGCCCCACAGGAATGGCATAAAAAAAATAACCCCATAAAATAGACTCCGTGAACCGGCTTCCCTCCGCAAAACGAAGAGCTGTCATATACCCTGCCGCTGCGCCCAGAGATACCATCAGGCCCCAGACATGTATATCAAAACCGCCTATTGAGAAAAGTATAGGATGCATATTCTTCCTCCTGTTTTTGTCCTTTCCTCTACTATATACGGCACTTATGAAAATGCTGCGAACCTATTGTGAAGAAGTTGTGAAATCTTCAAAAACACGGATATTCCTTTTTATTTCATCTATTTTCACAACTTCTTCACATAAAAAGCGTATGATAAAACCATACAGGAAAGGAGTGGATATATATGATGCACGGCTTTGGATTTGGTTATGGCTATGGAGGCCCCATGAGCTGGCTTTTCGGACTGCTGGGACTGATCATGAATCTGTCATTTGTGATCATTGCCGTCTTGGCAGCCATATGGCTCTTCCGCTCAGTATTCAAAAAAGAGGACACTCCGGAACTCTCCCATACACCAGCCCTGGAAATTCTGAAAGAGCGGTATGCAAAAGGAGAACTGAACAGCGAAGAATTTGCAAAAATGAAGGAAGAAATTTCTGACAGCACCCCCGTAAAAAAAGAATAATGCCCTTCCCAATTCATAAAAAGATCTCAGGACAAGACCGTCAAGGCCTCTCCTGAGATCTTTTTGAATATAAAAACAATCAAAGAAACACAGGGACTTCCCGGGATAACCCCCGCAGCCCCTGTGTTTTATATACAACAATACAGATAGATAATTATTTCCTGTCCGTTTCGCCGTCATTGTCCAGACAGGGATAATCCTTGTCTTCTCCGCGGCGGGATGTCCGTTCCTCAGTCCCCGCTTTGGCAGTATCCCAGCTGTACCCGCGTCCGCTGCGGTCTGTATAGTCACGCATCATGCCCAAAGATCCTTCATTCCCCATCATGTCATCCATATACTGTCCGGTTCCGAGCGCACCCATATGTCCCCGGTATGTACGGTCCGCATGGCCTGTTTTATCAGAAGACGCCGATGACGTTCCCGAGTAGCAGGGCATCCGGTCAAAAGAGCTGTCATCCTTTGCCTGAACAGCCTGAAATCCATAAGCGGCAATTCCCAGCGCCGCAATACCGCCTGCTGCACACATAATCCATTTTTTTCGATTCATAAAAACCCCTCTTTCCCTTTCTCAATCATATATCTGAAAACAGCTACACCCCTGTTTCTATATCTCCCGTCCCGGTTTTTGTCCCGGAAGTTTTCTGCTGACTCTTTTTATGCATGCTCTTCATCATAAAAAGATGCATCACCGGACATAACAGCAACATCATATACCCCGCCGCCGATCCATAACCGGCAGCCTGTACCGCAAAAGCAGCTCCTATAGGAAGGAGACAGCATAACGCCATCATCCAGCCATGACCCATCCGGTGCATCCCGCCTTTTTTATGACATTCTTCCGATCCTTCCTGTACCTTTTTCTCCATGAACTGCGCCTCCCCTCTTTCTCAAACCTATCTTATATTTTCAGTATAGGCAAAAACTGTGAAAAACCTGTGAAGGAATATTGAAGAAATTATATCTTTTAGAATATCTGCGGCACATAAAAACAGCTCCATGAATCTATACTTCATGGAGCTGCTGATTAATAGTCCTCTTTTTACCCACACATCCCGTAAGGGATGTAACGAGTGCCAGGGCATCCCCCAGATTCGGTGACGGATTTCAATCCACACATCCCGTGAGGGATGTGACACATTGATAGCCCCGAATTGTGCAAGGTTTTTTCGATTTCAATCCACACATCCCGTGAGGGATGTGACTTTACTTCTGCCAGAGATGCTCCAATGGGTGTACAATTTCAATCCACACATCCCGTGAGGGATGTGACGCGGCAGACAAAAAAAGATTGGAGGCTAAGGCGATATTTCAATCCACACATCCCGTGAGGGATGTGACTCAAGCACCTTCAATCAATTATGAGCAACTTATTATTTCAATCCACACATCCCGTGAGGGATGTGACGGCAGCAGGTATACGCATTATCCCTATACATGACCATTTCAATCCACACATCCCGTGAGGGATGTGACGCACTACATATATCACTCCGGGATGGGGTCCCGGATTTCAATCCACACATCCCGTGAGGGATGTGACGTAAATCTTGACGCTTTTTCTGTCATTTGTTCGCAATTTCAATCCACACATCCCGTGAGGGATGTGACAGTTGATAATGGGAATAATGTTTCTGATATTTTAATTTCAATCCACACATCCCGTGAGGGATGTGACTAAGCCGTACATACATTTTCTGACAGCAATGCATTAATTTCAATCCACACATCCCGTGAGGGATGTGACAATGACAACACGTAAAATGCAGAGTAAAGTGATGATTTCAATCCACACATCCCGTGAGGGATGTGACTCCCACAAAAGTACGAGCCAGCGTATGGCACGTATATTTCAATCCACACATCCCGTGAGGGATGTGACGATTAAGATGCGGGGGATCAAAAATGACGACTGTATTTCAATCCACACATCCCGTGAGGGATGTGACAACATGGATATAAGTACATCAACGCTGTATGAGTGATTTCAATCCACACATCCCGTGAGGGATGTGACGTGTAAGATCATATAAAATTCTTCATCAACTGATATTTCAATCCACACATCCCGTGAGGGATGTGACTGTGTCACATGGGCTGATTTTATTCGATAAAAGCTATTTCAATCCACACATCCCGTGAGGGATGTGACGGTTATCCCCAGTGTTTTGCATATACATCGCTGTATTTCAATCCACACATCCCGTGAGGGATGTGACCGATAAACTCCCGGTCCCTCTTGCCGTCCTCGGTATTTCAATCCACACATCCCGTGAGGGATGTGACGGCTCGTAGGTGGTAGGATCCATCGCCTCTATGTATTTCAATCCACACATCCCGTGAGGGATGTGACGTATCCATATCTTTCCAGTCTTCTCCATCAACTAATTTCAATCCACACATCCCGTGAGGGATGTGACTCATACCCAAAATCAATAATAATAATGCTGTGATATTTCAATCCACACATCCCGTGAGGGATGTGACCAAACGCCGTTTTCATTTGCTTTTTTGTAGCGTTATTTCAATCCACACATCCCGTGAGGGATGTGACTTGCGCTGGTCGCCAAAATATCTGGAGAGTATATCATTTCAATCCACACATCCCGTGAGGGATGTGACGTAATCCACAAATTGTATGTAGACAATAAGGAGGAATTTCAATCCACACATCCCGTGAGGGATGTGACAGCATCCCCGTCAAACTCTTTGACGTCCAGACGACATTTCAATCCACACATCCCGTGAGGGATGTGACTAGCAATAATGAGTTACCCATGTAAAAAAAAGGAATTTCAATCCACACATCCCGTGAGGGATGTGACTTGTTTGGCGGTTTTGTAGCAAGGAGGAAATGACATTTCAATCCACACATCCCGTGAGGGATGTGACTTTCCGGCGATCCGGTGGTTTGACTGGGAGTCGACATTTCAATCCACACATCCCGTGAGGGATGTGACTAATGCCATCCAGATTTGTGATGGGTTTAGCCGCCATTTCAATCCACACATCCCGTGAGGGATGTGACGCATAAAAAAACCACATTTTAAGCGGTTATAAATATTTCAATCCACACATCCCGTGAGGGATGTGACCGAAACAGAGGACGAAAAGGAAAAGGCAGACGCTATTTCAATCCACACATCCCGTGAGGGATGTGACAGTACCTGCAAAAAGAAAAGATATCATCTTGTTTTTACAGGTATTTTCCGCGAACCCTTAATTTGCATTCCGTTCTGCTTTTAAAAGATTCGTATTGATCGGAGAAAATCCAAAAGTCTATTCATGACCGCTTATACTTCGCGCGGCAGCACTTGAATTTCTCTGCTTTGATCATACTGATATTTCTTAAAAAATTCAATACCTTTTAATTCATCCTGAGCTGCTGCACAATCGTCAGCACTGTTCCTATATCATTGAGCGGCATAATATGCACACCGGCAGCCCCCAGACTCCGGATCTCTTCTGACGTATGAGCGGCAATCTCTGTACCCGCCTTCTTGCCGCCCTCCGCCATCCGGCGTATCATATCGGCAGGAATCACGATCCCCGGAACCTTCTCATGGAGATAGCGCGCCATTTTTTCACTTTTTAGAGGCAGTACGCCGAAGAGCACCGGCATATCCAACTCCTCCGCCGCCTCCAGGAAACGGCGGGCGGCGGAAATATCAAAAATAGGCTGCGTCTGTATAAACTCTGCACCAGCCTCTTTTTTCTTTTCCAGCCGGAGAATTTCACTGTCCAGATCCTCTGCATTGGGATTCGCCGTCGTGCCGATATAAAAATGAGAAGGCGTATCCAGTGCATTGCCCGCACAGTCATAACCGCTGTTCAGAGTCTTTGCCGCTTCTATGAGCCCGGTAGAATCCAGTTCATACACAGGATGCGCCTGGGGATGATCTCCGATGGACGGATCATCTCCGGTCAGCGTGAGGATATTATTCACTCCCAGCGCTGCGGCTCCCAGAAGTTCTGCCTGCAGCCCCAGCAGATTCCGGTCCCGGCATGTCAGATGAAAAATCGTTTCCAGTGTATGATATTTTTCCTGAATGATATGCGACAGTGCAATGGGACTCATACGGAGCTTTGCCATGGGGCAGTCTGCGATATTTACCGCATCAATCCAGCCCTCCAGACGGGAAGCCTCCTCCTGTGTCTTCACCGAAGAAGCGCTCTTCGGCGGATCCAGCTCTACCGTGATGGTAAATTCATGATTCCTATGCTTTTCCTTTAAAGACACGATGGCCCCTCCTTATCAGACAATAACTGATCAGCTTCCCGCACAGCCGCAATGCCGTCCCGGGCATACGCATCAGCGCCTGCCTGTTTGGCATATTCCTTCGTCACTACCGCCCCGCCCACAATCACCTTAAGCCGGGGATTAAACGTCTTAAGCGCCTGAACTGATTCACTCAGCCGGGGCAGGGTCGTTGTCATCAGAGAACACAGCCCCACCGCATCGACCTTCTTCTCTTTCACCGTCTTCAGGAGCATTTCAGGAGCCACATCCTTGCCCAGATCAATAATTTGATATCCGTTATTTTCAAGCAGGGCATGAACAATATTTTTCCCCAGATCATGAATATCCCCCTGCACCGTAGCCAGCAGAATAGTTCCCTTGGACTCGGTTTTCAGCTCGGGAAGAAATTCTTTCAAAGCCGTGAATGCATTCTGCATAGTCTCCGCCGACATCATCACCTGCGGCAGATAAGCCCGTCCGGCTCCGTAAGCTTCCCCGATATCCTGCATGGCCCCTGTCAGTCCGTCCTTGATAATCGTCATCGGTTCAGTGCCTGCCTTGAGTGCCTCCTCCACAAGCTCCGGAATCGATTCCTTTTCGCCCCGCATCACTGACTGGTGGATCCGGTCAATATAAGACAAGGAACCCGTTGCATCTGCCGGCTTGGCGGCCTGCACTGCCTGTGTGTCAACCTTCGCAATATACTGCAGTGCATGCGGATCATAACCGAGCAGCAGCCTGCCCGTGAGAAATGCCTTCTGCACCAGATCATCCATGGGATTAACAATCGGCGCATTCATGCCGCAGGCCAGTGCCATAGACAAAAAAGCCGCATTGACCTGGGGCCGCCCCGGGAGTCCGAAAGAAACATTACTGGTCCCCATGACACAGGGCAGCCCGAAATTCTCCTTATACAACCGGATTGTGCGGAGCGTCTCTCTGCCTCCTGAATCATCGGACGCAATGGTCATCACCAGCGGATCGAGGAGAAGATCCTCATGACGGAGCCCGGCCGCATAAGCCGCTTCCAGAATACCGCGGATTACCTCCACCCGTTCCTCCGCCGTTTTGGGGATCCCCTTCTTTCCCAAAGGAAGACAAAGCACTGCTGCGCCGAAACGCTTTGCCAGAGGCAGAATAGCCTCCAGCTGCTCCGGATCCGCATTGACCGAATTAATAAGAGGCCGTCCGGGATACACCTTCAGCGCTGCCTCCACCACCTCCGGATCCGTACTGTCGATGGACAACGGGGCCGGTGACAGCATGGAAATCTGGGACACCGCCTTCTTCATGGCCTCCGCCTGAGAAATCCCGGGCACCCCCATATTGACATCCAGGATATCCGCCCCTGCATCAATCTGATCCAGGGCTTCTTTTTTGACCGAAGTGAAATGGCCGGCCTGAATATCCTCCCGCAGCTTCTTCCTGCCCGTCGGATTGATCCGCTCCCCGATGATAACAGGAGCGAAACGGTCTCCTATGCATACATGGCCGGTACGCGATGTGAGCGCGGTAAACGGTTCTGTATGCGGTCTTGTCACTGGGGAAAGAGCATCGGCCGCCTCTTTCATCGCACGGATATGCTCAGGCGCAGTGCCGCAGCATCCCCCGACATATTCCACCCCCGCTTCCGCAAAAAGCGGCACTGCCCGCGCCATATCCTCCGGTGTCAGAGGAAACCGGGTGACCCCGTCACTGTCCAGAAAAGGAATGCCTGCATTTGGCTGTATCACCACAGGCTTATTCGTATTCCGGACCATTGTCTGTGCAATGGGAAGCAGCTGATCCGGTCCCAGGGAACAATTGGCCCCGATCACATCCGCTCCCATAGCATCCAGCAGAATCACAGCAGAGGCAGGATCCGTTCCGGTAATAGTACGCCCGTCGTCAGAAAAAGACATCTGGCATATGACGGGCAGACGGCAGGCTGCTTTGGCCGCTGTCAGGGCAGCGCGCATCTCCTGAATATCTATAATCGTCTCAATAATGATATAATCCGCCCCGGCTTCGGCGAGCGCCCTGGCCAGCCGGAAATAACCGTCCGCCACCTCATCAAAAGACTTATCTCCCAAAGGGGCAATGAAACATCCCGTGGGCCCCATGTCGCCGGCCGCTTTGACCCGGTCTCCCGCGGCCCTGCGGATATTGGCCACAGCAGCAGATGCCAGCTCCTCCACCTTGTCCTCCAGATGATAATCCGCCAGTTTCAGAGGATGGGCCCCAAACGTATTCGTAATCAGAATCTCACTGCCCGCTTCCGCATACTCCCTGTGAATCTTCGTCAGCAGATCCGGATGAGTCAGACTGAACAGCTCCGGGCACTCTCCTGCAGGGAGGCCATATTTCTGCAGCATGGTTCCCATGGCACCGTCAAATAAATGCATATACTCACAACCTCCTTGTAGACTTCCTCTTTATTTTTTAGCTCCGTTTCCTGCAGTCCTCCGGAAGGCACATGACTGCAGCGTACAGGCACCGCAGTCCTTCGGCCTCCGCCGGACAGGACAGTCGCTGATCCCGATCACAGCCGTCACTGACTTTCTCGGCGTCAGCATCGAATAAGCCGTCACATTGACATCAATTTTCTCCGTCCCCAGCAGACTACACAGAGAAGCCTGCTGCGTAACCGGCCAGTCTCCGTATCCCGGACTGAACCGCCACGTACAGACCTGCCCTTTCCCTGTCACTTTCTTCTCTATATACCGGTTCATCTGATCCGCCAGATGCTCCACCGCCGCAGTAGCCGCCGCATCCAGAAGCAGCCCCCGCGTATAATGACCGTCCGCAAAATACTCGCTGATCTGCCTTTCCGCTTCCTCTCCCACCGTAACCGCCATAATCGCTACAGTAAGACAATCCTCCAGATGACGGCGGATCGAACGCCCCTTTAACGCCAGCGGAGACGGACTCATAATCTTCTGCTGCAGCGGATCATAAGAAAAAATCTCCCATACTCCCCGGGGCTCTGCTATCGCCGTCATCTCCCTGATCGTATCGAGGATCTCCTCCTCGGGGAACTCCTTCAGCTTCGGCAGTCCCGCATACCTCATCATTTCCTTCTGATCCATCGGTGAAAGGATCCCGTTAAAAAAAGGCATATTCCGCACCCCCTGTCTGTCAGATCAATATTTCCAATAAAAAAACTCCCGCCCATGAAGGGACGGAAGTGAACCGTGTTACCACCCAGATTTACCTGTACGTCGCCGCACAGACCTTATCAGGTACGCAGGCAGAATGCCCTCAATACCTTAGCGCTGTAACGGGCACCGCCGGCCAGCCTGATCATTCGGCTGAACATGCTCCGAGGCCATATTCGACACATTCCAACGCACTCCTTTTCACCTGACGGAGCTCTCTGCGGCATCTTTCTGCATCTACTCTTCTCTTCTTCGCATGATATATAATTTGTGATTTATGGTAACACGTACAGTTATCCCTGTCAAGGAGCCAATTATTTGACCTTCCGTCAGTACTCAATTTATATACATTATGAGAAAATGTACTGCCGGGCACTGAATAAATGAACTATCCGGAATAACCAGATAGTTCGAGCTGTTCTAAAGACAGCAATTTAAGAGTGATGTAATTCCTGATGGTGATATTTCAATCCACACATCCCGTGAGGGATGTGACAACACAGGGCAGGATAAGGGGGATGGACGCTCATATTTCAATCCACGTATCCCGTGAGGGATACGACGATTCATTTAATACTAGTTTTTTGTTGGTATTGTATTTCAATCCACGTATCCCGTGAGGGATACGACAATCGTCCTGAGATAGCTCTGGATAGCAGTTATCATTTCAATCCACGTATCCCGTGAGGGATACGACCGGCATCCGTAAACCGCCGGTTTTCCACATTCTCATTTCAATCCACGTATCCCGTGAGGGATACGACGACCGTATACTGCGACCCGATAAGGGGGCGCATTATTTCAATCCACGTATCCCGTGAGGGATACGACAGGATACCATTACACCAGCTGCATTACAAGATATATTTCAATCCACGTATCCCGTGAGGGATACGACGCGGTCAACCAAGTAAAGAAAGCAATGGACGGCCTATTTCAATCCACGTATCCCGTGAGGGATACGACATTATCAAGGGAAACACCATTACCTATTACATCACCATTTCAATCCACGTATCCCGTGAGGGATACGACCGGATGATAAAGAATGCAGCCGGGCAATCATTGAATTTCAATCCACGTATCCCGTGAGGGATACGACGTCAGCGTCATGGACAAATGACTGATCAGTCATAATTTCAATCCACGTATCCCGTGAGGGATACGACTCGACCTATATCACGATGCCAGACCTCAGCGTGGATTTCAATCCACGTATCCCGTGAGGGATACGACGTTTAGTTTGTTTTTTGGTTTTAATTCTTTTGCAATTTCAATCCACGTATCCCGTGAGGGATACGACCTGGAACACAAACAGAAGGTAATTGAACGGCAGAATTTCAATCCACGTATCCCGTGAGGGATACGACCGTATGGCAGCCTATGGATTTAGGCGGATTTATTATTTCAATCCACGTATCCCGTGAGGGATACGACATAAATAAAAAAAGTTCCCCATCCTGCTAGATTTCAATCCACGTATCCCGTGAGGGATACGACACGATCTCGTCTCCGTCCTTCGGCAGGGCATCCGATTTCAATCCACGTATCCCGTGAGGGATACGACTAAGGAGATTGAGGTACTGTTTCTCCCCGTCGCTATTTCAATCCACGTATCCCGTGAGGGATACGACCAAGGGACACCACACCAGTAAGACCGGACTGCCGATTTCAATCCACGTATCCCGTGAGGGATACGACCTGATACAGGGCCGCCGGATGCCCGTTTACCGGTATTTCAATCCACGTATCCCGTGAGGGATACGACATGTACCGAGATTTACAGATAACGGGTTGATGATTATTTCAATCCACGTATCCCGTGAGGGATACGACGAAGCTGGGATGCGTGGGTGTGGCGGAGCGCATGATTTCAATCCACGTATCCCGTGAGGGATACGACATCAGCAATGGTTTGCATAACGGCCTCCTTTCCTTAATTTCAATCCACGTATCCCGTGAGGGATACGACCATGCGACTTATCTTATCCTGATGTTAGCACAGTATTTCAATCCACGTATCCCGTGAGGGATACGACAGTACCCTTTAAAAATAAAGATATACTCTTCTTTTTTCAGGTATTTTCCGCGAACCTATAAATTTCAAAATTTCTTACTTAAAAAGATTCGCATTAATCGGAGGAATTTAAAATCAGTTTTTATGTCCGCTCATACTTCGCGCTAACTATAAATAAATCCTCCTGCTATGATCATACTGATATCCCCTGAAAATTTCAATATCTTCATGAAACAAAAATTAAATTATTTTTTTCATATACCCCAAAAAAGAATCGTAATTTCCTGCAGGTAAAACATACAGCTCTCTTTCTTCTAGAGCTTTCCCAGATAATCTATTTAATACATTCATATACATACGAACACTGTTTTTTTGTAATTCTCTCCAATTTACATTTTCTCCTCTTTCTAATCGATTTGATAAATTTACATCGACCAATACTGTCACTTTTGAATCATCTATAATATGAAACCCACGATTTACATCTTCAAAAGCTTCTGCACACTCTTTATATAAGAGAGCAAATGGCAAATCAATCTTTTTACATAACTCATTAAATTCTTTTGTAACTGATTCAGTTATAGTTTGTGATCCCAATTCACCTAATTTAATAAATTGATCAAAAACTTCTCTTGATGTATTAAAAATACGGTTTTGTGTAAAACCAGGATCACTAATAGTAAAACAAACCAAAGAAGTATCTGCATATTCTCCGTTTCTGTTAACCCTTCCTGAGATTTGAAGATAACTGGAAAGAGAACGTTTTTCACAGAAACCACTCCTGAAAGAAAAATCCACACCGCACTCGATACAACTGGTAGCTACTAAAGTCCAATCTTGAGTATAATGATAATTTAAATTCAGTCTTTTCTGAACTTCCTCTATAATTTTCCCTCTGTCAGCAGGAGTTAATGCAGTGGATAAATGTAGAACGTTATATCCTTTTTCCCTCATTATCTTAGCAAGGAACGCAGCTGAACGCACAGTTTCAGTCACAATGAGACGCGGCCCAGGGGCTCCCACCACACATTGAATTAATTCCTCTGCATGTTGGAAATGAGGAAAATCTTTTTCTTCCAGTTTTAAAGAAAATCTATTTTTTTCTTCTAAATCTAAAACGTGCACAAAGTCATTCGGTAATAGAGGATGTACAGGAATACAAGATATTTTATGAAATAATGGATTTTCCCAAAATCGAAAGGCGGTTCCTGAACAAAAGCAGAATTGACATCCCCATTCCACTTGGAGTTGAGAAATCCAATACCAAGAAATATTAATTAAGGAAATAGGAAGTGATGCATGAAATTCGTCGAATATGACTCCACTCCCCGGCAATTCATGGAGTTTCCTTAATTTATGCGGTATAGAAGATGCTAAAGTTTCAAAAAATTGAACCGCAGTAGTAACAATAATTGGCGCTTTCCACTCAACTGATAATTGGCGATACTCGTTTTTTTCAAAATCGGCTTGATGATGATTTTCTGCTACAACAGCCTCTGGATTTTCTCCGGGAAGCACTAATGCTTCCCGGAGAATACGTACCGTTTGCGAGATAATATTGGTATAAGGCAACACTACAAAAATATGGCGAAAATGATATTGGTCCGCTTTTTTCAACATATGAATCATTACCGCAGTAGTTTTCCCAGTTCCCACCGGGCTGTCACAGTATTCCATAGGATAATCCAGAGATGCTTTTTCACAATACATAAATAATCTTTTCCGGACCTGATTTCTTTGGCTCTGCACCTGCCTTTTCTCTAACAAATTTATATATTTATAAAGGCTTTGAATCCGTTCATTCCAACGTGTACTTGGCCCAATTGATTGATTCCCCGCAGTGCTTCCATAATCAGCATCCACCAAACAGCTCAATAACATCCTGGTACTAATGGCATGCGGTAAACAAGAATTTTGTTGATACCCATTCAAATTTTGATCTACGGTTTTCTCATGCAGAGAGATTAATTTCTCCAATTGAACATCCGGTATTTTTGACCTCATACATTTCTGTGCTTTAAGCGATCCATAAACACGCATATTAGGCAGTCCTGGTTTATGATGAGCATACACAAGAAGCGCAGATTCGACTTGATTTCGTTTCAACAAAAATTCTACGCCCGCATCACGATGGTCAATCGGCAGTTTGCGTGCTTTACGATTTCCGTTGAGAATTTCTTGATTAGCCGGATCCAACTTACCTACATCATGATAAGCAGATGCACTTTCTCCAATATTCAGATAATCATTAAACTTTTCCTTTGAAATAAAAGGCCGCCAACATTGGATATTTTCACGTACTCCTAACTGCGTCTGCTGAACATGCTCTTTATAAACTTGCGCCAGTCTGCCCCTTCCTTGACTGTGCGCCCATAAAGTCATTAAAACATCACCAGATCTTTGACCGGAGACGCTTTCCCTTCTATTTGTTTATTTAAGTTTTCTACATTTTTCATCAGGGCTGACTCATCATAATCTTTCCATGAAGCTGCAGGGCCCTGTACATCATTTATTTTTCTCGGTGTCAAAGCTTCAATGATATGAAAATCATTGACAGTCCCCCGTGCTTTACCATGCTCTACATAAAAAGCATGTCGGATAAAAACCTGGGGACGTATGTAAGAGGCAGTCTCTGGATATGCATATGGAATGAGCCGGAACAGAAGTTCAATATCTTTGGCTGTACAATGTGTTTTTGCTGCTGCTGTAGCATTAATAAAAAACGGCATTATATAAAGTCCATAAGAAACAATACGAAACGCCAGGGGCGCCATACCTTTTCCTTTATCCTCTGCAACAGCCATGACTTTCGTTGTGGTCATTCTTTCTATCTGTACCGGATCCAGCGAAACTCCCAGACCAAATTGCACCACCCCTGTAGTGATGAATGATTTATCTTCCCTTTTCTCATCCAGAAATGTGCTGCCGAAAACGCGGGCATCCCAATACCGAGACAGGAACTCCTCTTGCGTCATTTCTTTAATTTCAGAACGTTTAGTATCTTTGCTTTCCAAGATACCAAATGCGGCTTCAGATAAATTCATTTCCGCAGCAATATCTTTCCAAAGTTCTGTGCTTTTATCCTCTATCAAATTACGGATTTTTCTTTTAAAGGATACAGGCGAGATTTCCCCCCGTCCATCCTGCCGGATACGCGGATCGCTATCCATATCTGGATCTCCGTTAGGATTAGAATTTGTAACATCAATCAATAATACTCCAGTACCTCTCTTCAGGATTTGTTCCATTTTAATTGTCCTCCTTCTTTTGATTAACTTCTGCCAGGTATCCCAAAAATACCTGCGCCTGTTCTTCTGGTGAAAACTCTTTCGGCAGCTCATGGGCTGCAATATATTGGGCTTTATTCGCCATCTCTTTCAAGATATGTCTGACAAAGCTGCTATTTTCTTCATTAGAAACCGTTTCTGCCCATGCAATATAAGGTCTGATTCTTTCTCTCAAGCGATTTAGCCCTTCCACCGGATGCACACAGGCAATCGGGAAAATGGCATTCCCCAACAGTTGAGGCGGCAGTCTCTTCTTCTTATCTCCCCCATTACGAACCGCGACACAATAGTTTTTATGAAGCTGATCCGCCAGCTTAAATAACTGCCCTACATTATACGGTGCATTTTCCATATACTGCTCCTTTCTGATATGTAGATATCCAAGTAAAATAGATAGAAAACTGACGGCATAACCAACATAATCAATTTGCTTAAATAACGCACTTCCGGAAACAATGCCATTATTTATGGTTATTTCCGCACTGGCCATACTCATGAGATACTTGACCGTATTGAATGATTTTAGAAGAACCTTCCGTATGAATACCGGATCCAGGGATTCTGCTCCTCTGCGGGGCATGTAAATTTGATAAATTTCACTGAGAGAAATGCTGCTCTGATTTAAAGGGTGCATGATGCGATGCCATGTACAGTTTATTTTTAGCAAACGACATATCTCATCAGGTCCCGGACAGCGGGGTGTATATACATTTCTCCTTTTTTTCTCCAACAAAGGAATTTTTATAACAGGACAATTGTGCGAAGCCTTTTCCCATGATACGAGATTCTCGCATAATTGATTTACCGTTAATGAATTGCCATATACAATCTGCTTTCTTCCCGTGTCAAGAGTTCCAAGTATAATCATATGAATTTGATTTTGCTCTTCTTCAGAAGGAATCCCCTGAACACTCCGCAATGCACCTAAAACTTGTCCACACAAATCATCAAAAATATCTTTTCGGTTCTCATATTTCACTTCATCCATATTGATAGAACTATACGTTTGGGGTGCCCCAAGAATCTGAGCCAAAAAAGCTTGGCTTTCCGGCATCTGAGAGGCATAAGCCAGCAGCAGATCCGCTCCCTTCCTGCGGTCGCTGGATATCTTTTTCCATGTGAAGTTTTCCCGCTCCGCCTTTGTTAAAGCCATTAATGCATTTTGTGCCAATTGAACCGAACTTCTGCCTGCCTGAAACGCTTTGGTATCACTCATTCCGTAACGGGCTAAACAGGGAATATTTTTATTTCTGCTGTATAAATACGTTTGACCTAATACAGGAATAGTGGGATTGGGATATTTATCACCGACCCCCCGCTCCCTTCTGCCTGACAAGGGATCTGATATCAACTCTTCAGGACTGGAATCTTTGGATCCCTTTCGAAATAAAAATTCTGATAATTTCCGTGCTGTTGCGGATGAAAAAACCAAATTTTCAAATTGACTTGTTTCATATACATCATAATAGGTCATGCAGTGAGAAACATAGCATCGTTTTTTTGAATCCCATACTCCAGTAAGCAGATCCTTTATCAAATCTATTGCTTTTTCATCTGTACATGTTCCTAAGTACTCTCGTAAGAAAGACAACATTTGCTTCAGGAAATCTCTGCATTGTGGCTTTTGCGGAAAACATCGGATCAACTGTCGTAAAGCCGCCGTTTCCAAATCATCACACTCCAAAATCGGACCTAACTGTTGATAACTCCAATCACTCAGATATACCTGCTCTCGGAAATTAAGAGATTCAAAATTCAAAGACCGCATCTGTAAAACCTTTTTGTTAAAATCCATACGCTTCCAGGCCTCTGGATCTATCTTGCGGCTTTCGCCTTCTGTCAAAAGCGGAATCATTACACGGACCGCAGGAAATGAATGATGATTTCCTTTACTGTGCTTCCAGCATGAAGAAGCTTCCTTTTTAGAAAGCAACCTCAGCGATTTGAACTGTTTCTTATTATCTATGCTGAATAGTAGACATTCCCCCTTTCCTAACATATGGATATCTGGATACGGAACCGCAGGAAGTATCTCTAGATCTTCCATAGCTTTACCTGCCGCATACAATTCATTTATCATGATAAAGTATCACCCCTTTCCTGACTGGAACATCTGTGATAAAACGAGGTGAAATTTTTCCATGCACCGGCTGATTATACATACTGGATAATACTGAGGGAAGCACCATATTAATTGATGTATCAGCATGCGTATATAGCCGGAGCGGCCCAAAATAAGACGGTACAAATTCTTTCCACCCGAGAAAGGGTGTCGTATAAAATTGTCCCAACCGCAGCCTTCTGATGAAAACTGCCTGTAACTGATGACGCGGATTCACATTCCCGACCATAAGACGGTCTGATAAAATATGTCCATGTACCTTATAACAGACATTTTCCAACACAGTAGCAAACACTTGAAAATTACCAGTGCCCGACTTTCGGAGCGGTCCCCCATAATTTGTTGTATAGGAATGAAACACAACAGGACTGCATATCTCTGCCGACTGCGCCTCAAAATAAGCATTATCCGACCTGACTACAGATTCAAACATTGCCTTTAAAGCTGTCGGCGTCGGTACAGGTAAAGATACGGGAGCTGCACCCGTATCGGGACGGGAAAACATCGCCGCTGGCCCGGATATTTCAAAATCAACTGCATACTCTTTGGCTATCATTGAATCACTCTCCCTTTCAAATTGCTTATTTTTAAATATTCTTTCCACACCCCTGATATGCTTCAAATTTATCAAGTCTCGAATTTACAATTTCATAATAGCACTTGCCCGGATTAATTACAAGTTCTATTCGTGTTTTTTATATTTGCTTCATAGAGTGAAATTAACACACCTAATTTAATTTATTTGTGAAGCGTTTATACAATATTTTATTAAAAACTCGAAAATCCCAAAATCAAAATATATCCTCGCAATACACCTCTATGATTGAAAATCATTCTACGATCTGATATGATAAAATTCACAGAAATGTGTGGATTGAAATTATTCCTGTTTATTATGCGTAATAAAAGCATGGTATAAAGGGGACTGCAAAAAATGGAAAAACATTTTTTGCAGTCCCTTTTATTTCTCTCAAAGTAAATATTTATGAAGATGATCATCTCCCCTTTGGGATAATTGATTCTCTGAAATTTGCAGATACCATTCAATATTTCTCAAAAAAGCAAAAAGAGGGGGCAAACCGGATTCAGTTTGCCCCCTCTTTTATTCCAATAACCTTACAGCCTGTATTTCTTCTCCAGCGCATTATATTCAGGAAGACCGATCAGCTCATTAAACTCTGTAAAAGAGAGCATCTGATCCTCCATTCCTTTCGTTGTCCCCTCTTTCCTCAGTGTCTTAAACAACTGAGTGAGAGACTTGGCCATGGTGTACATGGCGCATACCGGGAAAAATACGGCGCTGAATCCCATATCCTCCAGAGCCTTAGCTGTCAGCCCCGGGGTCTTTCCATGTTCAATCATGTTCGCCATGAGAGGCTTTCCAAGAGGCCGGAGAACTTCCACCACACGCTTCAGTTCATCCAACGACTGGGGCGCTTCTACAAAGAGCATGTCAGCACCGGCCTCCGCGCAGGCTTTTGCACGGTCCAGGGCATCCTCCAGTCCGTTGACCGCCCGGGCGTCAGTGCGGGCGATGATGACCATGTCCGGATCCCGTCTGGCTTCCACGGCTGCTCTGATCTTCATCACATGCTCTTCTTTGGGAACGACCTTCTTCCCTTCCATGTGCCCGCATTTTTTCGGCCATACCTGATCTTCGAACAGAACCGCCGATGCGCCGGCATGTTCGTACTCTCTCGTAGTGCGGCGCACATTCATGGCATTCCCATATCCCGTATCCCCGTCGGCAAAAACCGGTACATTGACGGCATCACAGATATTTTTCAAAGCAAATGTCATCTCCGTCATGGACAAATATCCCACATCAGGCTGCGCCAGCATACTGGCTGACACCTGATAGCCTCCCATGACCAAACCGGTAAATCCGGCTTTTTCCGCCATTTTTGCACTGAATGCATCATAGACACCGGGCAGCTCAAGGATTTCAGGCGCTGCCAGCAATTCACGGACTCTTTTTCTC
>ENA-OQIN01000758-OQIN01000758.1-human-gut-metagenome-genome-assembly--contig:-NODE-758-length-18859-cov-5.978064_pt1 | contig 18859 bp, 12 predicted proteins | sample MGYA00242581_ERZ504746 | MGnify/ENA primary metagenome ERZ504746 (study PRJEB26092, sample SAMD00036436) | human gut metagenome | host: Homo sapiens | study: EMG produced TPA metagenomics assembly of...
AAGGCAAATAGATTATTGTATCTAATGTCAGCCAGCTACATGCAATTATGTGCTATGATATTATATAAAATATGTTAAAAGACACCGGAATCCCCCTATGCAATTTCTCGAAAAAACGTGTGTGACGGGGCATCGGTCTTTAGAAAAAAATGTCACAGAGATAATACTCCCCCCTGGGGTTAAGGAGGAATGCTTCAAATGATAAGAAAAGAAAATCTAGAAGCGATGATTAAGGCTATTGGATATATCCAGAGCTCACGTTCAAAAGTATTTGAGAAGAAATACTCGCAGTTTGACTGCGCCATTGAAGTTGATTTTAATGGCAGTGGTTCAATTAATTATCCAGAAGATAAGGGAATGAAGATTACTAGAAAGACCACTTGTAACTTCTCTCAGCCAGAAAACTTTGTTGTTCTTGAATGTATCACTCGATTAATGGACAAAGGCTATCGCCCTGAACATATTGAGCTTGAGAAAGAATGGACACTTGGCCACTCAGACAAAGGCGGTTTTGCTGATATCCTCGTAAAAGATGCGGATGGTAAAACTCTGTTTATTGTTGAATGTAAAACAGCCGGTAACGAATACAAGAAGGAATTGAACAATACTCTTAATGATGGAGGGCAGTTATTCTCCTATTGGAAACAAGAAGGGGCCTGTAAGTGGTTATCACTGTATGCTTCTGATTTTGATGGCACAAATGTTTCTTATACCACAGAAACCATTGATTGTAGTGATGATGCAAACATCTTAGCAACCGCTAAGAAAGACCCTTCCATTCTACTCTATCGTGATGCCGGCACAACTGAAGACTTATTTACTGCTTGGGATGAAACCTACGATAAAAGATTATGCGGTGATGTAATCTTTAGAGATGATTCTCAGGCTTATCAGATTGGTGTTAAGCCACTTCGCAAAGTAGACTTAAATGATTTCAGCGAGAATGACAAAGTGGTAAATAAATTCGAAGAAATTCTCCGCCACAACAATGTGTCTGATAAGGAAAATGCCTTCAACAGACTCATTGCTCTTTTCATATGCAAATTAGTGGATGAGATTCAAAAAGGCGATAACGATATTGTTGATTTCCAGTATAAAGTAGGAACAGATACATATGAAACATTGCAAGATAGACTCCAACGTCTTCACAAAGAAGGAATGGAGAAATTCATGCGTGAAGAAATCTTCTACGTTGCGGATGACTATGCAGAAAATCTTGTTCAACAGTACACTGGTCAGAAACGTCAGAAAATGATCGAAGATTTAAGAAACACTCTCCGTGTACTGAAATTCTATACAAATAATGATTTTGCATTTAAGGATGTTCATAACGAAGAACTATTCTATCAGAATGGTAAAATTCTTGTAGAAGTAGTTCAGCTTTTTGAAAATTACCGTATCATTGGTTCAAATGATGTGCAGATGCTTGGTGATTTATTTGAGCAGTTACTTAATAAGGGCTTTAAGCAGAATGAAGGTCAGTTCTTCACTCCTATTCCAATTACTCGTTTCATTTGGGATAGTTTACCTGTTGAGCGAATAATTAAGAAGGCTGATGGCATTGAATTTCCAAAAATAATTGATTACGCCTGCGGTGCTGGACACTTTCTTACCCAAGGATTCGAAGCAGTTAATGCAGGTGTATTAGCGATTGATCCTACTTATCATATCGATTCACGTTGGACCGAACATAAAATATATGGAATAGAGAAAGATTATCGTCTAGCACGTGTATCAAAAATCTCCCTTTTTATGCACGGGGCAGGAAACGGTAATATTATTTTTGGTGATGGTTTGGAAAACTATCCTGATAAAGATATCAAACCTTCAAGTTTCGACATTTTAGTTGCAAACCCTCCATATTCAGTTCGTTCCTTTAAACCGCATCTCAAATTAAAAGATAACGAGTTTTCTATTCTTGAATCAATATCTAATGATGGTTCTGAAATAGAAACTTTATTTGTTGAAAGAATAACTCAGCTAATAAAACCAGCAGGCATTGCCGCTGTAGTTCTTCCTGTCACAATATTAAACAAGGAAGTTGAAAGCTATATAAAAGCACGTGAAAGCATACTCAAAAATTTCAAAATTCGTTCAATTGTTCAGCTAGGAAATAAAACTTTCGGTGCAACAGGACAAAATACAATAGTTCTTTTCTTAGAGAAATTTTCAGAACCACCTAAGAGAATTGATTTGGTTTCTGACTCAATCGATTCAATCTTTGAAGCAAGAGATTTATCAGATTGGGAAGACAATGACATATTAAATGCTTATCTTGAAAAAATAAGCGTTACAAAGGATGACTACTATTCTATTATTAATTCAGAATATGATTTTTCACACTGGAAAGAGAATAGTTATTTTTCCACATATGTTTCGTCGTTTGAAAAATTATCAACTATTACAAATAAGCTTAAACAAAAGAGCTTTAAGAAGCTCTCCGAAGAAGAACAATCCGAATGGTTAAATCAGAAATTCCTAGAGTATATTACTGATGGCGAACGCGAAAAATTAACTTATTTTGCATGTGTTTATAATCAATTAGTACTTGTAATACAATCTCCAGATGATAATAAGGAGCAAGAAAAGTTTCTAGGCTACAAATGGAGCAATAGAAAAGGGTCTGAAGGTATACAAATCATCGAACCCGGTGGTTTACTATATAATGATACCAATCGAAACAGCGATTCAACGATTTCATACCTTATTAGGAATTCATTTTATGACAATCCTGTCGATTGCGGAGAATTAGAAAAATATACACATTATATAAAGCTTTCCGATATGATTGACTTTAGGTCAGCAACATTCAATAAAATAATTAAAACAACTAAAATACGAGTGAAAACACCCAAGCCAGGATACACTCTATATTCCTTAGCAAATAAAGCATTCACTGTAAGCCTTGGTAATAGAGTTGTTGCTGATGAACAATTGGTTGAAAATGGTACTATCCCAGTATATAGTGCCAACGTATTCGAACCATTTGGATTTATTGACAAAAATAACATTACTGATTTTAGTTGTGATTCTGTTATTTGGGGCATAGATGGCGATTGGATGGTTAATGTCATCAAAGCCAACAATCCATTTTATCCAACTGACCACTGCGGTGTACTTAGGATAAACAATGCTGATATAATCCCCGAATACTTAGCACTTGCGCTTGAAAAAGAAGGGAAATACGAACGCTTTTCAAGAAGTAATCGCGCTTCTGTCCAACGAATTCGTGCACTCGAATTACTGATTCCTGATAAGAAAAAGCAAAATGATCTTCTAAAGAAAATTGAACAAATTGACATTTCATTAAAAAAACAGCGCGATATTATTGCTCAATGTAAAAGGGAGATAAAGGATAAGTTTTCTGAGCTATTTGGTAACATCGTCACTCTAGAAGGTGCAGATACTATAACAAAAATCGGAGATATTGCAACTGTTACTAAGCTAGCTGGTTTTGAATATACTGATTATATTCATTACAAAAATAGTGGTGACATTATTATGATTCGTGGTTTAAATTGCAAAGGAACACGTCTCGTTCTAGATGACATATATTGGATTGACAAAGAAACCTCCGATATGCTTCCTCGTTCACAGTTACACAAGGGCGATGTATTAATGACTTATGTTGGAACAGTTGGAGAAATTGCTCTAATAGATGAAGATAATAAATATCATTTAGCTCCTAATGTCGCAAAAATTACTATTAATGATGACAAAAATAATAGTGCAACATTTCTTGCCCATCTTCTTTATTACATGCGCGAGAGGATCGTAAATGATATGCAATCTTCAGCATTAAGTATGAGCAAGATAAGAGACATTGAGATAGGACTTCCTTCAAAAGAAAAGCAATTTGAATTTGAAAGATTTGTCGATAGTCTCGCTGATACTCGTAATAAAGCAGAACAAGAATTGTCAGCCTTAACTAATCAACGAAATAAATTCATTGACAAAGAAATAGAGTAAAAATAAAGCCACAATCCCGGTAGTCTTACTACCAACGATTGTGGCTTTCTCTGTTCAAAGTCTTGTATATCTGCCATCGCTTAGTAGTCAGTTACTACTAAGGAATATGCCCAATTTCTCCCGCTACTCTAGCTCTACCCCACCACCCCCCATGTGCCTTAGTAGTCGAAACAGTAGTAATTACAAGGGTTTGTGCCATATTATGCCCTGTGTTGCCCAAGTTTGCAAAGGTATGATTTATAGTAAAACTGGAGTGCCGTGGCAGATAAAAAGTACTTTTATCATAGTTTTTTCTCCTTAATATAATAACCTCACCAGACAACAATCCAGTGAGGTCATATAATCACGCTTTTTGTTTAGGTACAAACTCAAGCTTGCTGATATCTGCCTGATTAATACCAGTACGTTCTAGTACATAATGTATCTGTGCTAACATCTCAGTAGCATCCAATACTCTTGTCAGACCAACAAGTTTTTCATCATCCCAGACGGTAAGCACAGTTGAGGAATTCATAAGAGCCTTATACAGTCGATCTGGATAATTTCCTGATATCCAATGAACCGATAGAAATAACTTTTGAATCTGTTCTTTCGTAAACTTTTTTTCTTCTGTATATATAAGCATAATCTATTTCCCCCTATCTGTTATGATCACATCTCTGGCATTGCAGCATTTCATTTTCAACATCATCTTTATAAAAAACACCTGACCATTGGCAAATATTCTGCAAAATAGGCACAACAGATTTTCCTTTTTGTGTCAACATATACTCTACCCTTGGTGGGATTTCATCATAGGATTTTCTTTCAACAATCCCAACTTCTATCAGGTCTTTTAATGTTGCGGCAAGTACTGCATCCGTAATATTGCACATTTCTCTTCGAAGTTCACTGTATCGAAGCTTTTCGGCTGCAGATAACACACATATTATGCGTGATTTCCATTTTCCACCAAATATTGCCAATCCATATTCAAGTGGGTAATGTATATCATCATCTAATTTTTTCTCATATTTTGCCATTAAAAAGTCACCTTCCAGCTCTACGCATCGCTGCTAAAGCCTCTTGTCTATTAAACTCATTCTCTCATTTTTCTTTCATATATGCTGTCATTATAGCTTGATGGTGATTCTTTTTAAAGTTACTATGAAATTTATTAGCAGCTCTTTGTTATATTTCTTTGTTATATTTCTTTCTTATTCCCAGCACCTCCGATTTACGCTTTAACCCCTCTTCTACCTCAATACATTTGTATTATTATTGCAAAGCACCTCAAAATGATTTCGATTTGTTTTTATAAACCCTTCTTTTTGCAGCTTTGATATCTCCGTAGACATTGCTGCGCGGTCAATGCAAAGATAATCTGCCAGTTGCTGCCTGTCAAAAGGAATATCAAAGGACAAGGACGAATGTCTGATAGATTCTGCTGACAGGTATGACAATAATTTCTCCCTTGTTGTCCGCTTGCCAACATGTGTAATCTTATCATTCAGAATCAGTATCTTATTTGCCAGTACACTGACCAGGTTGCGAATCAGCTTCTGATGATGCCCACATGCAGTTGGACAAGTAACCAGAAGCTTCTGTATATTTAAAAAAACAATCTCACAATCCTCATCTGCTACCACACTGATGTTCAGAACAGCACCAGGGCTTGCCGCATATGGTTCTCCAAAAAAATCACCAGCATGACATTTAGACAGAATATTCCGATGTCCCCAGAGATCCTCCTGAATAATAAGAACACAACCTGACAATACTAATCCCATTACCTGTGTAGAATCTGCTGCTCTGAAAATATAAGAATCCTTCTCTTTAGAAACTGTTACTGCCTCTACACAGTGCAATACAGATAATATCTCATTATCAGTAAGACCTTTAAAAAAAGGACTGTTTTTTAAAATAGGTAAATATTTTTTCAAAATCTCACCTCCTGTTGGAAATCAAACATACAAGTTGTATTTATTATAATATGATTCTAACAGAAACAAAAATAAAATTCTATTAATGGAGGGTAAAATGATAAGAAAAATTATACGAATTGATAAAGAAAAATGTAACGGATGTGGTGCATGTGCAACTGCCTGCCACGAAGGAGCCATTGATATTATAGACGGAAAGGCCGAGCTGGTAAGAGAACATTTTTGTGACGGATTGGGGGATTGTCTCCCAGAATGTCCTACAGGAGCTATTTCATTTGAGGAAAGAGAAGCACCTGCATATGATGAAGATGCTGTAAAAGAAGCACAGAGTAAAATAGCTGCCAAAAACCATGCAATGTCACCTCACACCGGCTGTCCAGGATCTAAAATCATGCAGATACAGCGAACAAAAATGCCTGAGACCGCAAAACCATTTTCAGGTGCAGATTCGATATCACAACTTGAGAACTGGCCGGTACAGATCAAACTGGCACCTATCAGTGCACCATATTTTAATGGTGCAAAACTTCTGATAGCCGCCGATTGTACTGCTTACGCTTATGCTGGATTTCATCAGGATTTTATTCAGAATAAGGTAACACTAATAGGTTGTCCGAAATTAGACCAGGTTGATTATAGTGAGAAACTGGCTGCTATTATTCAGAATAACAACATTCAAAGTGTGACGATCGTAAGAATGGAAGTTCCATGCTGTGGTGGTCTGGAGATGGCAGTAAAAAATGCACTTCAAAATAGTGGAAAATTCATACCATGGCAAGTTGTAACAATAAGTATTGATGGAAAAATTATTGATTAATAAGGAGATTACTGGAATGAATAAAAAAATGTTTTGTTTTCAGTGTGAACAGACAGCCGGATGTACTGGCTGTACAGGAAATGCAGGTGTCTGTGGAAAAAATGCAGATACAGCCAAATTACAGGATGAGCTGACAGGTGCATTGATTGGTCTTGCAAGAGCTGTAGACAGTGCATCAGCTATTTCTAAAAGAACCGTACAAGTCATAATTGAAGGTCTGTTTACAACAGTTACAAATGTAAGTTTTGATAATGCAGCAATCGAAAATATGATACAAAAAGTCAGAGCTGAGAAAGAACGACTGGTCCCTGACTGCAGCAAATGTCAGTCACCATGTGGTAAAACAGGCGAATACGACATGCAGCAGATCTGGAATGCCGATAAAGATATCCGCTCTTTAAAATCTCTTATTCTTTTTGGTATTCGTGGAATGGCCGCCTATGCTTACCATGCAAATGTTCTGAATTATGAAGATGATGAAGTAAACCGATTCTTCTGCGAAGCATTATTTAAGATTGGTTACGAAGAAAGTATAGAAACACTGCTTCCTACGGTACTTAAAGTAGGCGAGATCAACCTTAGGTGTATGGCACTTCTTGATAAAGCAAATACAAACAGCTATGGAATGCCAGAGCCCACTGATGTTACACTTACCATCGAAAAAGGACCTTTTATTGTCGTGACAGGTCATGATCTTAAAGACCTGCAGCTTTTACTTGAACAGACAGAAGGAAAAGGAATCAACATATATACTCATGGTGAAATGCTCCCTGCCCATGCCTATCCACTCTTGAAAAAATTTCCACACTTAAAAGGAAATTTTGGAACTGCATGGCAGAATCAGCAGAAAGAGTTTGATCATCTTCCAGCTCCGATTCTTTACACTACCAACTGTCTGATGCCGCCAAAAAGCAGTTATGCTGACAGAGTATTTACAACAGAGGTGGTTGCTTTCCCTGGCGCTGTTCATATTGATGAGAAAAAAGATTTTACACCAGTTATCAAAAAAGCACTTGAACTTGGTGGCTATAAAGAAAATCAGACATTAAAAGGCATCAATGGAGGTACGAAGGTGACAACAGGATTCGGTCATTCAGCTATACTGTCACATGCAAATACTATAGTAGATGCTGTAAAATCAGGTGCAATCAGCCATTTCTTCCTGGTTGCCGGATGTGATGGTGCTAAACCGGGTCGAAACTATTACACAGATTTTGTTAAACAAACTCCTTCTGACAGTATCATCCTCACCCTGGCATGTGGCAAATTCCGTTTCAATGATCTTAATCTTGGAGAAATCAATGGTCTGCCACGACTGATGGATATGGGTCAGTGTAACGATGCTTATGGGGCGATTCAGGTTGCCCTGGCACTTGCGGATGCATTTGGATGTACTGTAAATGAGCTTCCGCTCTCCTTCGTTCTTTCATGGTACGAACAGAAGGCAGTCTGCATTTTGTTAACGCTTCTGCACCTTGGTATCAAAAACATCCGTCTTGGTCCTTCTCTACCTGCGTTTTTGTCTCCTAATATTCTGAACCTTCTTGTGGAAAAATATGGCATAGCACCTATCACCACACCAGAAGAAGACATCAAAGCGCTGATAAACACTCCATAACACCAATAAAGCCAATAAAGCCGATACAGGAATAAAAACCCTGCCTCGGCTTTTTCTTTTGTCATTCTCCAGGACACAAAATATCCTCATTCTCATCATATTTTCTTCACTATTCCCACCTACACTATAGATAAGATACTTCCAGCATTACTGCCCAGGATACCAATGTAACTCACGCAGATGATGCCGATAACTACAAAACTGAAATAACAGGAGAATTCAGCATTACATCAACTGATGGTTCTACAATAACACAGAATGATTCCGTATATACCATAACACAGGCTGGCGAATATACCGTTACCGGACTCTTATCAGAAGGACAGATTGTAGTTAATGCTGACGATAATGCCGAGATTACCATTGTATTGAATGGTACATCCATCACATGTTCTAACGGTTCACCTATTTATATTAAAAATGCTGATAATATAAAAATCAAATCTGAGGAAAACACTTATAACAGTATAGTTGATGCAAGAGCTGAAGCTGACGACAATCCAGACAATTCTTCCAGTGAAAATGGTAATGCTGCCATCTATGCAGCATGTGACCTTAAATTGGTTGGAAAAGGGGCATTATCAGTAACTGGCAACTATAACAACGGTATCCAGAGCAAAGATGACATTTCTATTAAAAATGTTACCATCAAGGTTAATGCTATAAATAATGCTATAAAAGGAAACGATGAGGTAGCTATAGAATCTGGTGAAATAATAGCTATATCCAGAAAAGGCGATGGCATCAAAACATCAAACAGCAGTCTTTCAACCAAAGGAAAACAGAAAGGAAATGTAATAATATCTGGTGGAAATATTGGTATATATGCTGCCTGTGACGGCATAGATGCTGCATATGGTGTAGATGTTTCAGGTGATGGAAATCTGAATATATATACAGATACTTATTCTGATTATAGTGAAGCCGTGGCTGCCGACAACTCCGGTTCATCAGCCAACAGCTCTGGTTCTTCAATCAGCAGCCCAGGTTCTTCAGCCAGCAACCCAGATTCATCAGCCAGCAACCCAAGTTCATCAAATCAGAATCAAGGTTCATCATCTAAATCATCATCCAATGCAACTATGATGACATACATAACAATTGCCAATACAGACAACCAGAATAACAGCCGCGTGGGAACTCCACCCGATATGAACAATGCTCAGAACAATGGTAACATGGGCAATCCTCCTGATATGAACAATACTCAGAACAATGGTAACATGGGCAATCCTCCTGATATGAATAACAGTAGCAGCAATTCAGGCAATAATCGTGACATGAAAGGTAACTTCAGTGGTGGAAACGGAGCTGCTAATGGTATGCCAGGCAATAACAGCTCAGGAAATTCATCTAAAAAGTCTTACTCTACAAAGGGAATCAAAGCCGAGAGCGAGATAAATATATCTGGTGCAGCCATTAACATAAGTTCAACTGATGATGGTATTCATGCCAACTCAGATTCTGGTGTTCTTGAAACCGGCGAAGATGGCAAGGGTATAATATCTATATCGGGTGGAACTATCACAATCTCTACAGGTGATGATGGAATACATGCAGATAAAGAGCTTAATATAACTGATGGATATATAAATGTTTTAACATCCTACGAAGGTCTTGAGGCTATAACAATCAACATCAGTGGTGGACAAAGCTTTATATATGCAGCTGATGATGGCATTAATGCATGTACCGGAGATGGCACATCTACTCCTCTTATTACTATAACTGGTGGAACATGTATAGCTTTAGGCGGTATATGTGAAACTCCTGTAAATTCAGTTAATGCTTACGTATTCAGCTCTGTATCCTTTAACGCAGGAAGCTACTCAGTAAAAGATTCCAGCGGTAATGAAATAATAAGCTTTACATTAAACAACAGTTACTCAAATGGCTGGATATGCACATCTGCTCTTACAACAAACACTGAATACACTCTTTACTGCGATGGTTCTTCATTAGCAAGCTGGACACAATCCGCAGGAACCATGGGTGCATCCAATGCCGGCGGCTTTGGCAGCAATCCTGGCGGTTTTAATGGTGGTGGCCGTGGAGGTAACATGAATAGCGGAAAAAATATGAACGATAACAGAAATATAAATGGCAATAATGCACCAAATAGCAATAATGTACAATAACAATTGCAAACAATAGTTTGATTGAATCATTCATTTTTCGTAAATTAAGTCAAAGTCAGACAGCATATATGAGGAAAGCAGGTGCGCATACATCATAAGATGCACTTGAAGTCCAATTGTGATAGTTCTTAGACTTTTCCGTTACTTCATAGCTATCCACAGACACGGATGTCTGTGGAAGTGAGATATGGGACATGGATGTCCCGTATCGAACGGTAGCGACAACTGCCGTTACCTATATGAAAAGTCTTAGAAATATCCAGCCATAATAAACTCGCAGAGCGTGTTTATTATGGCTACCGCGGCAGTCGCCAAGGTCATATCAAGAATATGACTTTGGCTCGTTGCTCGCGTAAATTGGAGCTTCTGGCATCGTTGATGTATGCGCACCTGCTTTCCTCATATATGCTGTCGTCCGTATATTACGAATATATGACTTCATCTAAATCATCTGTCTGCTTTTAATATGTAATATGGTGTAAAGTCATACTCTAATGTATCTGGCTTTTCTACCTTCAAAACCTCCCATTTTGAAATGCATGGATGTGTTTTAGCATACATATCTTTTCTTTCAGCTTTCTCATATTTAAAGCCATGTGTTATCATGAAAATATTCCATCTTCTATGTTCAATTCTTTCAAGCTCTTCTCGGTTATCTGTAAGAGAATATGCATGTTTTTCATAAATAATCCATTTTTTAATATCCTGATGCAATGATTGTGCTATACTTGATTCCCTGTCAAATATGCCCTTATTATGCCATACCTCATCTATTTCTTCTGATATTTTCTTATTCTCTTTAAGTTCTATTGAATCTTTCTTAAGACGTTCCTCTATATCTTCAGATAACATAAACTTATCATCCACAACAATATTTTTATCTGCTTTATATCTGCTTATTATTTCATACAACATATTATATCTATGATTAAATATCTTTGCATCATTTACAATATCACGATTAGTTATAGAAGCATATGAAAAAATATCTTTATTCCTGTTTATTGTAAATAGATTCTTCTCACCATAAATATTAGCAAAATCATTGTTTTCCTTAGCCCTGACAACTATAGGAATATTAATACAGCTATCACCCTTATTGTATAACAGCTGCTTCAATTCAATAAGTGTATTAGACATTGAATGTGTATCACTCATTGCCACAATAAGATATGTAAATAATTTGTCGTCATTACATCTTTTAAAAATACTGTTAAACTGTAATGTCCTTGCATCCGTATTAAAAAATCTTAAACATACCTTTCCATCTATACCAAATTGCTCTGGTATTGTATCAAATGGAAATTTCAATTCATAATATCCAATACTTTTACCTTCATATATATCTTCTTCTATGAACTTCAATCCCTTCAGGACATCAACTGAAAAATTCTTCATGAAACTTCCTATTATTGATTCCATATCCTTATCAAATACATCTATGCATATAGTAGACTCTGCTGATAAAACCGACATATTAAGTCCTTGTATTAATGCACTCTGGCCAAAATCTCCAAATCCAATGATTCCTATATGAACATCATAATCATCACCCTTATTAGCTGTATATACAGGATGTTCTTTATACATTTTATTGACAGCCATTTTATTAACATCTACTATGTAAAGATCAAAAGTTCTTGTATCTATTTTATCATAATACTGTCTTATCAGTTCTGCCATTGAATTGTCATTGCAGCACAGATGAATCTGCAGATACTCTTTATTTTCAGATGCATTTATATTTTTTTCAAAGCTCTTTGTAAATGCATTTAAACATTCAATATTCTCTATTGAATTATCATCACACAGAAAAACATCACTGAATTTACACATATCAAGCATTTTTATTACACTTTCCATATGCATATCCTGATACTTATGCACAAACTTTACACCTTTATTTATATATTTAAGCTTCTTATCATCTGAAAGTATAGTGCTTTCAACCACTGTAACACGACAATCTTTAGTCAATGCATCTATAAGGGGAAACTTATATTTTCCTTCACCAATAACCAATACGCGCTTTTTATTTCTCTGGCTAAACAGTCCTCTGACATAGCTGGCTGGTTTTCTGATAAGAACGGCTAATGCACCTATTGTACAGAATGGCGCAACAATAACAGCAATACAATACACATATGTTATTATTCCACTTAATATGCCACCACCTGTTGCCTGCATATACGCAATAGCTTCTTTCTGCTTTATATCCGGATCTATCTTATACGCTTTAATTGCATTCTGTATGTTTAATGTTACTTTAAGAAACGGATTATCTACATTATGGTAGAAAAATATACCTTCAATCACACATATAATAAATACTGCAAGTGCCGTATACCATAGATAATCTTTGTATTTATTTCGCTTCATATTAATCTCCATTTCTGTGTATGAAAATCAACATTTTCATACCCTCTCCTTAGTTTTAAAAATCAAAAAATTATTTTTAATTATATTAATTATGAGTAGCCTTTTCTGGTTTAGCAGTAATAACAAACGCATTCACACTACCCTCACATAAAACAAGTATCTTTTCAAGCTGTGCTATTCCCTGCTCTCTGTTATATCTTGTACTTACGTAATAAGATATTCCATCAACTATATGTTCTTTCTTCGCTTTAAAATAATTCAGCTTATTTGGTGGCAATATTTCTTTATCAACATCAACTTTTCTTGCAACTGAATTTATAACTACTGTTTCTTTAACTGCTGCTCCCTTTTCAGCAAGAGGCTTACCATCTAAGATAAACTCACCAGGATTAATACCGCATATTTTAAACATACCTTTTATTTCTGCAAGCTTGGCATCAAATCCATAGCTTGTACCAACAAGAATAAGGTACTTTTTGTGTTCCTATTCTTCAATCAGTAGTAACTCTTTTCAAATTTCACCTTGCATATGTCAATTCTTCATTTCCCTTATCGTAATCAAACCTACCATCATTCTTTTCTTCTATCGCCTTAATAATATGATAAGTGTATTCGTTATAAGGCGTTGGTATTCCAAATTCTTCTCCCATACGCATAAGTGCACCGGAAAACATATCTATCTCGGTATGTCTTTTAGCATCTATATCCTGAAGTGTAGAGTATCTTGCTGTTGGCGGCACTGCACTTCCACGTGACGATGAATTATCAATAACACTTAAATCTATTCCTTTTGCCTTTGCTATTGTTTCAAGCTCATGTCTTAAACCATCGCTTATAGCCTTCATATGTTCACTATCCCTGTAACATCCGACACCTGCACCAAGTACTGCCTGTGGAAGATTATTACTTACATTAAGTCTGAACTTACTCCACATTTCTTCTTTTATATGCTCTGTCACTCTGTAGTTAAGCTTGCTGGCTGCAAAAAGCTCATCTATCAACTTTATCCTGTCACTCACAAGTGTCTGTTCTGATATTTTGTCTGATGCAGATACCTTATCTGCTGTTTCCCCAAAAATAATTCCTATTGTTGTATCAGGATTAAAGTAATATCCCCTGCCATCTCTATGAGAGGCAACCTTTATAAGTGAATATACAATATGTGACATGCCTATCCTGTCTGCAATGATATCTTCACTGTCAACACCATTCATAAGACTCATAACTATAGTGTTTTCTCCAATAGCTGTAGCAATGTTGTCAAGTGCTCCTTTTAAAGCTCCATACTTTAACGAAACTATCAAAAGGTCAACGCCTGTATTATGCGCTTCTTCGGGTGTCCACACCTCTGGTCTGTATACTTCATCGTTTATAAGACAACCTTCTTTTCTCAGCCTTTCCTGACGTTCTCCCTGTGCTATTAGCCCCAGCCTTACATCCTTTAAGCCTGCAAGTCCCCATATAACATATGAACCTACAGCTCCTGCTCCTAATATAGCAACGGTCTTTATCTTCATGATGTTCTCTTTCCTCTTTTCTATAAAATATATTTCTAGTTATACTTATGGATACATTTCTGAATATACTTGGCCATATACTTATATTTCTTACACCAAAAATATCTTATTCATATTTATTATATTTGCAATCTGCTGCTTTATCAACCTATTATTTCATACTATTATTTTCAATACTGTTATTCATATCCTATTTTATTTTTTACCTATTGTTCATACTATTATTTTACCAAAAAAGCGGATGTCTGAATAACAAACATCCGCTTATATTTTATAACTGATATGATGTAAACGTCATAAGACAAAAAGTCTTTCTTAACCTACATGATAAGATTTTTTAACGCTTACTTAGTATGCAACTCCATTAGATACTTCAACATAGTAAATATTAACTCCGCCATCCTCGGCTATAAGATAATATTCACCTGCAACTGGCACTCTGAATGAAACTGACTTAAGTGAATTTCCTGGAATCTTTGATGTAGATGTAATATCCTTTCCATTCTTATCAACTATCTTAATAAGTCTTGATTCATCTGTGCTTGAGCTTGTTGCATATACCTTCACCTTAGCTTCTCCAGCTGTTTTAAACGCAATAGCTCTTCCACTTGTACTGCCTTTACCAGAAAGCTTGATTCTTCTTGTAAAGTCTATTCCTTTATATTCCTTTCTGCTCTTATCTACTGTAACTGTTGCTTTGCTTCCGGCAACAATCTTAAAGCCATCAACAGTAAGTGTTGATTTTAACTTTCCTGTATTTACATCATTAGCATTTAGAACAAGCTTGGTACCGCTTACAGTCGAATCTGTCTTTGATTCTGTAGCTTTAGTTGCTTCTGTTGTTTTTTCTGTTGCCTTTGTTGCTTCTGTTGTTTTTTCTGTTACTTTTGTTGTTTTCTCTGTTGGCTTTACTTCACCAGATGTCTTGCCTGTAACACTTATAACCTGATTAGCTACACCAAAATGTGCTCCAAGTGTTGAATAACTTCCCTGTGTTTCGTAAAGTCCCTTCATATTAATAGTTCCATCAGAATTTCTTAACTGCTTGTCTACATTACCATTAAGATTGATAAAATCAACAGCATTTTTAAACATTCCTGATACTTTAGATGGATTATCAACTACTGTACCCTTCTTGTCGCCACTAACAACTGGTGTTGGTAATAATCCTGATAATCTGTAATACTTACCTGTATTATAGTATATAGAATCACTCATATTACCTGTAAATTTATCTGAGTCTATAGCATTTGCTGAAACAAGACCTACGTACACTGCCTTATTTGATGCTCTGTAGCATAAGAAGTTGCCCTTCTTTGCCGACTTACCATTGCCCCATGCTGTGGCATTCATGATTGTAAGACCTGATGGATTGTTGTTGTCAGTGAATCCTGTTGCCCCATTGTTAAACGAGAGACAGTTAAGTACAACATGAGGTGTACCTACACCTGAACCACCGAGCTTAAAGCCATTCATATCTCCGTTAGCATAATGAACTCCGTTAGATAATGTTCCATTGCCGAATGAAACACAGTTTCTTATAGTTATCACACCGATAGAACCTGTAGCTGACTTAGCGAAAAGATCCCATCCATCATCAGAGTTGCAATATGATATACATCCATCAAATACATTGCCTTCGCCGCATGTAAGCTTTGCTGCAAAACCATCTGCATTTTCACCTGTACCACCCTGGTCTGGATAATCACAGTTATCAAATGCTGTACAGTTGATTATAAGGTTGTTTGATGGCCATAAATCTTTAGTTGCTGCTGTTGTGTCATATCTTGATATCTGAAGTCCTGAATCTCTGTTTGCTTCGAATACACATTTTTCAAATATGTTGTTGTTACCAGCAAGTAACACGCCGTTATCACCAGCTCCATAGAAGTTGATTCCCTCAAAATACCAGTAATCTCCATCTACAACAACACCTCTGTTTGCGCCATTAAGTGTCTGTGCTGAGAAATCAAACTTAACCTCTGCACCATCAGCTGCTTTTACAACTATATAAGCGCCGCTTTTTCCATTCATGGCATTATTAATAACTATCGTATCTGTAAACTTGTAAGTTCCAGCCTTAACTATGATAACATCTCCTGCCTTAGCACTGCTTATAGCTGTAAGAATATCAGATGCTGACGAAACATACTTTGCATTCTTAAAATCTGAATCCTTCTTTGTACTTAAATCTGTATATGCACCTGAATATGAGAGACTTGTCTTATCATAACTGTTTTTAGTATCTGAACCTGCACCTGTAGTTTCCTTCTCAGTTACCTTTGTTGCTTCTGTAGCTTTAGATGTAGTAGCCTTCTCTGTAGTCTTAGTTTCTTTTTCTGTTGCCTTAGATGTAGTAGCCTTTTCTGTAGTCTTAGTTTCCTCTTCTGTTGCCTTTGTTGTTTCATCTGTAGAAGGCTCTGGAGTTACTATGTTGGCATTAGTTCCACCAACAGCCACAAGCTCTGTGTTTTTATAATTCGTAACAGCTGCTTTTAAATCCTTATCTACAACATAAGCTGTGTCGTCTTCATCACTGAACTTCCAGTCAATAACACCACCGCCAAGGCTTCCTGCTCCCTTAGAAGATGTAACAAGTGCTGGAACATCCTTTGCTGCTACAAGGCTTCCTGCCTTTACTCCAAGATCCTTAGTTGTATCAAAGTTATCGTATGTTGTGCCACCAGCTACTGTCTTGTATGATGATGGTACCTTTTCACCTGCAGAAGCAGCCAGATATGCATCGAATGTTGCTGCATTGGCAGCTTCACCTGTAACTGATGCTGCATTAGCATATATGATACCTGTTGCTCCAACTATTTCGTTGCCATAAGCTTTTATGATGCCGCCGTTCTCACCTGAGAATGTGCCTTCGCCTAAAGCATCAGAACCCTGATTAGATGAAAGCATAGGATACTTGCAGTTTCTGAAGTAGTTGTTCTCTACATATACAGAAGAACCCATAGTTGAACCTACACCATACTTTGCGTTACCATCATAATAATTGTTATACATATGTACTGACATAGTTCTTACTCTGGCATGTCTTGAGTCTGAATGATCAAACCAGTTATGATGATAAGTAATGTAGTTAGGACCACTCTCGCTCTTCATACCACACAATGAACATTTACCTGAATCATAGAAATGTACATATGAAACTGTTATATACTGTGAATCACCCTTTATATCTATAGATCCATCACCTTTAGCCTGGTCAGCGTCCCCACCAACCTTGCCATAGTAAAGGTCTACGTTATGTATCCATACGTTGCAGTTAGCTGTATCTAGTGAGATACCATCATCCATAAAGTTAAGTATTGATAGGTTTCTCATTTCTACATTACCTGCATTTCTTAAAAGGAAACCGAAGCCGCTTATGCTTGCGTCCTCGCCAACTCCTTCAAAAGTCATGTTAATATTAGAATAAGCACTTGCTCCTTTTATCTGCACACCCTCAGATGAGCTTGAAAACTTATCCATACCCGAATCTGTAAGACATCCTATTACTCTTACATCAAGTGCCCTTGTTTCTACACCCTTACTGGCACTCTTTGTATATGCATCAATAATTGTCTGGAGTCCTGTGTACTCCTTCTCGCCCTTTCCTTCCATAATGCCTGCTTTTACAGTTTTAGCATTATCATTAGTTACATAAAGAACGATTGAATCACTCTTAAGTGTTCCATCTTCGTTATATGCTCCTGAACCTGTCTTGTATCTTGATTCAGAAGAAAATGCAAAGCCTGATCTGTCATATGAGCTTACCTTAAGAACATCTGTAACCTTAGCCTTAGCTGTTACTTCTTTTCCATTCTTTACTGGTACTACCCTGATAACATAGTCTCCTGCCGAAAGACCCAAGGCATCTACCCTGTAGTAACTCTTGTACTTTCTTATAAGTTCATTGTCGATTCTTGCATATGCTGAATCTGACTGTGAAGCCTTTTTGATATATGCTGTATATCCATCGGCTTCCTTGTCAATAGACCACTCAGCGTAAGCTGATTCAAGCCAGCCCTGCGCTGTTCCATTGAACTGTACTGTTCCAACCTCTGCCTTTGCGGTAGATATTGTAGTTGGAATAATGACACTTACAACCATCAATGCTGCAAGTATCCATGCCCATCCTTTGCGGGCACCCTTGCTAATGTTAGCTTTCATGTTTTACCTCCTCATGCACATGTTTGTGCAATATGCTTTAACATATGATGTCTTACTTGCTAATCTTAGCAATATCACACAAAAAAGTACATAGGATAACATAGTAAATTAGTACCATTTATTAAAATTTTGTTTCATATTTATTAAAAGATTGTTTCCATATAAATATATTCTACATTGTTGTTTAATTAAATATTAGTTGGTGATGAACGGACGACAAATATAAGCTACAGGCAGTTCTGCACACTATGTTCAATGCCAGAAGCTTTGATTGGATATTTCTAAGTCTTTCCATATAAACTATGATAACTGACGCTACCGCTCAGACGCGCCGT
>ENA-OQIN01000763-OQIN01000763.1-human-gut-metagenome-genome-assembly--contig:-NODE-763-length-18672-cov-5.840495_pt1 | contig 18672 bp, 18 predicted proteins | sample MGYA00242581_ERZ504746 | MGnify/ENA primary metagenome ERZ504746 (study PRJEB26092, sample SAMD00036436) | human gut metagenome | host: Homo sapiens | study: EMG produced TPA metagenomics assembly of...
TAAAGCCGCATGAGCGAGACCAGATTGGGCGACTATTGGCTAAGGGGCATACTCGCCAGCAGCTGGCCATTATCTACGGGGTGGGATTATCGACGCTCTACCGGTACTTTCCGGTAGATGGTCAGAGGAAGGATGAAGCAGTAGGATTGTAATTCTTTTGCAAATATTGAAACGCCGCAGCGGTGCCATTTATCTCACGGAAACGGGCGCATTTATCGCGCGGCGCATCAGCCAGACACTGGATGCGCAGGTAATCAGCGGCGAAGGGGAAGATAATGTGCTGACGTTATCCCTTCCGGCATCTGCCTGTTCTCCTTTTGCCGTTGAACGCATGGCGGCGCTTTTGCAACAAACAGACGACCCCGTGAGCCTGGTTTCTGGCTTTGTCAGTTTTGTAGAGGGGCAATTGACACTGGAACCACGGGTGATGATGACAAAAACCCGCGCCTGGGCGCTGGACGCAGAAACTGCGCCTGTGGCTCCGCTACCTTCTGCCAGCGTTCTGCCTGTGCCGCCTACCGCTCATCAGTTGCTGATGCGCTGCCAGGCGTTACTTATTCAACTGCTCCATAACGGCTGGCGCTATCAGGAACAGAGTGCTATTGGTCAGGCAGAGTTGCTGGCGAATGACCTCACCGCGGTGGGTTTTTATCGGCTGGCACATGTGTTGGGACAATTTCGTAATACAGAAAGCGAGGCACGGGTAGAAGCAATGAATAACGGTGTTTTGCTTTGCGAACAATTATTCCCCATGCTTCAGCAACAAGGATGAAATAGTGCTTTTTATTAAGAGTTCTACTCCTGTTCCGGACTGCTCACGCCACAGTATTAGGCATATCCTATATAGCCCCTGGTGAGAGTCACCAGTTCCTTGATTAAATAAAATGGAGTTTTACATGAAGGCTTTCAATAAGCTGTTTTCCCTTGTTGTTGCATCTGTTCTGGTTTTCTCTCTTGCTGGCTGCGGTGACAAAGAAGAATCGAAGAAATTCAGCGCCAATCTGAACGGCACTGAAATTGCCATTACCTATGTCTACAAAGGTGACAAGGTGCTTAAGCAATCTTCTGAAACCAAAATTCAATTTGCTTCTATTGGTGCAACCACCAAAGAAGACGCTGCCAAGACACTTGAGCCGTTAAGCGCCAAATACAAAAATATCGCGGGTGTTGAAGAAAAATTAACCTATACCGATACCTACGCGCAGGAAAACGTGACTATCGATATGGAAAAAGTGGATTTTAAAGCCCTGCAGGGTATTTCAGGAATCAACGTTTCTGCTGAAGATGCCAAAAAAGGTATCACTATGGCGCAAATGGAACTGGTGATGAAAGCCGCTGGTTTTAAAGAAGTGAAATAATCGGTTGGCGGTCATGCTCTAAACATGACCGCCAATTTTTTAGCCTTTTTTCACATGCTGGCGCGCTGCCAGTCCACGCAGAAAATAACGTAAAAATTGATCGCCGCATTCGCGGAAGTTTTTATGATCCGGTGCACGCATCATCGCTGTAATTTCCGGCATCGAAACGCGGAACTGCTGTTCGGTGAGGATCGCCAGAATGTCATCGGTTTTCAGCGAAAACGCGATGCGTAATTTTTTCAGCACGATGTTGTTATTAATGCGACGTTCCGGCTCCAGTGCCGGAGCAGACTCATCCTTGCCGCGTTTTTCATAAATCAGGCCGTTGAGGAATGACGACAAAACAATGTCCGGACAACGCTGAAAAACCTCTTCGTCTTCTTTACGTAGCCAGACGGCGATCTGTTCCGCGGTGGCTTCGACATTACCCAGCGCCAGAATACGCACCAGGTCATTATTATTGGCTTTCAAAATGTAGCGCACGCTGCGCAGAATATCGTTACTTAGCATGAGGCCTTCAGGTGTTGATGAGGCAAAAAGCCATTTTAGCAGTCTTTTACAGGCCAATCGCCTCTTTTAAGCTTTTCAGATAACGGCGGCTGACCGGCACGGTTAAGCCATTACGCAAAATCAACTCGGCCTGGCCATTATCTTCCAGACGAATCTCCTGTAAATGCGCGAGATTAACCAGATACTGACGATGGCAGCGCAGTAGTGGTGTACGACTTTCCAGGGTACGTAATGTCAATTCGGTAAAGCCCTCTTTTCCTTCGTGGCTGGTAACGTAGACACCGCTCATCCGACTGCTGACAAATGCCACATCTTTCATTTGCAGCAAATAAATCCGACTATGCCCCGTACAAGGGATAAATTTCAGCGCCTGTTGATTTTCCGGTAACAGCGAAACATCCTGCTTGCTGCGCTCCTGACGCAATCGCGCCAGCGTTTTCTCCAGTCGCGCTTCATCAATTGGCTTCAGCAGATAATCAAAAGCATGTTCTTCAAAGGCTTTAATAGCGTATTCGTCAAACGCGGTGAGAAAAACAATATACGGACGATGTTCCGGATCGAGCATCCCCACCATTTCCAGACCACTGATGCGCGGCATCTGGATATCGAGAAACAGCACATCCGGGCGCAGTTTATGCACCGCGCCGATCCCTTCCACGGCGTTTGAACACTCTCCAACGATTTCAATATCGCTCTGCTCCTGCAAAAATACGCGCAGGTTCTCCCGTGCTAACGGTTCATCATCGACAATTAAGACTTTAATCATGCCTCGTCCCTCCATGGTAGTCGTAACGTTATTCGGGTGTAACTATCAGGCTCACAGGCGACGCTTATCCCATAGTCATCGCCAAACCGTTCACGTAAACGCTTATCCACCAGATTCATCCCCAGCCCACTGGCATTGGTTACCGGTTGATACAAACCGGCATTGTCTTCGATCTCCAGCATCAAATGTTGCCCCTCACGTCGGGCGCTGATTGCCACTCGCCCTGTATCCAGCAGTTGTGATGTCCCATGTTTAATGGCGTTTTCCACTATCGGTTGCAGGGTAAACGCGGGCAATTGCTGCTGGGATAATTCTTGCGGAATAGCAATGTTGACCTGCAACCGCGACTGGAAGCGCGCCTTTTCAATTTGCAGATAAGCGTTCACATGTTCAATTTCGTCGGCGAGAGTAACAAACTCCGAAGGCCGCTTTAAGTTTTTGCGGAAAAAAGTGGAAAGATACTGCACCAGCTGGCTGGCCTGTTCGCTGTCGCGACGGATCACCGCTTTAATGGTGTTAAGCGCATTAAACAAAAAATGGGGGTTCACCTGGGCGTGAAGCAGTTTGATCTCTGACTGGGTGAGCATCGCTTTTTGCCGCTCATATTGCCCGGCGAGGATCTGCGCCGAAAGCAGTTGCGCAATCCCCTCGCCCAGCGTGCGGTTGATTGAACTGAATAAACGGTTTTTGGCTTCATACAATTTGATGGTGCCCATCACCCGCTGATTTTCACCACGCAACGGAATTACCAGCGTCGACCCCAGTTTGCATTGCGGATGCAAAGAGCAACGATAAGGTACTTCGTTGCCATCAGCGTAGACCACTTCACCGGTTTCAATCGCTTTTAAGGTGTAAGTCGAAGAAATCGGTTTGCCGGGTAAATGGTGATCGTCACCAATTCCGGTAAAGGCCAGCAATTTCTCTCGATCGGTAATCGCGACTGCACCAATATCCAGCTCCTGATACAGCACCTGTGCCACTTTCATGCTGTTCACTTCGTTAAACCCCTGGCGCAAAATGCCTTCCGTCGAGGCCGCCACTTTCAGCGCAGTGGCAGAAAAAGCCGAAGTGTATTTTTCAAACATCGCGCGTTTATCGAGCAATATACGCATAAACAGCGCCGCGCCGACGGTATTGGTGACCATCATTGGCGCAGCAATATTACTCACCAGACGCACCGCATCTTCATAAGGTCGGGCAATCGCCAGGATGATCAACATTTGCACCATTTCAGCGACGAACGTGACGGCACCGGCGGTAATGGGGTTAAAGACTTTATCAGTGCGCCCGCGACGGATCAGGATGCTGTGTACCAGGCCGCCGAGCAATCCTTCAACGATGGTCGAGATCATGCAACTTAGCGCGGTCATGCCCCCCATCGAATATCGATGTAACCCGCCGGTCAGGCCAACCAGCCCACCGACGACCGGACCGCCGAGTAAGCCGCCCATTACCGCGCCTATCGCACGGGTATTGGCAATAGAATCGTCAATGTGCAACCCAAACCAGGTGCCCATGATGCAGAAGATGGAAAAGACGATGTAGCAGAGAAATTTATGCGGCAGACGAACCGTGACCTGCATTAACGGTATGAATAATGGCGTTTTACTCATTAACCACGCAATGACTAAAAAAACGCACATCTGCTGAAGCAGCAGCAACACCAGATTAAAATCGTACATACCCGCAAACCACACTTCCCTTTAAAACGCGTAACATACATTGCCTGCGTTTAACTTTCTTTGAACTCTTGCAGAAAAATGAGAATTCGTGAGTACGATCACTCAAAATCGCCTGGCAAAAATAAAATCACCCTATAGATGCACAAAAAACGGGCAAAACTACCTGGTTCGCAAAACTGCGTCTAAAGTTAAACCGGGACCTCGCGAGCAAGGGTGAGACGATGGCGCTTTACACAATTGGTGAAGTGGCGTTGCTTTGTGATATTAATCCTGTCACGTTACGCGCGTGGCAGAGGCGTTACGGATTGCTGAAACCGCAACGGACAGACGGCGGTCATCGGCTGTTCAACGATGCCGATATTGACCGGATCCGCGAGATCAAACGCTGGATCGACAACGGCGTGCAGGTCAGCAAAGTTAAAATGCTGCTCAGTAATGAAAATGTTGATGTGCAGAACGGCTGGCGCGATCAGCAAGAAACATTACTGACTTACCTGCAAAGCGGCAATCTACATAGCCTGCGAACGTGGATCAAAGAGCGCGGTCAGGATTACCCCGCCCAGACACTCACCACACATCTGTTTATTCCTCTGCGCCGACGGCTTCAGTGCCAACAACCGACTCTCCAGGCGCTGCTGGCGATCCTCGACGGCGTACTGATCAACTACATCGCCATTTGTCTGGCTTCGGCACGTAAAAAACAGGGTAAAGATGCGCTGGTGGTTGGCTGGAATATTCAGGATACCACCCGTCTGTGGCTGGAGGGCTGGATTGCCAGTCAACAAGGATGGCGCATTGATGTCCTCGCCCACTCGCTCAATCAACTACGCCCTGAACTATTCGAAGGCCGTACATTGCTGGTGTGGTGCGGTGAAAATCGAACCTCCGCCCAACAGCAACAACTCACCAGTTGGCAGGAACAAGGCCATGATATTTTCCCACTCGGCATTTAATGATTCGTTAACAAATGCGCTTTACTGTACAATCCTTTCGTTAACATAAGGAGTGCATTATGCGCATAGCTAAAATTGGGGTCATTGCCCTGTTCCTGTTTATGGCGTTAGGCGGAATTGGTGGCGTCATGCTCGCAGGTTATACCTTTATTTTGCGTGCTGGCTAAGCGCCTGCACCAGCCTTTCAAACAGGCGGTCTGCGATGATCGCCGCCAGTGCCACCAGTAACGCCCCCTGGATCACATACGCGGTATTAAATCCGCTAAGCCCGATGATGATGGGCGTACCCAGCGTGCTGGCCCCTACCGTTGAGGCGATCGTCGCCGTACCAATGTTGATAATCACCGAAGTTCGCACGCCCGCCAGAATCACCGGAGCCGCCAGCGGTAGCTCGACCTTACGCAGTCGCTGACCACGACTCATTCCCATACCTTTCGCAACTTCTGTCACGCTGGCATCAATCGCTCCCAGCCCGGCAAGTGTCGCCTGCAGGACGGGCAGCACACCATAAAGGATCAAGGCGATAATCGCTGGTTGCAGACCAAAGCCTATCACCGGAACAGCAATCGCCAGCACTGCGACAGGCGGAAAAGTCTGCCCAACGGCGGCAATAGTTTCCACCAGTGGGCGAAATTCCGCGCCCCACGGGCGAGTGACTGCAATTCCGGCACCCGTGCCAATGATCACCGCAAACAAACTCGAAATTCCCACCAGCCAGAAATGAGCCAGTGCCAGAGCTGCAAAACTTTCTTGCTGATAAACGGGTCGTGGCAGTTGTGGGAACAAGGCAGCAAACAGCGGCTGGCTGTAAGGCAGCCAGAAAATCAGTGCCACAAACAAAGCAATGAGCCAGAACAGCGGATCGCGCAACATCTTCATACGCTTACGCCTCCACCAGCAGATCCTGAAAATGCAGCGTGCCGCAAGGCTGGCCCTGGATGTTCACCACCGGCAGCACCTCGCATCCCCGCGCAACAAACAGAGAGAGCGCATCGCGTAGCGTCATCTCTTCTGCCAGTGCCTCACCATCTGCTCGTTCTTCGCGACGCACGTAATCCGCCACACTACGTAACGAAAGCAGGCGCACACCCAGTTCACTACGTCCAAAAAACTGGCGGACAAAATCATTCGCCGGACGAGTCAGCATCGTCAGCGGATTGCCCTGCTGCACCACTTCACCGTGATCCATCAATACCAGATGTTCTGCCAGCCGTAGCGCCTCATCAATATCATGAGTGACCAGCACAATAGTGCGCCCCAGCAAACGGTGAATGCGCGTCATCTCTTGTTGCAACGCGCCGCGCGTTACCGGGTCCAGTGCGCCAAAAGGTTCATCCATCAGTAAGACTTGCGGATCGGCAGCCAGTGCGCGCGCCACTCCCACACGTTGCTGCTGACCACCGGAAAGCTGATGCGGATAACGCTCACGCAAATTTGACTCCAGCCCCAGCAGCGCCATTAATTCGTCGATACGATCGTCAATCCGCGCCCGCGACCATTTTTGTAATTGCGGCACGGTAGCGATGTTTTGCGCCACGCTCCAGTGGGGGAACAGGCCAATAGATTGAATGGCATAGCCCATCCGGCGGCGCAACTCCAGTACTGGCAGCGAGCGAATTTCTTCTCCGGCAAAGCGGATCACGCCGCTGTCATGCTCCACCAGGCGGTTAATCATTTTCAGAGTGGTGGATTTGCCGGAGCCTGATGTACCAATCAGCACCGAAAAACTCCCTTCCTGAAAATTGAGATTGAGATCGTTAACGGCTTTTTGTGTGCCGAACAGTTTGCTGACATGGCTAAATTCAATCATTACGTTTCACCTTCAGCAGTGCGATAAGCAAATCGAACAGCGCGTCGGTAAGCACCGCCAGAACAATTACCGGGATCACCCCCAGCAACACTAAATCAATGGCGCTGCTTAGCAGCCCCTGGAAAACCAGCGCACCAAAACCGCCTGCGCCGATTAACGCCGCAATCACCGCCATACCTACAGTTTGCACCATCACCACCCGCAGGCTGCGCAGAAATACCGGTAACGCCAGTGGTAACTGAACATGCAGGAATCGCTGCGCCCCGCTCATGCCCATCGCTCTGGCGCTCTCCAGCACATCGCGCGGGATCTGGTTCAAACCGACTACCACGCCGCGCACCAGCGGCAGCAAGGCATAGAGCACCAGCGCAATCAGTGCGGGTGTCATTCCGGTTCCTGCTATGCCGAGCGTCCCCAGCCACGGAAAGGCCGTAACCAGCGCGGCAAGCGGCGCAATCAACAGGCCAAAGAGCGCCACCGAAGGCACGGTCTGAATGACATTGAGCAGAGAAAAAATTGCCCCCTGCCGAGCAGTGGAAAAGTAGCACCAGATGCCCAACGGCACACCAATCACTAACGCAGGCAGCACCGCACCAAACAGCAACGTCAGATGTTGTGCCAGCGCGTCGTCAAACACATCCTGACGGTTGGCGTATTCTTTCATTAGTGAGAGATCGTTAAGCGTGCCGGAGTACAGCAACCACAGCGGAATAATGGCAATCTGCATATGCAACAACCAGCGCCACAGCGGATGCGTGGAGATTCGGCGGATGGCATCGCTACAGGCCAGCAGTGCCAGCGCCGCAGCCAGCCAGAAACCACTGCCGAGGCTGGTACGCGCCAGCGCACTGCCATTTTGCGCCAGTTGTGTCGCCGCCTTTCCCGCGCCCCACACCAGCAATACGAAGACGAATTGCGCCAGAATGAGTGCACAAATGCTGCCTTTTTTACCGGGAATAAAACAGGCCGTCAGCCAGGCGCAACCAACGCCCACCAGCATCCAGATCGTTTGCGGCCACAGCTGCCAGAGATGACGCCCCTCACCCGAAACTAAACGATTAGGCGCGTAACTGATAAACGGCAGCGCCGCTGCGATTGCCGTCAGCAACAGCAGCAGCGCCAGAACAGGATTAATACGGAAATAAGTCACGGGAAATTACTTCGTCCACCCTTTTTGTTTCAGGTAGTCGGCAGCCACTTTTTTGGCATCCAGTCCTTCCACAGCAATGCTGGCATTCAGTTGCTGCAATGTTTTTGCATCGAGGCTGGCGAAGACTGGCTGTAGCCACTGTGCCATTTGCGGATACTCCTTCAACACCGACTCACGCACCACTGGTGCAGGCGCGTAGATAGGTTGCACACCTTGCGGATCGCTTAAGGTTTGCAGCCCCAGCGCCGCTACCGGGCCGTCAGTGCCGTAAGCCATTGCAGCATTAACGCCAGAAGTTTGCTGGGCAGCGGCTTTAATCGTTACCGCCGTGTCGCCGCCAGCCAGTGACAGTAACTGATCCTGATCGAGTTTAAAGTCGTAGGCTTTTTCAAACGCGGGTAAGGCATCGGCGCGTTCGATAAACTCTGCCGAGGCTGCCAGTTTGAAGGTGCCGCCCTCTTTCAGATAACGACTCAGGTCAGCAAGCGAAGTGAGTTTGTTTTTCTCTGCCACATCCTGACGCACGGCGATGGTCCAGGTGTTATTCGCTGGTGCGGGCGTCAGCCAGATTAACTTGTTTTGCTCTGCATCGAGTTTTTTGACTTTCTCGTAACCTTGCTGCGCGTTTTTCCATGCCGCATCGTTTTCATCTTTAAAGAAGAAAGCGCCATTGCCGGTATATTCCGGATAGATATCCAGTTCACCGGAAGTAATCGCCCCGCGCACCACAGGAGTCGTTCCGAGTTGCACTTTATTCACCGTCGGTACGCCGTGGCTTTCGAGTACCTGCAAGATGATGTTGCCGAGTAGCGCGCCTTCGGTATCGATTTTTGAACCGACTTTAACGGGGGAAGCCGCGTGCAGCGGCAGGCTCACGGCTGCCAACAAAACCAGTGAACCTGCCCAGACCTTTGAGAGTGGCATGATGCTTTCCTCATTCTTTTACTGTTGTTTTCAGCGAATTAAGAGAAAAGCATAGTTGATAATGACAGAGTTAGCCTGAGCGGAAGGATTCAGTTGCAGAATCAGATAAATACTTAAAGGGCATATTTTGCCCGGCGTTTCTTGCCGGATGCGGCGTAAACGCCTTATCCGGCCTACAAAGGGCGAAAATTCAGCAAGTTAAGATATGAACATCAGGCAAAGGGCGCAAACGTCGCGCCCTTACAAAAGCATTACAGCAACTCAAACTCGCCTTTCTTAACGCGTGCGGAATCAGTGCCGATAAATACATTGAACTTGCCAGGCTCGGCGTCATATTTCATCTGTTGATTCCAGAACTTCAGCGCCTCAATATCGATCGGGAAGCTGACAGTCTGAGTTTCGCCCGGTTTCAGGGTGATTTTCTCAAAGCCTTTCAGCTGTTTAACAGGGCGACTCATGGAAGCCGTCACATCCTGCAAGTACATCTGCACTACCGTGGCCCCCTCGCGCTTACCGGTGTTCGTCACCTGCACGCTGGCCGTCACTTTGCCGTCACGCTTCATGGTCGGCGCAGAAAGTTTCACATCAGAGACGGTGAAAGTGGTATAGCTCAGACCATAGCCGAACGGATAAAGCGCCCCGTTAGCTTCATCAAAATAACGCGAAGTGTATTTGTTCGGCTTGTCGGCATTATACGGACGACCGGTGTTCAGATGGCTGTAGTACACCGGGATCTGCCCGACAGAACGCGGGAAGGACATCGGCAGCTTGCCGGACGGGTTGTAATCGCCAAACAACACATCGGCAATTGCATTACCGCCTTCAGTCCCCGCAAACCAGGTTTCCAGAATCGCATCAGCCTGCTGATCTTCTTTCACCAGCGCCAGCGGACGCCCGTTCATAAGCACCAGCACCAGCGGTTTACCGGTGGCTTTCAGCGCCGCAATCAAGTCACGTTGGCTTTGCGGAATAGTGATATCGGTACGGCTGGAGGCCTCGTGCGCCATCCCCTGTGCTTCACCGACCACAGCCACCACCACATCAGATTGTTTCGCAGTCTGCACCGCTTCATCAATCATCTCTTGCGGCGAGCGCGGATCGACTTTGACCGCTTCTTCATACTGATTCAGGAAATCGATAATGCCTTTGTCACTGGTAACGTTCGCCCCTTTGGCATACAGCACTTTACCGTTTTCACCGACGGCATTTTTAATCCCGGTCAGTACGGTCACGGATTGATCGGCAACACCGGCTGCGGACCAGCTGCCCATCACGTCACGTTTACTGTCCGCCAGTGGCCCAACCACCGCAATGGTGGCCGATTTTTTCAGCGGTAACGTTTCGAGACGGTTTTTCAGCAACACCAGGCTTTCGCGCGCCACTTCACGCGCTTCTTTACGGTGCAGGCGGCTTTCGGCATTGGTATCCACCGGGTCAGACTCTTTCGGCCCCAAATGGCTGTATGGGTCGTTAAACAATCCCATATCATATTTAACGTTCAGTACATGGCGGGCAGCATCGTCCAGCTCTTCCATCGTCACTTTGCCGGATTTGATCAACCCAGGCAGATACTTCGAGTAATACTCGTCGCTCATACTCATGTTGATTCCGGATTTCAGCGCCACGCGCACCGCATCTTCCGGGTCTGCCGCCGTGCCATGTTTAATCAGCTCTTTGATTGCACCGTGATCGGAAACGGTGATGCCTTTAAAGCCCCACTGGTCGCGCAGAACATCTTTCAGCAGCCAGGAATCGGAGGTGGCTGGCGTGCCGTTCAGCGAGTTCAGCGCCACCATCACCGCGCCGCTGCCTGCGTCCAGCCCCGCTTTGTACGGCGGCATATAATCATTAAACAGGCGCTGCGGACTCATATCGACGGTGTTGTACTCTTTACCGCCTTCTACCGCGCCGTATGCGGCAAAGTGTTTGACGCTGGTCATCACCGAGTAGCGATCTGCCGGGCTTTTACCCTGCATCGCTTCCACCATGGTTTTACCCATTGTTGAGGTGAGATACGTATCTTCGCCAAAACCTTCGGAAGCACGTCCCCAGCGCGGATCGCGCGAGACATCGACCATCGGTGCCCAGGTCATATTCAGGCCATCATCTGCCGCTTCATAAGCAGAGACACGTCCGACCGTTTTCACTGCATCGAGGTTAAAAGACGAGGCCAGACCGAGGCTAATCGGGAACACCGTGCGCTGACCGTGCAGCACGTCGTAAGCAAAGAAAAGAGGAATTTTCAGGCGGCTTAATTCCATCACCTGATCCTGCATGGCGCGGATATCCTGACGGGTTACGGTGTTGAAAATCGCCCCAACCTGACCGTCTTTGATCATCTCGCGGATCGCCTCTTTCGGGTTATCCGGGCCGACGCTGATTAAGCGCAGCTGACCAATTTTCTCATCAACTGTCATTTTCTTAAGCAGTTCGGTGACGAACGCATCCCGCGCTTCGGGCGTTAATGGATGGTTGCCGAATAAATCATCCGCCAGTGCTGGCTGCAGGGCCAGACTCACCGCGATTCCTACTGAACATAGCCATTTCATATGGATTTTTCTTCCTCTGTTGCCCGACGAGGCAGCGAAAATGGTGCAAAAACCGTAGTTTGCCATAAGCATGATGGAGAGAGAAAAAGAATGCTCAGTTTATTGTCTGAATTTTCAAAATATTCACTCGCTGAATTGTCATACAAGGCGCTATTCTAGTTTGTGATATTTTTTCGCCACCACAAGGAGTGGAAAATGTCTTCCATGACAACAACTGATAATAAAGCCTTTTTGAATGAACTTGCCCGTCTGGTCGGTCATTCACACCTGCTCACCGATCCCGCAAAAACGGCCCGCTATCGCAAGGGCTTCCGTTCTGGTCAGGGCGACGCGCTGGCTGTCGTTTTCCCTGGCTCACTACTGGAATTGTGGCGGGTGCTGAAAGCCTGCGTCACCGCCGACAAAATTATTCTGATGCAGGCTGCCAATACAGGCCTGACCGAAGGATCGACGCCAAACGGTAACGACTATGATCGCGATATCGTGATCATCAGCACCCTGCGTCTCGACAAGCTGCACGTTCTTGGCAAGGGCGAACAGGTGCTGGCCTATCCGGGCACCACGCTCTATTCGCTGGAAAAAGCCCTCAAACCGCTGGGACGCGAACCGCACTCAGTGATTGGATCATCGTGTATAGGCGCATCGGTCATCGGCGGTATTTGTAACAACTCCGGCGGCTCGCTGGTGCAACGTGGCCCGGCGTATACCGAAATGTCGTTATTCGCGCGTATAAATGAAGACGGCAAACTGACGCTGGTGAACCATCTGGGGATTGATCTGGGCGAAACGCCGGAGCAGATCCTTAGCAAGCTGGATGATGATCGCATCAAAGATGACGATGTGCGTCACGATGGTCGTCACGCCCACGATTATGACTATGTCCACCGCGTTCGTGATATTGAAGCCGACACGCCCGCACGTTATAACGCCGATCCTGATCGGTTATTTGAATCTTCTGGTTGCGCCGGGAAGCTGGCGGTCTTTGCAGTACGTCTAGATACCTTCGAAGCGGAAAAAAATCAGCAGGTGTTTTATATCGGCACCAACCAGCCGGAAGTGCTGACCGAAATCCGCCGTCATATTCTGGCTAACTTCGAAAATCTGCCGGTTGCCGGGGAATATATGCACCGGGATATCTACGATATTGCGGAAAAATACGGCAAAGACACCTTCCTGATGATTGATAAGTTAGGCACCGACAAGATGCCGTTCTTCTTTAATCTCAAGGGACGCACCGATGCGATGCTGGAGAAAGTGAAATTCTTCCGTCCGCATTTTACCGACCGTGCAATGCAAAAATTCGGTCACCTGTTCCCCAGCCATTTACCGCCGCGCATGAAAAACTGGCGCGATAAATACGAGCATCATCTGCTGTTAAAAATGGCGGGCGATGGCGTCGGTGAAGCCAAATCGTGGCTGGGAGATTATTTCAAACAGGCCGAAGGCGATTTCTTTGTCTGTACGCCGGAGGAAGGCAGCAAAGCGTTTTTACACCGTTTCGCCGCTGCGGGCGCAGCAATTCGTTATCAGGCGGTGCATTCCGATGAAGTCGAAGACATTCTGGCGTTGGATATCGCTCTGCGGCGTAACGACACCGAGTGGTATGAGCATTTACCGCCGGAGATCGACAGCCAGCTGGTGCACAAGCTCTATTACGGCCATTTTATGTGCTATGTCTTCCATCAGGATTACATAGTGAAAAAAGGCGTGGATGTGCATGCGTTGAAAGAACAGATGCTGGAACTGCTACAGCAGCGTGGCGCGCAATACCCTGCCGAGCATAACGTCGGTCATTTGTATAAAGCACCGGAGACGTTGCAGAAGTTTTATCGCGAGAACGATCCGACCAACAGTATGAATCCGGGGATCGGTAAAACCAGTAAGCGGAAAAACTGGCAGGAAGTGGAGTAAAAATTACGGATGGCATAGTATCGCCATCCGTCATTCACTTAATCGTTCTGTGCCGTCTGCCCCGCCGCCGCCATTTGGGCGGCTTTTTGTTTTTTATAGCTCAACGCTGCTGCTGGAACAGGCATCACTTTACCGGTTTCAATCCAGGTACGCAGGCGGCTGGCATCGGCAAAATGGGTATATTTGCCAAACGCATCCATCACTACCAGCGCCACCGGTTTATTATTGATAACCGTACGCATCACCAGACAATGGCCCGCCGCATTGGTAAAACCGGTTTTGGTTAACTGAATATTCCAGTTATCGCGATACACCAGATGGTTAGTATTGCGGAACGGCAGCGTATACGTCGGGTTAGAGAAGGTTGCCATATCTTCCCGGGTAGTACTTAACTGCCCGATCAACGGATATTGTTTGCTGGCAATGAGCAGTTTGGTTAAGTCACGGGCAGTTGAAACGTTATGCACCGACAATCCGGTAGGTTCAACAAAGCGCGTGTTGTTCATTCCGAGCGATTTCGCTTTCGCATTCATTGCCTTAATAAAGGCTTTGTAACCACCGGGATAATGGTGCGCAAGGCTTGCCGCCGCGCGGTTTTCTGAAGACATCAGCGCCAGCAACAGCATATCTTTACGGTTGATTTCGCTATTCAGTCGTACGCGCGAATAGACCCCTTTCATCTCCGGCGTCTGGCTGATATCCACTTTTAGTTTTTCATCCAGCGGCAGTCGTGCATCCAGCACGACCATCGCAGTCATTAATTTGCTGATAGACGCAATCGGACGCACCAGATCCGGGTGGTTCGAATAGATCACTTTGTTGGTATTCAGATCAACAATCATCGCGCTACCGGAGGCAATTTCCGGTTGTGAAGCGGTGGTAGCGGCTGCCGTTTTCGCAACGGCCTGCGGTGCAAAAGGCACAGCCAGCATCAGGGCCAGGCTAAATAAAGAAACTCGAAATTTCGGCATGATGAGCATTCAGATAGTGGTTCACGCGCACGGGTTGCGCACCGCCGGAGTAAGGATTTACTGAGGCTAGCGACGCCATCATAACGAGCAAAAAGTGCGATCGTCAAAGGAGAATCGTGAGGAAATGCTGCATTGCTGACATTTACGCCAGCAATGCAACGTCAAAGAACTTTCTAGAACAAACGATAACCGTAGCCCCATAGTATAACGGTAAGGGCGAGCAGCACTTCCAGTACCAGCACGCCAATCGCCAGCGTCGAACTGGAGAAGCTAAGGCCTTCCTCTTTGTTGATATTCAGGAAGCTCGGAATACCGAGATAAAGCAGGTAGCCGGTGTAAAACAGCGCCACCGTGCCGACCAGCGCACACAACCAGACCAGCGGATAAAGCGCCACCAGACCGCTTAAAAACAGCGGAGTTGCAACGTAGCCCGCGAAGACCATGCAGTGCGCAAGTGACGGACGCTGCGGGTAATTGCGCGCCATCCACCAGATGACCCGCCCCATCACCGCGACCCCAGCCAGCATAACGCCGTAAAACAAGACAGCCAGCGCCAGTCCGGTAAACCAGGATAACTTCAGGATAGTGCCATCGCCAAAATTCCAGCCAATCTGTGTAGTGCCAATGAAGGCGCAAATCACCGGAATCGCCGCCATCAGCAAAACGTGGTGGGTGTAATGGTGAGAAATCGTTTCGTTTTCGCGATTAATCACCTGCATTTCACGATCGGGATGGGAAAACAGTCCCCAGACATGGCTCATACCGCCCCCTTGTTGTGAGTTCATGAACCTGACAGTTCAAGTATAAGTCAGCTTGTGATTATTTTTTGTTCGCCCATGTAATTGTCACTGTCTGATGAACGTCCTTTTTCAGCGTGAATGATTCACAGGGTGTATGCTTACTGGCAACCAAAGGGAGACAGACTGGCCTATGGATCTCAATACACTTATCTCACAATATGGTTATGCCGCGCTGGTGATCGGTAGCCTGGCGGAAGGTGAAACCGTGACTTTGCTGGGAGGCGTTGCGGCGCATCAGGGGCTATTAAAGTTCCCGCTGGTGGTACTTTCTGTGGCGCTTGGCGGCATGATTGGCGACCAGGTGCTCTATCTGTGCGGGCGGCGGTTTGGCGGCAAGCTGTTACGCCGTTTCTCGAAATATCAGGATAAAATTGAGCGGGCGCAGAAACTTATCCAACGCCATCCGTATCTGTTTGTCATTGGTACGCGCTTTATGTATGGCTTTCGGGTGATTGGCCCGACGCTGATTGGTGCCAGCCAGCTGCCGCCGAAAATCTTTCTGCCGCTGAATATTCTCGGCGCATTTGCCTGGGCGTTGATTTTTACCACTATTGGTTACGCTGGTGGTCAGGTGATTGCGCCGTGGTTGCACAATCTCGACCAGCATTTGAAGCACTGGGTCTGGTTGATTCTGGTCGTGGTTCTGGTGGTGGGCGTGCGCTGGTGGCTGAAACGGCGCGGGAAGAAAAAGCCGGATCATCAGGCGTAAAACCATTGCCCTGGGTAAGGCGTTCGCGCCGCATCCGACATCCGGTGCACCATGCCTGATGCGACGCTTGTGCGTCTTATCATGCCTACCAAAATTTTACCCATTGAAATAACCACGCACCTCACTGCGCTATTCTGGGTTGAACTGCGGATTCGCCAACATAAAGCCGCCATCCACTATCAACGACTGCCCGGTGGTGTAATTTGCGCCCTCTGAGCACAGCCACGCTACCAGGCTGGCAATCTCATGCGTTGCGCCAAAACGCCGCAGAGGAATCGAAGGCTCCGCGTCGGGCTTCACGTCGCTGTCATCCATGCCATTCATTGGCGTGGCGATCGCCCCAGGCGCGACTGCGTTCACCAAAATCTTATGCCTGACCAGCTCCAGCGCCATCGTTTTGGTTAACCCGCCGAGCGCATGTTTAGCGGCTGTGTAAGCGCTGGCATCCGGCAGCGGCGTATGTTCATGTACCGACGTAATGTTGATGATGCGACCGCCCTGCCCTTGTTTCACCATCTGGCGGGCCGCAATTTGTGAGCATAAAAATGCACCATCGACATCAACGGTAAAAATCTTGCGCCACTCATCGAAAGCCATATCAAGAAACGGCGCTTTGGTCATTGCGCCCGCATTATTCACCAGCACATCAATACGCCCCAGCCGTTGAATGAGTTTCTCCAGCGCCTGCGCACCTTCTGGCAGTTTACCGAGATCCAGCTGCACGATCTCCGCACGTACGCCGTGGCTAACTACCTCACGCGCGGTATCTTTTGCCCCTTCTTCATCTGAGTGCCAGGTAATGCCAATATCAAACCCCTGCTGCGCCAGTAATAACGCGCACTCTTTGCCGATCCCCGAATCGGAGGCGGTAATAATCGCAACCTGTGCCATCGAGTTCTCCACTTAACGCTGAATAAACGTTAAGTATAGAAGGCGCATATCATCAGCGTTTGTAACCCCCGCCCAACGCACCAGTGAGTTGAATGGAAGCATCCAGCCGCTGCCCTTGCAATAACAGGCCATTGGCCCGCTCACGCAGCGCGGGGATTCTGGCTTCGCTGACGCGGGAACCAGCAATGATGCCCGCGTTAAAGCGCGCCTGCGCAAGACCTACCACACGCAAGGCATCGCGCTCAATTTGCGCCTGATGCTGGTTTTTCTCCGCAAGTGTCTGAACCTGACTGGCTGCCCGCGCCACGTCATTCACCGCTTCAACCACCGCTTTGTTGTAGCTGGCGATAGACAAGTTGCTTTCGGCTTTTGCGATATCAAGATTGGCGTTAAGACGACCACTATCGAAAATGGGTAGCGTCAGGCCTGCCGTAACGCCCATTTGCTGCGCGGAATGACGGAACAGATCGCTTAAGTGCAACGCATCCTGTTGCAGGAAGGCCATCAGGTTGATGTCAGGATAAAATGCCGCTTTTGCCGCATCAATGGTGCTTAGCGATGACTCAACGTACCAGTGCGCCGCCTGCAAATCTGCCCGCCGGGCCAGTAAGGAGTACCCCAGTTCATCAGGAAGCTGGCTTGCCACTTTCGGCAACGCGACCGGTTTAAGCTTCAATGACTTTGTCTGGTTATTTGTAAGTGCGCTTAACCGTGCCTCAATAATTTTCATTTTCCCCGCGACATCGTTGAGCTGCTGCCGGGTTTTGCTGGCATTAATATCGGTTTCCACACCTTCAACTGAAGAAGTAATCCCGTTCTGATATAGCTGGCGATCGGTCGCGATAATGGTGTTCTGCTCTTTTTCTATTTGCTGCAAGACCGTGTTTAACGCCGCCTGGGTTTGCCACTCCCAGTACAGGCGGGCTACGCTGCCAGCCAGCAATTGGCGGGTTTGCTCGCGTTCCGCCGCCCGTGCTTTAACCGTACCCAGGCGGGCAGTAACCTCCGCCCGATTCTTTCCCCAGATATCGAGATGCCAGCCCGCCGTTAAGCCAAAAGTTCCGTTGGTGTACCACGGACCGGTCGTACCTGCGGCCGGATCGTTCAGAGCAAACGGCCCCATTAAGCCTTCTGCCGACATTTTTTGCCGCTCCATATCCGCAGAAAAGTCGATCTGCGGACCATCCTGAGTAGCAATTGCCTTCGCCTGGGCTTCAGCTAGCTGAATGCGCTGTTCAGCCACCTGCATATCCGGTGCGTTCTGTAGTGCATTGTTAATTAAGGAAGTGAGTTGATTATCGTGATACTCCAGCCACCATTGGCTGTCTGGCCAACCATTTTTCAGCGCCGTGGGTAATGCGGTGTCAACTTGTACAGCAGGCGTTTGCTGGCTTAACGCCTGGCGGGTTTCATGCATAGGTGCACACCCGGCCAGCATCAGTAACAGCGGAAAACAGGCGATGGCTGGATAAAAGGAATCACGATTCATGGGGGAATAATCAGGTAAGAAAAGGTGCGCGGAGATTACTGTGTGTTGCGATATATTTTTTAGTTTCGCGTGGCAATACATCAGTAGCAATAAAACGACATATCCAGAAAAATATAGACTAAGTAGGTAATGACTCCAACTTATTGATAGTGTTTTATGTTCAGATAATGCCCGATGACTTTGTCATGCAGCTCCACCG
>ENA-OQIN01000771-OQIN01000771.1-human-gut-metagenome-genome-assembly--contig:-NODE-771-length-18505-cov-4.383058_pt1 | contig 18505 bp, 19 predicted proteins | sample MGYA00242581_ERZ504746 | MGnify/ENA primary metagenome ERZ504746 (study PRJEB26092, sample SAMD00036436) | human gut metagenome | host: Homo sapiens | study: EMG produced TPA metagenomics assembly of...
GTTTCCCATTCTCCTGCACCGGCTAGTCCCTGCTGTGAGCGACTCATTTGACTGTATTTTTGAAAAAATATATTATCGTCATATTTGTTTTCTTTCATCTGAATTCCCCCTCGTTTAAAAAGTTATTTATCTCCGTTGCAATTTTTTTCACTTCTTTATAAAGCTTCTCGGTCATATCGTAGCATTCAAAAATTGAAAGACCGAGTACTTCAAAAACATGATTTACCCTTTCGGCATATTTTTTAGGTTTATATTCAAAAGTTTCAAGCAGTTTTATAGCTTTCTTTTCATTAATGCAATAAAGCATTATTGCATGCAAATAGTACTTGATTTAAGCATGAAATAATACGAAAAACATGGCCTGCAAAGAATTTACACCTTATTTATAAATGTGGGGCACTTCATATTGTCCTATAAAAATATCATAAACACAGAACTTATATTTACTACCTATGCAAAGTAGAGAAACAGCTCAATTTTTTCTTATTTAAAATCAGAAAACAAGCAACTAAAATCTAATCATTATGAAGCGAGATCCCTTTTTGTGTAAATCATACCAGCTCCCACAGTCATAATCACAATCATTATCGTCCCTAAAATCAAAGCAACACAATCCCTTGATTCTCCAGCAAAAATTGATGTCGCATTTGAATAGGAAAACGGCGAAATAAAGATAGCGTCCTTTAAATCAGGAACAACTCTTGCCATCAAATCATACACATACAGCAGCATGGCAACTGAAATTCCAATTCCTAACCTGTTCTTTTTGCTTACCGCAGAGATCACAAAGCAAATAGCCGCAATTTCGATATTCATCATTAACTGAAAAAACATACACTCTGTGAATATGCTTCCAAAATCCGTTTCTCCAAGAAAAACAAAAGCTCGATTTATCGAATTGTTTGGTGATCCGGTTTCAAATTCTTACGGTTTACCAGAGGCTACATTATCTGACTTGGGAGAATTTGGTCGAGGAGTATCTAAACACCGCCCAAGAAATGATATTAAGCTGTTAGGTGGTAAATATCCATTAATTCAGACGGGGGATGTTGCTAATGCAGGATTATATATTACATCTTATGGCAACACGTATTCAGAACTTGGATTAAGACAGAGCAAAATGTGGGATAAGGGGACTCTCTGCATTACGATTGCTGCCAATATTGCTAAGACAGCTATATTGGAATTTGATGCTTGTTTTCCTGATAGTGTGGTTGGATTTATTGCAAATGAGAGAACAAATAATATTTTTATTCATTATTGGTTTTCTTTCTTTCAAGAAATCCTAGAATCACAGGCTCCTGAGTCTGCTCAGAAAAATATTAACTTGAAAATTCTTAGTGAATTAAAGGTAATAGTGCCAGAAAAAAGGAAACAAGATGAGTTCGCCTCTTTTGTTAAATTAACCGACAAATCAAAAACTGTGTAACTGCTTTCAGAATATTTTCCGTACAAAAGCTGCTTCTTTTGTAACTTTTCAATCTGTTCTCGTAATGAAACACATTCCTTTTTCCCTGCTGGAAGTTTGTCTGTTGATTCCAGTTTCCAACTGTAAAACGATTTTTGTTTCCCATTTTCATAATATGAATAACGGTATCTACCTTCTTTGTCTTGGCTTTTGGTGTTAGAATATAAATAGTACAAGTCAAAATGAGAATTCCTTATAAGAAAAATTATGGTACAATGTAGGTACCGCACTGAAGGAGGATCTCATTATGGCAAAGCACTATGACAAACAATTTAAGCTGGATGCAGTCCAGTACTATCATGATCACAAGAACTTAGGACTGCAAGGCTGTGCTACAAACTTAGGAATCAGTCAGCAGACATTATCACGCTGGCAGAAAGAACTGCGTGAAACAGGTGATATTGAAAGCCGTGGTTCCGGTAACTATGCTTCTGATGAAGCAAAAGAAATCGCACGATTAAAACGAGAATTACGAGATGCACAGGATGCCCTTGAAGTATTAAAAAAAGCAATCAACATTCTGGGAAAATGACGGAAGCCATTTATCTCAAAGTTACGGAGATGGCAGAAACTGCCCATAAGGCGAAGCGCCGAGTTTCTGTCTCCGGAATGTTGAAACATCTTGGGTTTCTCGTTCTGGTTATCATGCATGGCTAAAACGTGTTCCTTCTAATACAGAAAAAGACGTGAAGCCGTAAAAGCTAAAATTCAGGATATTTACGATGAATCCAAACAGAATTATGGTGCCCCTAAAATCACCAAGGAATTGCGTAAATCAGGAGAAATCATCTCCGAACGTACTGTTGGTAAGTATATGAAGCAAATGGGCATCAAAGCCCAGTGGGTCAAGCCATGGACGATCACAACCAAAGATTCTGACTTCAGCAGCGAATTAAAAAATATCCTTGATGAACAGTTTAATCCAGAACGTCCAAATGCTGTTTGGTGCTCTGATATCACTTATATCTGGACGATAGACGGATTTGTTTATCTGACCAGTATCATGGACTTGTATTCCAGAAAAATCATTGCCTGGACACTTTCCAAAACATTGGAAGTATCCTGCGTGATTGAAACAATAAAGAAAGCCAAAGCAAGACGCAATATCGATAAGCCTTTAATTCTGCATTCAGACCGGGGAAGCCAGTATGTATCAAAAGAATACAAACGTGTAACCGCAACCATGCAGTGTAGTTATTCTAAAAAGGCATATCCATGGGATAACGCATGTATTGAGTCGTTCCATTCCCTGATTAAGAGAGAATGGCTGAATCGGTTTAAGATTCGAGATTATGACCATGCATATCGTTTGATTTTTGGATATTTGGAAGCATTCTACAATACGAAACGAATTCATAGTCACTGTGATTATATGTCACCAAACGATTATGAAGAGCTGTATCGTAGGCTTCAGCAAGACGAATTGCAGCTGGCAGGTTAAGATGAGGAAAACCTCATTTTAACTTGTACTAAATCTTGACATAGGACCATTTCTCCTGCTCTTAAAAGTCGATTCTTGTGATCTTTTCTTCCTGATTTCATAGAAATTTCCTCCTTGAAATAGGAGAAGCCTCTGCCATAGCATACTGTTAATATACCATGAAAGAGGCTTGGTTTCTATGAAATATTATAAAATTCTTGTTGCGTTATATTTACCCTATCAATGCAATAACTGAAATTACAGTTGCCGCAATAGATGCCAAAGTTGCTACAATAGCGTTTATATGACTGCTTCTCGTATAATTCATATCAGATAATAATTTTAAATACTCAAAATTATTCTTATAAATTTTTTTGTAATTCTGCAAATCTTCTATATGATATTCTTTCAAATCCATTTTTTCATTACTAATATAAAAATCCCACTCTTTTTCAAAGCTTTTTTCAAAATCTTCTACAATTATGTTTTCAGTTTCTGAAACACTTTGCATTTTATTAAGTAGCTTTTTTAACTCATTGTTATAAGTAATTTTCTTTCTTCCAGTAGAAAACTTAGAAAATTCGCATTCAAAAATTTTCAACTCCCTATTTCCAAAAAAGCGATAATAAAACTCATTTCCATATTTAGATATATAACCACATATGCCAAAATAAGGTATGCTATTGTTTCCTGCTTGCAAACAATAGTTCACACCATCAAAATCAGCAGAAATGACATAATTGGAATTTCGATTATAATAAGAAACTCCCAAATCGCCCAAGTACATGTTATCAATATTAATTGCTTCTTTTCTTGTCATATGAACCATGTTAATAAGATGATTTAACTTTCCTTGTTCACTGTACAAGTAATTGGTTATATAATGCTGACATACAATAGTAAAATATTCATCATGCATCTGTTCTAATAACAACACATCAATCTTTTCACTTCTTTTTTTTGATAAGTAATACCATGTATAAAAGTCCTTTGAATTAATTTTCCCAAGATTATCATAAATAAATTGTCCATATAGTTCTTCATCCAAACACTTTTTAAAATAAAAATGATATTCCAACAGTGCGTAATAACTATTTATCTGAACCCAAGAAATCTCTATTCTTTTTATATACTTATCTTCTAATAATTCTATCTCTGCAAAACGCCCATACCCTGAATGAGAATACTGTAAATGAATATAATCGTATTTATTTATTAACGTTGGTTTTTTATAATAATTCTTAACTTTAAAATCCTTTTTCTTTGAAAGTGAATACAATTTTTTCAACAAATTTGCAACACCTTCATTGGATAAAACATCACATAAAGTAATCCCTGTAACTACTGAATCCTCATAATAATCTGTTCTGCCTTTCCATTCTGGCTTTTCTTTTTCGATATATTCTCGATGATTCTTTTTCCCTTCAATATCGCTTTTTTCTTTTTGTTTTTTATATTCGTCTGATTTTATGTTTTTCAAATAATATTTTATACATTCTTTTGCTTCTTTCCTCATATATCGCACCTATTTTATCTCTAATTTTTTAGTTTCTTATGATATCTTCCAACATTGGTTCAATACCTTCATTTATCAAATCCTCAACCATAGCCTGTGCATTAAATCGGTTTACGTCCCATGCAACAAACCTAAGAATGTTTGCAGCAATTTCTTTTACAACAAACGAATATCTTCCCAATATTACTCTTTTTGCGAAAGACGAATACACATCGTATGCTTCATAAGATCGACCACAAACTGCCTGATATGCCTTATCTATACTTTGAATCACAAACTCTGCGTGCGAATCATCTATAGCCATAAATTTTAACAAAGCTTCAGCAAAACCATTTCTATATGATTGCATTTTTTTAGCTATCTCTTCTCCTGAAAGATTATATAAATAACTTTCAATTTCGTCATCAAACTGTTTATTCTGTATTTTTTTATCAATACGTTCCTGATTTTCAGCTTGTTTATTATACTCTACTGACTTTTCAAAAAACTGAGACAGTTTTCCGGCGTCTGCATAACGGTATGACGAATCACTATTTGTAGCTTTTTCTGCCACATTGCGGAATATATGATGCGAATTTCTAGGATTTCTTGTCATAATAAAATTAATGAGACGCCCTAAAGAATATACATCACTTCTTTTATCGCCATCTCTCAATAACATAAACTGTTCAGGCGCACAATAATAATATTGACCTACTGCATTGGTATGCATTGTTTGATGCGAAGTGAATACATTTAAATCTTTACCCAAACCAAAATCAGCAATTTTTATAACACCTGACATAATAAAAATATTATTTGGACTTAAGTCTCTATGTATAATATCTTTTTTATGAACTTCCGTCATGACATGTAAAATTTGACATATACAATTAATTTTAGTTTCATCTGGAAGATTATTATCTAAAATATATCTATCCAAAGTTATTTCGGCCGGTTCCATTGTATATGACATGTTTCCACTATCAAACGAATACACTTCAATTATCCCGAAAGTACCTTGCAAACTTTTAGTAATTTCAAATTCTCGTTTAAATCTACTTCGGATACTTCTATCTGTAAGGAAATCCTCTTTCAGCTTTTTCTGAATTAATCCTGTCGATTTTTGTCTATACACCATGGCAAAGCCACCACTACCAACAAGTATTAAATCATCATTTTCTTTAACAAGATGATATTCATCCCCCTTCCTAGTTATCTTATATTGATCCGGTTTTAAAATACGATTAAATTCGTCTAAAATAATCTGAGCCTTTTCCGCTGCTTCTACTTCTGTTATTGCATGTTCTGCCATTAAATATGATTTACTCAATACAATTTTCAAAAACGTATTTATTCTATTTTTATTAATCAAATCAACTAATTTATTAAATACATATATCCAACGTGATGGAAATCCTTGTCCATATTTATCTGATTCTTGATAATAACGATTAAAAAAATCCACAAGTTTAGGACCACTCTTATAAATATAATATTCCCCAACATCTCCACAAAATATATGCGAAATCTGTTTCAAAGAATCTTCACTTAACATTTCGACACACCTCTTATTTGCTACTAAACATTTTAATTTATTCCTAAACTAATTATAATTCTTAGTACTCAGAAAATCTAGCAGTTTTCCATCTATATAGCTCCACTCACCTTTCCCACTTCCACTTTCGCCTCTTCGTACCCAAAGTGCGTATACACATCCATGGTCGTCGCCACTTCCGAATGCCCCATTAGATACTGTAGCGACTTCGGATTCATTCCTGCCCTGGTCATATTGGTACAGTAGGTATGCCTACACACATGCGGCGTAATCCACGGTAACTGTACCGTATGCGTTCGATTATATTTCCCTACCATATGATTAAAATATTTCTGCCAATGCCCTGCCACTTTTGGCATCCCATTCTTATCTAGAAACAAAAATCCAATTTTATTATCAATCATCGGCTCCACTTTCGGTCGTCTTCTCGCTTTCAATATACGTTGAAAGCATTCATACACACCCTGCGTCATTGGAAGGTCTCTGATTCCACAATCTGTCTTTGTTTGTGTGATTACATATTGCATATCCGATAATCGAAGTAACTGATGGTCCACATGAATGATTCGCTCCTTCATATCAATATCCGCCAATGTCAATCCACAGAATTCTGATATACGAATCCCTGTATGAAATAAAATGTACACTGCATCATAATATTTATTGTAATGTTTGTCCGTCTTGATGAATTCTAGAAAACGTTCCTGTTGTTCCAGTGTGACAGAGATTCTTTTCTGGGAATCATTTTTAATCACATCCTGCATATTAAAGTTGAACGGATTCTTCAATAACAGATCATCATCCACTGCCATCTGAAATGCCGGTTTCACTACACCTCGTATATTATGAATAGAACTGTAACCTCTTCCGCCATTCTGCAATTCTATAAGCCACATTTTTGCATCAGAAATCTTTACATCCTTAATCTTTCGTTTTCCAAATTTATCTCTTTTTAGAATATTAATCGTTGTCTGATATCCTTCCTTGGTAGATTGCTGCACGCCCTGTCTCTGTGCGACATATCGCTCCACCAAATCAATGACTGTGTAATCCCCACTTACACAATTTCCAAATAACATCTCCTGACGTTGTAATTCCGCAACCTTTTCTCTCAGAGAAATATCTGGTCTTTTGCCGACAGGCATTTTGTCTGTCGGCTCCAGTTTCCAGCTGTATAAGGATTTCTGTTTTCCATTCGAATAATATGTGTAGCGGTATCTTCCGTCCAGTTGCTGACTCTCGCGTGGTCGGAGAACTCTGTTTTTATGGTCTCTTCTTCTGATATTCACAAATGCTCACTCCCTTCTAAATGCAACTCGTCTGGTCCAGGAACCTTTCGAATTTTCCTCGTTTGATTTTTGTAAATGCTCCATTCTTTAAAACAAATTCCGCTGTCGGATTCTCATCCACAATCTTTCGAATTTTCTTCTGACCGATTCCAAAATAATCCGCAGCCTCTTCAATTGATAATGCATACTTTTCCCAAATTGGGATTTCGAACATAAGCAGTTCCCCCTTCCTCTATTTCTTACCTTCTATATATTTCTTTAATTTATTATCACGTTCGATTTTTCGCATATGTGGTCCCTGAATCCGAATCGGAATACACATCTCCAGTACTCTGTCGTAAATACGTTTTCGAGCAATGTTTGTCTCATTTTGCATTTCGTTCAAGGTCAGATTTGTTGTTATGATCAATGGTTTATTCGAACGATATCTGGCATCAATCACATTATAAACTTGTTCCAATCCATAGTCAGTGCCTCTTTCCATGCCAAGATCATCTATGATGAGCAAGCGGTTTCTGCATAAGCTTTGTATGTATTCATTTCTATCTGCGTAATGACTATTGAGGTCATTTAGGATTGTTGCAAAATTTGTCATCAGCACCGTAACTTCCTGTTCCAGCAATGCATTGGCAATACAACCAACCATATATGATTTTCCAGTTCCAACTCCACCCCAAAGGAGAAGTCCATTGTTTTCCTTTTCTTTTTCCTCCCAGTTCACAACATAATCTCCTGCTTCTTTCATCTTCGGATTTAATCCGTTATCATTTTCAAAAGTCCAGTTATTCATGTATTTGTCTGTAAAACATTTTGCACGCAAACGACTGACTTCCTGTTCGTGCTCCAGCTGTTTTTCTCGTTTTTCCTGTCGCTCATACTCAGTTCTGTCACAAAGGCACATACGTGGATGTGTTTTTCTACCCAGCCATTCTTTTCCCTCTGGCAAATATGCTTCTTTCGGTTCGTGACATACATCACAATGCAACAATCCATCTTCTCCGTAATAATCCGGAACTTCTACACCTTCATGATCCATATTTATTTTTTCTGCGTTCATCATAAACTTTCTCCTTCCTTGAACGAATAATCCAAAAATCGCTCATCTCTTTGGTTATTGTAATTAAGTGATTTATTATAGTTATTAGTGGACGGATACCTGGCTTTATTAGGTGCGGATTTATAGCCTACTGCCTGTTGCTTTTCTGGCTTTATGACAGGCGGTTTACTGACTGTATCTGCACCAACAGGAATCTTGATGTATAAATGATTTGCTCGTCCAAAATCTGCTCGTACACGTTCCAACAATCCTTCTCTAGTCAATTCATTTAGTGAGTTCTTAATTGCTGTCATGCCTTTATTCATATCCTTTGCCATATCTTCAATCGTATAGGTGCAATATACATGCCCCTCATCATCTTCCCAAACATTCTTCTGAGATAAATTTGCTCGATTTAGTAACAATGCAAACAGGATCTTCGATGTACTGGAAATATCAATATCTAATATAAATTGTGGCAATGGAAAATATCGCGGCAATGGGGTTCCACGTTCCATATAAATAGTCTCCAAAATCAATCACTCCTTCCTGTGTTTTTATTAGGGCAAAAGTTTGAACTAATGCCGTGGGGATTTTTGAAAAATTCTCCTCTCCATCGATGAGCAAAAGTCTTTAGAATGACGCGTCAATTTTTATATTTCTAAAAAACTTCTCTCTACTTTGTTTATGGGGTCAGAAATCATCAAATCTGCCGAAAAAATTTTAATATTTTTTCATAAAATACCTCCCACCTTGTTTATGGGGTCAAAATTCATCGAATCTGCCCATATTTTCTTGAACTTTTTTAATTTTTCTTTTTTTCAGACAGAATCATTCCCCTCTACTTCTTTTATGGGGACGCACAAAGAGCACTTTGATGAAAATTAATTCAAAATAATTTTCCCTTCATATATCTGTAGGGGACTATCTCTCTGAGTTTCAACGATGGTTTTCTAAAACTTTTTCAAAAATTTATCCTCCTACTTTTCAGGTGGGGACGGAAATCAAGCGATTTGGTGTGATTTCTATAAAATTTTTTAAATATTTCCCTCTACCTTCTTTATGGGGACGAAAAACAGCTATTCTAACGATAGATTTTGAAAGTTTTTTTATTTTCGTACACAAAAAAGAAAAATGCCCTGATCAACCAACATTTCTTGTCAGTCAATCAAGGCATTTCCGCTTAACTAATAAATATTCTGTTGTAAATAATCTCAGAGCAAGTTCCACCATGTTTAACGAAAATGATTTTATCATTCTTCTTACATTGTCACTTGCTGGAGATTACGCATTCCCCAGGCCCACGTTCTATATTGTCTTTGTAGGTTAGAGCAAGTTCCACCGCGTGATACAGAAACTTGTCAGAGCAAGATTCACCATGGGATTCAAAAATTCAATTCATGATTTTTTAACCACACGAACTTGCAAGAGAATTCGACTCCCCTGACCCTTGAAAAATAGCTGTTCTATTTTTGGTTCCTGACGTCACAGTCTTGCAGGCAAGGAAGTATATTATTTTTCACTGAGCCATTTATAAATACTACTAATCATTTCAAATGTATTTTTCGGAACACTATAAGCTGGCTTTGTCAACTTATTATGTTCCTTACTTAATGTGAGCAACCATTCTGTTTTTGCTTCTTTTCCCCCTGTAATTTTAGTTTCTTCTGGTCTAGTTAATTCTTCTTCAAATATTTCACTCCAGTTTTTAGAATATATGGATATTTCTCTACATTCAGCTAATGAAATACAATCCCAAACATCTACATCTGCATCTTCATCTTTTGACAATAATTCATAATTTCTTTCGTCGGCTTCAGCCTTAGCTTGTTTATAAACAGATTTTGGCAAACCTTTAATTATCCAATTTTCACCATAATAATTTTCAAGATCCCTTGCAATTATGTTTTTTACTGAATCTTCAATGTAAACTAAATACTCTCGCGTTGCCGAATTATATTGTTTAGTTTCATTTTGAATGTACTCTTCCAGTCCTTCTGGTTTAAATTCAGGATTTTTATCAGATATTACTTTCTGGAAACTTCTCCAGAATTTATTATCTGCTCCACCACCCAAGAATCCTTTTAGATCTTTTCTTTGCTCATCTGACAAATTATTAATATAGGTCACAAGCGGCAACAAATAATATTCTACTTCATCCAACATATACTCCATACTATTCTGTTTTGGCATAATCTTATTCACAGAAATAAGATAACATACAATATCATCTATTATCCTTATAACCGCTTGAATACCACGATTAATTGTCAACACGCCACTTTCTCCTAAATTCCATTCAATTTGACAGTTATCCCTTATGTATTTCAAACAGTTTTCCAAAAACGGGTAAAACAATTCGCTAGTATTTTCATTGGTTCCCAAATCAAAAGTTCCATCTGTCAATATTTCATTGTTCTTTCCAAAGGTACTAAAAAAATGACATTTTTTCAAAGCTGCCTGCACAGCTTCTATGGTAATACACTTCTTGTTATTCTTCTCATCTTCCCCTATTACTATTCTTCCTAACAATGGTGACGTTTGTTCTTCTCCACACATCTGAGCAATATTTGAACGAAGAGCTTCTCTTCTTTGATTATAATTTGGAGAATCCCATAACATATCTCTATTCAATGTTACTCGAAGTGTTTTTGATACCGATTTCTGGTTTTCATTTATGTCCATGAATAATTTTAATTGTTCACTTCTATCCAAATTTACAAATGCGACAACTGGAATTGTATTTGATTTTGCGTAAATTGAATCAGAATATCCGTATAATCGATGTTGTCCATCAATTATATATGCCGAATGATACTTTTTAGGCAAATGTAAAATTCCTAATTTTGACAAAGCACCTTCTACTTTTGTTGCGGATTGATCAAATTGTAAATCTTTCCCTTTTGTGTCAATGCTTATTATTAGTGAATTTGGAAAATATCCACCCTCATCAATAAAATTCTTCACTTCTTTTAATCGTTTCTTTTTTATTATTCTCTGATATGTTGGCATCATATTTTTATTGGCTTCACTTCTGTGCAAAACATATCCAATCTTCAATAATTTTTCCGGTTCTATGGAGAATTCATAATAGTCATGACCACCCATAGTACCTTTAATTGCTGGTATTTTATTTTGCATATTCTTAATTTCCACATTGGCGAGCAGATTACCCAGCAATTGATATCGCGCAGCTGTTCCTAAATGCTTAACTAATTCTGAATAATAGGTAATCGTTGATTCACTAAAGAACACTATTTCAAAGTCTGCCATTCTTTTTATATCCGCTTGACTCATTATATAATTTTCAACTGCCCAAATAAATTTAACTTTTCTATTAGGGAATTCCTTTAACGCGGTTTTTCGCAATCCTGACATTTGACCCTTTAATGCTTCTAATTCTTTTTTAAATACACCATTTTTAACATCTTCGGCCGACTTACATTCTACAAAAATGATTGTCTCTTTGTCCACTGCAAACACATCAATCTGCTGTGTTAATTCAGGATCCGGAAAATAATAAGACATCCTAAAATTCCTATCTGAATTCATATGAGTGAAGCCCATATTCGCGAACAATAACCATACCTTATCTTCAAACTGTTCATCAAAATTCTTTTCTTTTCTGACTTTTACGAATTTAGGATTTGCATAATCTTTTACATATTCCCATCCTTCTTCTTCCAATTCTGCCAGAGCCACTTTTCTATTTTTCTCCTCTATATATGGATTCTTACGTAGTCTTTTTGCACTTTCTAAATTTTTTCCACAAACTATTTTTTCCCAATTTGTCATAGTGTACTCCCATCCGACTTTTCATTTGTCTAATGTTTATCATAAATTTGCACTTACAATTAATTCTTTATATCGTTTTCTGCCTTCCTTTGTTCCAGAAATCAAACAACTTCGTTCACCTGTATCAAGTAAAAAACCATCTATATGTTCATATAAATCTCGAACTGCAGGATGATCCACGTTTGTCATAATTATTTTCACACCACGAATCATTGCATTTTCAAGAGCTCTCGCCAATCTAATTTGGTCATCCCATTTAAAAACATCGGCATTGTAACCAATGAATCTATCATCTTCATTAATAACAGTGTATGGTGGATCACAAAACAAAAAGTCATCTCTTTGTGCCATTTCGATTGTATGTTGAAAATCTTGGCAGGTCAGCTCTGCTCCTCTTAATATTTGAGAAGACCTTATTATATCTTCTCTATTAAAAACAATCTTCCTATCCGTCCCATATGGCACATTAAACTTCCCTTTTTTGTTAACTCTATATATACCATTAAAACAGCTTTTATTTAAATATATCATTCTCGCAGCTTTTTCAGCAGAATCATGTACCTCAGCTTCCCTAATTGAGTAATAATAATCTTTTGAATGATTCCTTTCATGTTCCTTTAAGTATTCACATACCTTTTCCGCCTCATCCCTTACTGCAATGTATGTACCAATCAATTCCTGATTAATATCATTTAAATATGCATGTTCAGGTTTCATATTAAAAAACACTGAGCCTCCACCCAAAAATGGTTCAAAATAATTATTGTATTCTGTAGGCAAACGGTGATGTTCATGATTTACAAACCATCTTTTTCCACCTGCCCATTTTAAAAATGTTTCTCCCATAATATTCTCTCACTTAAAATATCATTTTATCTTAGTATTTCATCTATAAATCCTTCAATTTAGTCCCATCTACCGTTTTCCAGTCCACATTTCCATTAGATGTATGTCCCAATATAACAGCCGATGCGGCAGATGGAGCACTAAATTCATAATTTCTTACGAACTTTCTATCGACAATACTTCCATCAGATTCTAATTTATTTCTCAAAACATATAGGTTTTTCCCCGTGTTTCCAACGACGGAACAATATGATCTGAAATAACAGAATCTTTCAAGACCGTAAAACCGCCAGCACTAACAAATCCTTTGGCGCTAGCACCTGATCCTTTACAGTATAAATAAACTGTATCATTTGTTGCTTGTGGCGCTGGAACCAAAACTCTATACCCCAATGTACTAATTAATATTTTTACATTATCAATAAATTCTTCCATTACTGCAATCTGCGATTCTTTCATGACAGTATTTTTATAGGTATTCTTTGTTAATACAGTATATCTATTGCTCTCGCGTGCAATTTCAACCAAACGATTTTCGAGATAACGAATAAGTGCTTTATTTAAATCCCTTCCTACAAATACAACAGCAGTGTTCCAATAATATTTTTCTTTTCCAGCATGATAATCTCTAAGATGCTGTCCTAAACGCTCAAGTACATTTTCTGCTTCTCCAATATATACGGAATCTTCTCCGTCATCTTCTTGACAAAACAAAAAATATATACCTGCACCTTTAATATCTTCTCGATTACATGCTTGAACTTCTGTCCTTGGAATTTTTATGGATTTCCCGTTCCAATTAGATAATTCTGCTGTAACCAAACTATCTGCAGTTCCGTTCACTAAAAACAATTCTATTGATTTCCCGTATGCCATTTATTTATCTCCTATACTTATCAAAACTTCCCATTTCCCATTTCGTTTGCCATTCAATCTGCGGATATATCCTTTTTCTTTCAGCGAAGCAACTTTATTTTTAATAGTTCGTTCTGATTTTCCTATTTTATTTGCAATCTCTTTTTGAGTAATGTTCGGATTATCTATTATCAGTTTTAAAATTGCCAATTCATCCAAAGGGCAATTCAAAGTGCAAATTTTGCCCTTTAAAACTTCTTTCATTGCACTTTGAACAGTATTGTCAAACTGTTCCAGAACACAATCCACATGCATATATCGATTTCTCAACTCATAATCGGTTCCCATCAGCAGATTGCTGAAAAACATTTCCAGATACTTTGTTGTAGCATGGATTCCATTTTTCAATTCATTATAATTTGCTCTTACCAAAGCATTTCTGAAATACCAGGAATGTTTCTTGAACGCATCATTATCTACTTTCAATCCAAACGTCTTCATATATTTGATAATAAAAACCGCTGTTGCTCTTGTATTTCCTTCTGCAAATGGATGAATCTGCCAGATATCAGAAGCAAATTTTACCAGATGCTTGATAGATTCATTTAAAGACAATCCTTCATAGGAAAACTCTTTTTCCGTTCTGAAATCATAATCCAGCGTGTCTTTAATACTATTCCAAGATGCATAAATAACCGTATCACCTTTCAGCACCCATTCCTTTTTCGTAATATTATAGGTTCTGATTTTTCCGGCATGGTCAAATACGCCTTCAAAAAGGCGGCGGTGAATCGTCATCCATTCTGCCGGTGAAAACTGAAATGTTTTCTCTCCCAGAAGTTGTGTGATTCTTGAAGAAACAATATCAGCCTCTTTTGTTTCGTCCTCAGTTTCTTTTCGATCAGTTCTTTCTTCATAGTAACTCTGGATTCGCTTCTGAGCCTCATCAATACTGATTTTACCTTCGATATGCTCTTTTGCAGTATCCAGCAAATATGCAGAAGTCTTCAGTCCATCCACCTGCTGCAAACCAATTGCAATCTGCCATGCTTCGCTTTTCTCTGCCTGTTCCGGCTCTCCTTGCCGAATATATTCCTCAAGTTCAAATTGCCATTTCTTATCTTCCGACATATTTGCACTCCTTTTCATTACATCAAATGTTATGTGTCATTCTTCCCAGATTTACAGCTAAACAATATCTACGATATCATCTAATTTACAATCCAAAGTCTCACAAATCTTAACCAGCACACCCACACGAACATCTTCGTTCTTTCCAAGCTTCGCCATTGCATTGGTACTAATCTTCGCTGCTCTGATCAAATCTGTTTTCATCATTTCACGTTCATTTAAAATTACCCATAATTTATCGTAACTAACAGCCATTGGTTTGCCTCCATTTTCTGTGTAATCAATAAAGTCATTACGTATATTTTAGCACTTTATCAGGATGAGGACAATTGAATTTTGAAAATTGCAATATTCAATTTCATCACTGTAAATTCTGTATAATGCAGCCTTATAAAATGCGTTTCAAGCTTCAGAATATGGAGCAAATGTTCCTGTTTTGGAAGGTTAAAATTAGGTAGGTATACATTTATATAGGCTAAGAGATTTGAATGTTTGTTTATAAAGTGTTTCCCCTGACATAAAGTAAGAAAAGCCGACGTTTACTGCCAGCCTTATCTCACATAAAATTATTCTTCAATTACTGAGAGTTCTTCCCAATCCTCACGATTTCCACATCTTCTTAAATAATCATGTCCACCATCTACTGCAACAGCTCCACATTTGCAGAATTCGAAATCATGATCTGAGACGCTTTCAATAATATCACCACATTTATTGCACCTAATTTTATTAACTACTATCATCGTCTAGTCCTCCTTCTGGATAATGCCTCTCGACTCTTATTTCATTAACTTCTAAGCAGAAATTCTTCATTAACTTTGCCTATGATAATAATCATAATCTTTAGCAGGTCCATATAATCCTGCATCTGCACATCTTCTTCCATCGGATATGTACTATGAATGTACTTATTTCTTAAATCCTTTCCATTACTATATTCCGACCGATTCAGCATATAATTTAAATAATTAGTCTCTGGAACTGAAAACAAGGTACTTTCCATCCGTATATCATTCGAGTCTTTCATTTCGGTTAATATAGTTTTATACTTTCCATAATACTGGACACAAACAACATCATGCTTATACATGTCAGCTAATATTACGATATATTTTCTGTTTAATCTCAGCACCTCATTATCGTCCACATACACAACATTCTTTTCTATCAACCAATCAATTGCTGGTAATTGATACTCAAAAAAATCCGAACGTCTCATCTCCTCTGACATGATAAGCAAACAGAACGAATTATATGAACTTTTTGTTTTCTCTGTATATGTAATAGTTGATTGATCAGAGAACAATAAATGCATTTGATGATGTATATCCGTACTTTCTGCATATGCATACTTATTCTCCAAAAAACTTGGAACCATACTCAAAACAATATGTTCTGATGACATTTCCAACAACTCTCTGTCTATCTGACCATCCTCAACATACATTCGATACTGTTTCAAAACACCATCCATCTCAGACGCAATATTTCTACACTTATCTAACCAACTTGCATCATTTTTAGACGGATTATAAACAAATCCGCCTGCACCAAATTCCTCTTTTAAATACACTTCAAAGAACCATTTTATTACTAATTCAAGGCTGATATTATTTTTTTGTAAAAAGTTGTAGTATGCATTCATTTGAAGAGTACTCGTCATATTACACATATTAAAGGATGTCCCCTTAATATATTCTTTCTTTCCTTTCAAGCCTATATCTTTTTCAAACACTCCCATTTCGGACTCTACCGCAACAAAAGTGCAACGCCAAAACATATCAAAATATTCAAACAAGAATTTAAAATTATTTAAAATAGTCGGATAATCCAGATTTTCCTCCAGCCATTTAATATCATATGTATATTTTATGGTATATCCATCTTTTTCATAAGACACTACATCCGGCACATCTCCAAAAGAGAGTTCTACTCCATAACCTATACCAGTACCACTTGCCTGATTATTTTCCCAGTACTTATGATATGCCTTTTTAGCAGATAATTTAAGCTTATCACTAATTGGACACTCTTTTGTACTATTATGAATCATTATTAAATGCAGATAGTTCGGATTCGGATTTTCACTTTCAACATATTTCTTTAAAATCCCTTCATATTCACTTGGTAGTAACTCCTTTGGAAAATAGTATCGTATTTTCTCGCCTGCTTCCAAAAAATTATGTGCAATCAATTCCGGTGTCTGTTCCGAAACTCTCGAAACATCCGATAACTCTCGACCAAAAAAATCAACAATTCGTTTATGCTTTAATATTACCCATAATGTCGGATTACTGTCTTCCATAAATCGTTTAAATGTATCTTTACTAATTCTTTCATAAACCTTAAACTTTTCTACTAACGTCCAAAAGTCTTCCAAATACGAAATACATACGCATTCTTCAATTTCCATAAAGCTATCATTATTGATTTTTGAAAAAAATTTTGCACATAACTTCATCAACAATGGAGACTTGACTTTATATTCATTATAGGTATCTTCATCCCATTTTCTTAGGCGCACTTCTGTATCTAACAATTGTGCAATATTAAACAACTCAATAGCTTCATTTACATTTTCCACTGTACTCTCAGAAGAAAAAGCTTGCAATTTTTCTTCCGAATCCTCTAACGCCCATCCTATACTCATATCGTTTTTTCCATAATATTTTATTCCATCATAATCTGGTCGCAAATCACATTACCTCTTCCTTAATTTACATTTTTGTCTTCTGTATGTTCACTTTATAATTATAGCAGAAGCCTGTTCAAACACAAACCTCTGCTACACTTTTACACAATATCCGATTTTTCCACACCGCTATGGCACAGCCTTCCCCTTCATGCTAAATTGTTGTTATTTCTTTCGTCCAAATCTCCTATAATCCCAGCAAATCCAGCACTTCTACCACTTTCCGCTCCAGTTGCCGTGGCACACGAAAAGCACTCGAATTCTCATAATTTCTCCTTTCAAACTGCGAAATAATGCCCAGTTTTGCAAGGTTTTGCCAACTTTTCTGCAAAATCTTATCTACACAGAATCTGTGATACATTCTGCAATTTTTTGCAAATCCGTGCAAAACACAGCCGTCAATCGTAGTCAAAACGTAGTATAAATCATTCCTGATTACTACTGGTATTTTCTCGCCTTTTTATAAATTACCACTATTATACCATATATGAAGATACTTCTGAATATAATTTTTACGCAGTAAAAAAGGAGCTGTCCAGTTGCAACTCCCTCTGCATATACTTTTCGCTTCCATATTAAATTGCTCGGAACATTTTCTGATTCATCGGTTTCTCCTGTCCTTTTTCCATTTCTCTCCGTACTTTCTCCACATCTTCCATTTTCTTCAGCTCATCAGCAGCATCTTCCAGTCCCCAATGGGTATAGGTGTTCATTGTAACACTGATGTCCGAATGTCCCATCAAGTATTGCAAAGTTTTGGGATTCATGCCCGACTTCGCCATATTGGAACAGTAGGTGTGTCTACATACATGTGGAGTAATTGGCGGCAATTGCAACAAATGTTCACGATTATATTTTTCTCTTGCATGCTGCATGTACTTTTCCCAATGAAGTGCAACCATTGGCCTTCCATTCTTGTC
>ENA-OQIN01000775-OQIN01000775.1-human-gut-metagenome-genome-assembly--contig:-NODE-775-length-18456-cov-3.478807_pt1 | contig 18456 bp, 13 predicted proteins | sample MGYA00242581_ERZ504746 | MGnify/ENA primary metagenome ERZ504746 (study PRJEB26092, sample SAMD00036436) | human gut metagenome | host: Homo sapiens | study: EMG produced TPA metagenomics assembly of...
GCATAAAATCCTTTTTTTGTGAAAAATATTTTTGACAATTTGGGGGGTAATTTGCAACAATTTGCTTATGTGTGATAAAATAATAGCCGTGGCCGTGCATCAATGAGCGGGGATATATCATAAATGGTATGAAATGGACAATAGGGCAGTCAGGCCGGAAGGTTCATCGCTGAGGGATCCGGTTATGCCAATCTTCCGTGGGCAATGATCTTTCGGGCAATAGGGGATGGAATATGAAGGAGCGGGACAGCCGGTTTAATAGAATTTTTCTGAAGGTGACACTGGTTATCATGGCAGGATTGATACTGGCACAGGCGGCTGTTTATTTCCATGATCAGGTGAAATCAGTCTCTTTTCAGGGCGGATATCAGATAACAGATATCCGTTATTATAATTATCCTGCCCGAGATGCGGATATTTCACAGATTTTGGGGGCGAATGAAAGCTCTTTCCGGTCCAGCAGAGACGGATTGTTCCGGTCAGGACGCGATGTATGGATTAAATTTCCATGGAAAGAGGAATACGGGACAGGCAAACAGGTGGTGTACCTGTTCCAGGAGTTTCTTCAGCCTCAGGAAATTTATATCAGCATTAATGGGCGCATTCATTCAATTCCTGTGAGACAGTATCATATTTATCCTTATGCAGAGATTCCTTCCCAGATTGAGGAGGGATCTTATGTGTATATGAGAATTGAAAATTTCAATTATCCTTATGTCATATCAGTCCGCACAGATAAACATCAGGAGTATCTGCGGCATCAAAATTTTCTTCTGGCATTCCGTACAGCGAATATTTCCATTCTATTTGTTATGTTTATGCTGAATTTGCTGCTGGCGGCCACCAGTAAAAAAAGGGTATATATGGCTCATGCCTTTTTCCTGTGTTCTGCCTGCATGGCACTGCTTCAGTTTTCGGGAATTTTCCGTGTCATTTTTGGCTATAACGATCCCTATTTCAGCTATATGTGGAGTTTTATGTGTACGCTTACGGCCATGCTTTTCCTATACAGCTGTTTTAGGGAATATGATTTGGGATATTGGGGGACAGGTTTTTATAAGTCTGTTATGATTGCCAATCTGCTGATGGCGGTGGCTGTTGGTGTTATTCACCTGCCGGTCATTCTTTTCCTGTTCCATTTTTTTCTTACCACGGTGTTCGTGACAACGCTTCTTGTCTCCTTATATGCCTATCATCATAAGAAGGAAATTCCAATCTTGTTTATCGCCGGCATGTTTTTATATTTTTTCAGTTCGGAGATGTACGCGCTCGGAATATTTGGAATTGTCCCGTGGAATGACATGACAGCTAATTTTATTTATGCGGCATCGGCGGCAGAATCGGTTATTTTTACGGCGTCTATTTTATACCAGCGCAGACAGAAACAGTTTTTGATGAATATGCTTTGGCAGGAAGCCGTCACGGATCCCTTGACAGGGCTGTATAATCGTAATTATTTTTATAAGACTTCAGTGGAAAAGATCAGAAAGACAGAGCAGGGGGGAAGCTGCGTCTCTATGATGATGTTCGATCTGGATCATTTTAAAGAAGTTAATGATACACAGGGACATCATACAGGAGATGTGCTCCTTCAGAAAATCACAGAAAAAATAGGAGAAACAGTGGGAATGGGCGGTGACTTTATCCGATGGGGAGGCGATGAATTCATTGTGGTTCTTTACCGGGTGGGAATTCAGGAAACAGCTACGGCAGCGGAAGAGATCCGCAGGGCCGTAGCCGGCTATGAGTTTCCTGAGAAGGGGCATGTTACGCTGAGTGTGGGGGCGGCCGAGAAGAGCCCATTTGAAGATCTGCAGGCGTGGATCAGCCGGGCTGATGAGTCTTTGTACCGCGCAAAAAAAGGGGGAGGAAACAGGATTTCTGTCGGATACTCTCAGGTGGCTCCGGTAGGTATTGGCTGGCATGCCGTCTTTAAATGCAGAAATCAGGCTATTAACAAAGAGCATGAGATGATGATTCAGTATTTAAACTGTCTGATTGAGCTGGTCCCGTCAGATGATTATGAAAATTATTTTTTGCATCTTTATGATGAACTGATGAATATAGCGGATTTTCATTTTATTCATGAAATTGAAATTCTAAAAAAAGCAGGATATCCGGATGTGACGCATCATGAAATGCTGCATCAGGATATCCTGCATAGAGCCGGACGGGAACGGATGCTGATGGTTAAAGGGGAGAGGAAGGCTTCCGATTTGATTCTGTTTTTAATAGATCAGGTTGTTATGGGCCACATGATATCGGAGGATGTACAGTTTTTTTCTTACTTGTAAGAAAGCCAGGAGAAGCCGAATATGACCCTTTGTTTTTTCGTAAAGCCTGATTTCGGCCTTATATAGCGGTTTTGGTTTCCAGCCGGTTCAGAGCGCTGATAAATGCTTTTAAATCGGCAGTCATGGGTTCTTTGTCGATGCCGGCTCCCCATGCTGCAGTTCCCTCTTTTTCAGAAATGCCCATATATACAATAGTGACAGGATCAGACTGTTCATTTAATTCATGAGATTCACAAACTGTCTGTTTTATATTGCGGCGGCAGTGCTCTTTTACAGCCTGAATCATAGCATCGGAGGGACCATTTCCCTGGCCGGTCAGGATATGTTCGTCCCCGCTTACAAGCAGTTTGAGACGGGCCTGCCACAGACCGTTATGGGCTGCTACTGAAAAATCTTCGGCAGAGAAGGGGGTTTTTAAATTGACATATTCTTTTACAAAAAGATCATAGATTTCTTTTGCCTTCAGCTCTTTATGGAGCCGGTCGGACACAGATTTTACAAAGTACCCGAATTCTTCACGCATCATATCCGGCATGAGCAGCCCATAGGCTCTCTCGAGCATGTAGGAGATGCCCCCTTTTCCTGACTGGCTGTTGATGCGTATGACGTCTGTGTCGTATTTTCGCCCGACATCCTGCGGATCTATGGTAAGATAGGGAATATCCCACTGTGCTGTATGGTTTTTCTCGCGGTCTTTGAGCCCTTTGGCAATGGCATCCTGATGGGATCCGGAAAAAGCCGCAAATACCAGACTGCCTGAATAGGGCTGACGGAGAGGGACAGACATGTCTGTAATGCGTTCGTAGAGTTCGCAGATCCGCGGAAGATCTGAAAAATCAAGGTGGGGATCTACACCCAGCATCAGCATATTCATGGCAACGGTGATAAGATCTACATTGCCTGTCCGCTCTCCATTGCCGAAAAGGGTTCCTTCTACCCGGTCTGCTCCGGCAAGAAGACCCATTTCTGTATCAGCTACACCGCATCCCCGGTCGTTGTGGGTATGGAGAGATAATATGACATTTTCTCTGTAGTTTAAGTTCTGAGACATATAGGCAACTTGGGCAGCATAGATATGGGGCATGGAAAGCTGCATGGTACCTGGAAGATTAATAATGATTTTTCGCTGCGGCCCGGGTTTCCAGATGTCCAGAACGGTATTGCAGACATCCAGCGCGTATTCCGGTTCTGTGCCGGTAAAGCTTTCCGGTGTAAACTTAAACCGGTAGGGAGCTCTGGCTGATTCAGTCAGTTCTTTCAGCATCCAGGCGGCATCGGAGGCCATCTGCCGGACTTCTTCCTTGGACCGTCGGAGAACATGCGTCCGCTGTGCCTGGGATGTGGGCGTATAAATGCCGATAATTGCATTTTTTATACCGTCTAAAGAATCAAATGTTTTCTTTAATATATGTTCTCTAGCCTGTGTCAGTACCTGGATGGTCACATCATCGGGAATTAAATTTTCTTCAGCCAGGGTCCTGACAAAAGCATATTCGGTTTCAGATGCAGAAGGAAATCCAACTTCAATTTCTTTAAATCCGACATCTACCAACGCATGAAAAAATTTAATTTTTTCATCCAGATTCATAGGTACGATCAGGGACTGGTTTCCGTCCCGCAGATCGACACTGCACCATATGGGAGCATGGTCCGGATATTCCCTGGCAGTCCAGCTCATATCCACCGACGGAGGCATGGTGTAAAGCTTTTTATATTTTGAGGCATTCATAAGGAGTCCTCCTTTACAGCAAAGACAATGGAAAAGATTTTCTTTCTGTATTATATACAATTCCGAAAAGAAAATACAAAGACAGATGCTTTTTTATCCTATATTGTCAGAAATGAACGGAAAGAAGAGAAAACAGCATACAGAGATTTAAAAAAGTGTCTTCACAAAATCAATGAATCTGTTATGATATTATGCGGTATCATGCTAAAATACAGACATCAGTCAGCGGAATATCTGCCCTGACAGAGCAAGAATAAATTTTCAAAGGTTTTGCGTGGGATATTTTCCAATGCGGATAAGTTGAAGCGCTTTTCAGGAGGTTTCCGCATCAGGATCTACGAAAGATGATATTAGATTGCAGATATCCTTTTGCCGGGGATTTTGTATGGTATAATATAGCTATAAAGCAAGGAGGAATTTATGTACGAAACTTTTGAAGAATTGCAAATTGTCCCGGAAATCTTACGAGCACTGAATGATATGGGGTTTGAGGAACCTACCCCGATTCAGAAGGCTGCGATTCCCGTGGCGCTGACAGGATCTGATCTGATCGGTCAGGCACAGACAGGAACAGGAAAAACAGCGGCATTCGGGATTCCGGTTTTGGAACGTATTGATACATCGAAACCATCTCCCCAAGCGGTTATTTTGTCGCCCACAAGGGAGTTGGCCATTCAGTCTGCAGAAGAAATCAATCATCTGGCGCAGTATCTTCCGGTTAGAGCACTTCCGATTTACGGAGGACAGGATATTAACCGGCAGTTCCGGTCATTAAAACAGAAGCCGCAGGTTATTGTGGCGACACCGGGACGTCTTCTGGATCATATGAACCGTGGAACCATTGATTTGTCTGCTGTGCAGATTGTTGTGCTGGATGAAGCTGATGAAATGATGGATATGGGGTTTATTGATGATATCAGGACAATCCTTTCCACCATGCCCCAGGAAAACCGGCAGACTATGCTGTTTTCGGCGACAATGCCTGATCCTATCCGGGAGCTGGCCAATCATTTTCTAAAAGATCCCCAGTTTGTTAAAATTAAAGCGGCGACCGTCACGATTGATCTGATTGAGCAGGAATATATCGAGATCCCAGACCGCCAGAAATTTGATGTTCTCTGCAGGCTTCTTGATATGCAGGCGCCGGAGCTGGCTATTGTTTTTGTGCGTACAAAACGGCGTGCTGACGAGGTGACAGAGGCTCTGAAAAAACGGGGCTATGATGCAGAAGGAATTCACGGTGATCTGTCACAGCAGAAGCGGGATACAGTTATCCGGCAATTCCGAGAGGGAACCATTGATATTCTTGTAGCCACAGATGTAGCAGCCCGGGGACTGGATATCAGCGGAGTGACACATGTCTTTAATTTTGATATGCCCCAGGATCCGGACAGTTATGTCCACCGTGTCGGACGTACGGGGCGCGCAGGGCAGACCGGTATGGCGACGACCTTTGTGATTTCCCGGGAAATGGGACAGCTTCATGATATTGAAAAGCTGATCCGCCGCAGAATTACACGAAAATCCGCTCCTACGCTGACAGATGTCATTGAGGAAAATCAGAGAAATGCTTTGGAGAACCTCGTGACGGCTGCTGAAGGCGGAGAACTGGAATCCTACCGCAAAAATGCGGAGGAGCTGCTGACAAATATTGATTCCGTGGCGCTGGTGGCGGCAGCCATTAAGCTGCTGACTAAACAGCCTGATGTTACTCCTGTGAGAATCACGGAAGAAATGCCCAATTTTCGGCGCAGAAGGAGCACACCGCCCCAGAAGCCCCGCCACCCTAAGAAGAAATTCACGGAACGGCGTAATGCAAAAGATGAAAAAAGAGAGCATTGGGAACGTTCTGCTAAAATGGAAAAGAAGAAACATTCTTCTGCTTTTAAACCTTATTTCAAGAAGTAAAATACATGAAAAATCCCCTTGTGGTTTTATTATAAACCATAAGGGGATTTTTTATAAAAGGAACGGAGGTTATCTGAATTCCCGGGAATCAGAATTGAGAATTTTCCGCTTCATGTCGAGGTATGCTTCTGTATAGTAGGGCCGAAGTTGGGATTCACGGAGATCAAACCCATAAGGTCTGCGGCTGACTGCAATCAGAGGAGGGCATTGAATTCTCTTGGCTACAGCAAATCCTGAAAAAAGGTTCCACCAATGTTCCAAATCATCAATAAAGGACCGGGGTGACGGAAACAGACTGTGTACAGAGAGAGGTGTTCCGATGTGTTCTTCCAATGTGTTTTCCATATACCATGACAAAATATCTTCCGGGGTCTTTCTCTCCCAAGGTTCGATGAAACTGCGGAACAGATAATCATGGTAGTCATAAATAAAAGGATCACCTTCGTTATGGTCAACATTTTGGCTGTCTGAAAGTTCTGCACTGGGCTTTAATGCAAATATGCCATCTGGTATGACAGGAGAAGGAAACCATTGGTTCAGTTCTCTGCCAAGTTGGTAGATCTGGTGTTTCCACAGGTCGGCAGTAGCTGCCAGTGCCCCGGACATATCTCCGTAGAGTGTGGCATAGCCGGCAGACAGTTCCGTTTTATTGGCATTGCAGGTAAAAATGCCTCCGAAAGAGGCGGAGAGTCCCGCAAGTATGCGGCTGCTGCGGTCACGGGCCTGTATATTTTCTTTTATGACGCCGGTTCCCTTCCAGGACATTCCCGGATAGATATCCATCAGACGCTGCAGTTCCTGTTCTGTTTGGTCAATAAAGGAACCTATAGGCGAAATAATATAAGGGCATTGGAGGCGCGAGGCTAATTCGCCGGCCAGATTTTTGGTGGTCTCTGAATTAAAGCGAGTAGGGGTATTGACCAGAAGAACCTGGCCGGGAGGAAGTACAGAACGGTATAATGCGGCGCCGACGGCAGAATCGATACCGCCGGAAATGCCTATGACCACACGTTCGGCTCCGATGGCAGACAGAAATTTGTTTACGCCGTAACGAAGAGCTGTTAATGTCATGGAAGAAGAGGAACCTGCATCGGTTCCTGTCCTGCAGGGACACAGGCATCCCGACTCCCGTGTGAATAAAAAAGAACTGCGGGGTTCCGTGTAGGGGGGGGATTCTCTTTTTAATATACCGTCCGGGCCGTAGGCAGCTGTCATTCCATCAAATGTATAGCAGTCTTTTCCATTATTCTGAAGCCCTCTCTGGTTTACATATAATATTGGAAGATGGAATCGGGACGAGGCTGCTGAAAAGATACGGTGCCTTTTTTGTTCTTTCCCCAGAGTAAATGGGGAGGCAGAAATGTTGATCAGCATCTCCGGGCGGCAGGCTGAAATGATTTCCATAGGACGGAGCGGATAATTTTCATCCCAACTGTCTTCACAGAGGAGGATTCCAGCCTTTAATATTTCATCCCCTGCGGGAATCGCAAAGGGAGACATCAGTTTTTCGGGGCTGAGATTCTCTTCCCGTGACAGTTCCGAAAGTCCTGTGAAATACCGCTTGTCATCAAACTGCCGATAATTGGGAAGCAGAACTTTGACGGCATAGGGAAAGGGTATATCAGGCCGTGTTACAAGATGACCGCCCGAAGCTACAAAAGCAGCGTTATATTTTCGGGGACGTCCGTCATCATTTGTCTTTTTCCAGTCCACAGCTACATTACCGAAAATGATGGATAAATTCTTGGATGCACGTATAATCTTTTCTCCGTATAGTTCGCATTCTCTGAGAAATGAATTTTGATCCCACAGATCGCCGATCAGGTAACCGGACAGACACATTTCAGGCAGTATCAGTATATCTGCGCGGGACTGTTCGGCTTTTGCAATCTCTTCCTGTATGTTTTTCCAATTTTGTCGGACATCTCCGGGGATGACATCCAGTTGAACTGACATCATATGTATCATGGGCGGCGCCTCCTGATTCTATTGTAACGAATAGGGACGTTTCTGTAAATTATGCAGCATCAGAAACAGTCAACGGAGGCCGTTGTTCCCCAAATCAGGGAAAGATGAGGAGAAATTGGGAAAATACAGGCGTTATTAGACATATTGTTATATAATAAATCAAAGGGGGAAAACATGGCACGGTATAAAGCATATTCCGACTTTTTGAAGGACAGGTATGGGGAAAAGGTATATAAACTGCCCATAGCGCTTCCGGTTACATGTCCGAACAGAGATGGTACACTTGCGTGCGGCGGATGTACTTTCTGCGGAGATTCGGGCGCTGGTTATGAAGATCTTCCTGATTCGCTGCCGGTTGCAGAGCAGATCCGGCTCAATATGGCCCATATCGGTCCTAAATATAAAGCACATAAGTTTATTCCTTATTTTCAGAATTTTACAAATACGTATGCGGAACCCAGACAATTCGCCCTATGGGCAGAGGAAGCCTGCAGACAGAGCCATGTGGTGGGAATTGATGTATCAACACGGCCAGACTGCATTCATGAAGTATACCTGGATATTTTGAAGGAACTTGCGGCGAGGTATCATGTGGATGTTACTGTGGAACTTGGGCTCCAGTCTTCCAATGTGCATACTTTGGGGAAAATTGAGAGGCATCATACGGCTGCGGAGTTTATTGATGCGGCGCTTCGTGTCGGACGGTACGGTTTTGATCTGTGCGCCCACGTCATTGCGGATCTGCCGTGGGATGACAGGATGGATGTGGAGGAAACCGCCAAATTAATTTCGGTGCTTCCAGTGACGCAGGTGAAGATTCATTCTCTTTATATTGTTAAAGGCAGTGCGATGGACAGACAATATGCGGCTGGAGAATTTTCTCTGCTGGATATGGAGGAATATGTGGAAAGAGTATTGCTGATGATCCGTTATATGAGGCCCGATATAGTTTTTCAGCGGCTGGTAGGAAGAGCCCCCGAGTCCAGTACTGTGACGGTTAACTGGGGGAGAGCCTGGTGGGTTGTCAGAGACCGCATAGAAAAAGAATTGGTCAGCCGTGATATCTGGCAGGGAGACCGATGCTCTTACATGGATGGGTCTGCCGTGCGTCATTTTATACAGAAGGAGGGCGTTTGATATCAGTGCGAATGAATATGTCAGACATATGGTCATTGATGATTTTAGAGAAGCTTCTGAACTAATGTCTCCTGAAAACGGGTTTCTTACATTGATTGCAGATCATTATGGCTGCCGTATCTTTGGGAGAGGCAATGAAATACAGATTGCAGGGGATCAGGCGCGCGTGGGAAAGTGCGAGGCGGTCATTCATGAGCTCCGGCGTATGGTCAAAGATCATACGAGTCTTACGGATTACAGCGTCAAGCTCTGTATGAAGCTGATGGATGAAGGCCGCATTGATGTATTGCGGCATATGGAAGAGGATATCATTAATGTCACGAGAAACGGAAAAGTCATACGGCCCCGTACTCCGGGGCAGAAACAGTATGTTGATATGATCCGGAAACAGACGATTACTTTTGGTATCGGTCCGGCAGGAACAGGGAAGACGTACCTGGCCGTAGCGCTGGGGGCTTTTTATCTCCGCAATCACGATGTGGATCAAATTATTCTGGTCCGTCCGGCGGTCGAGGCCGGGGAAAAATTGGGATTTCTCCCGGGAGATCTTCAGGAAAAGATCAATCCTTATCTCCGGCCTCTGTTTGATGGACTCCTGGATATATTTGGGACGGATGAGTTTCTGCGTCTTCAGCAGAGGGGGGCCATTGAAGTAGCGCCGTTGGCGTATATGAGGGGCCGTACGCTGGAAAGAGCGTTTATTATTCTGGACGAGGCACAGAATACAACTGTTGAGCAGATTAAAATGTTTTTGACCCGTCTGGGGTTCCGTTCTAAAATGGTCATTAACGGCGATGTAACGCAGATTGATCTTCCGTCTCATATAAAAAGCGGCCTAGTTGATGCACGCCGGGTGCTGTCAGAAATTGCTGAAATTGGAATGGCAGAGTTTACGAGTGATGATGTGGTCAGGCATGACTTGGTGGCGGCTATTATCCGGGCCTATGAAAAAGATGCCGAAAAAAACAAAAGCAGGGAGAATAAGTGATGGAAATTACAGTCAATTACAGTAATCTGGGGCTTTATGATGAGTCCATTGAAAAACTTGTTAAAAAAGTTCTTCAAAAGGGAGCGGAAATACAGCATATACAGAATTCTGCAGAAATCAGCATCCTGCTGTGCGGAAATGGGGAAATACATCAACTGAACAGACAGTACCGGGGGGTGGATGCACCTACGGATGTGCTGTCCTTTGCGCTCAATGAAGGTGCGGAGGATCCTGCGGAGGAAGAATCGGTGCTGGGAGATATTGTGATTTCTCTGGATAGGGCTTCGGAACAGGCTGCTGAATACGGACACAGCAGAGAACGGGAGGTCGCCTATCTGGCAGTACATGGATTTCTGCATATTTTGGGTTATGATCATCAGCAGGAAGAAGAAAAAAAAGAAATGCGGCAGGCGGAAGAAGAAATACTTGGGGCCTGCGGTATCCTGAGGGCAGAAAATGACGGAAACGGACATTGAAAAACTGACTGAAGAGGCATTGAAGGCCAGAGAAAAAGCGTATGCCCCTTATTCCCGTTTTTTGGTGGGAGCTGCTGTTCTGACAGAGAGCGGAATGATTTTTACAGGATGCAATGTGGAGAATGCGGCTTTTGGGTGTTCGCTCTGTGCGGAGAGAAATGCTGTAGGTTCTGCCGTAACTGCAGGTCAGAGATGTTTTCTGGCTCTCGCCGTGGCAGGCGGGAAGGATCAATATGCGACGCCATGCGGCATGTGCCGCCAGGTCTTGGCGGAATTTCATATTCCTCAGGTTTTGTGTGTGAAGCAAAAGGGAGACTATAAAATTTTAAAAACAGAGGATCTTCTGCCCTGCGCATTTTCAGGCAGCCAGATTAGAAATGGAGTTATTTATGAGTAATGTTTTTCATTCCGGATTTGTGGCTTTCCTGGGACGGCCCAATGTCGGTAAATCAACGCTTCTAAACCGGCTGATCGGTCAGAAGATATCCATTGTCTCTAGTCATGCACAGACAACGAGAAATAAAATTACCGGGGTCTGGAATGGTCCGTCGTGTCAGGCAGTTTTTCTTGATACGCCGGGAATGCACAAGCCCCACAGCCGCTTGGGCGAGGTGATACGGAAAACGACACTGGATGCACTGGATGAAGTGGATATGATTGTGTGGATCTGTGCCTGCGATGATCCGCTGGGAGCAGGCGACAGGTATATTTTAAGTCTTCTTCAAGGGAGAAAGGTACCTGTTTTCCTGGTTTTGAATAAGGTAGATCTAATTGGCAGAGAAGCCCTTGCCAAAAAACTGGATCAATACAGCAAACTGTATGAATTTGCTGAAATTATTCCCCTGTCAGCTGAGACGGGAGATAATGTAGAGGCTTTTACAGGTCTTATGCCGAAGTATCTTCCTGAGGGACCGCAATATTTCCCTGAAGATATGATCACAGATCAGCCGGAAAGAAATATTGTTCAAGAAATTGTCAGGGAAAAACTGCTCCTGCGTACGCGGGATGAAGTACCCCACTCCATTGGAGTTTATACTGAGGAGTTTGCCCATCGTGAAAATGGCATGGTCTATATCCGCTGCACTATTTATGTGGAACGGGAATCACAGAAAAAAATTATTATAGGTAAAAAAGGGACATTGCTGAAGGAGGCTGGTCAGGACAGCCGGGATGAGATACAAAAACTGCTGGGAGAGCCTGTTTTTCTTGACTTGTGGGTCAAGGTCAGCAGAGATTGGAAAAATAAGGATTTTATGCTCCGTGAACTGGGATATAAAGAACATAGATAAATTGTCTTTTGGAGTTTTGTTAAAGAGGAGGAATGACTTATAGATACCCACCTGGAACTGCTGCTGATTTGGGTCTGCGCAGCTGTTTTGCTGGCAGCGGTGAATTATTTTTTGATGCTGGTCCGTTTTGCATTTGCCAGAATGCGCAGGCGTTATATTGAAGATAATGATGAACAGGAACCCCGGGAGACTGATAAGATCAGGCAGTTCTACGATGATCCGTCTCTGGTGCTGGGGAGCTGCCAGCTGGCATCTGTTATTTGCACTTCCTGTTACGGATTTGTACTTTGGATGCTGCTTTGGGAGATAGGACAAATACTTGAGTTTGTTGGTGCCTTTTTACCCTTATGGGGGCTTACGGCAGCGTCAATTTTATTTGCATCAGTGGGATTATGGGTCTATTGGCTGATTACGGTACAGATTCCTTCAGGAATGGGACTTGTCCGCCCTGTGAAAGAATTGGCGGGACATGCGTGGACTGTCCGTGCGGTCAGGCTTGCATTGGGACGTCCTGTAAAACTGGGGCTCTTTGCTGTACGCCGTTTTTTTTCGTTTTTAAAAATTCCATTAACTAATGGGGCGGAGTTTACTTATTCGGAGGATGAAATCCGATGCCTGGTGGAAGAAAGCCACCGGGGAGGAAAATTAAGCGCTTTGGAGAATATGCTCATTAAAAATTCTCTTGATTTTTTTGATCTTCTTACACAGGAAGTCATGGTGCCCCGGGGAGATATGGTCGTTCTTGATTATAACGATGATATGGATACCATGCGGTCTTCCATATCGAAAGCTCATCATACCTGTTATCCTCTGTGTGTAGAGGATAAGGACCACATTATTGGATTTATCCATGTCAAGGATTTTTTGGAAAGTTGTCTGCGGGGAGATCCGAATGTCAAAAGAATTATCCGCGATATTCTTGTTGTCCCGGAAGTGATGCCCGCAGCCAGTCTTCTGCAGTTAATGAGAACAAGGCGTATTTATCTGGCCGTAGTGGTTGATGAATATGGAGGGACAGCCGGTATGGTCAGTCTGGAGGATCTGGTGGAGGAACTGGTGGGCGAAATCCCCCAGGAAATGGATCCTGAACCTAATGAGATTCTTGCAAAACCAGACGGAACTTATGAGTTCGACGGGACCGTCATTTTGGATGATATTTCAGAGCAGCTTCATGTGGATTTTCAGGTGGCGGATGCCAATACGATAGGCGGGTATATTTTTTCCCAGCTGGAGCGTATTCCCAAGGTGGGAGATCATATCCGGATGGGACAATGGAAATTCACTGTTATGAAAATGCAGGGGTTCCGAGTACTCCGTGTCAGTGCAGCGCCTGTCGGAGAAGAAAATGAAATCGGGCCGGTTTCATGAATGGTGAAATCAGAAGTATAAGGGGAATTGTTCTCCGGACCACCGAATCGGGCGCAGGAGGGCGTCGCATTTCTGTTTTTACGGAAGAAACTGGAATGTCCTGCTTTTTTATATCAAGAGGACTGATTTCACGGTATGGGGCAGGAGGACTTCTTCCCCTGTGCCGTGTAAGAATTACCGCTGCTTTTTCACATCAAACAGCGGTTGTCACTCAATATGAAGGACAACCGCTGTTTGATGTGCTGAATATTACTTATGAAGAACTGCGTCAGTGGTCTTATCTGATTGAAATCGTTCAGTTGTTTTTTCCTGAAGGAGAGAGGGACAGCCATGTATATTCCATATTGTGCAGAGCCGCAGAAACGGCGGCAGTCAAAAATCCTTCTGTAACAGCTTTTACGGCTGTTGTCCAGATCCTCTGTGCCGCCGGATATGATCCCAGCGGGAAAGAAACAGCCCGGGAGATGGCTCTGTCAGAAGAGGCACACAGTCTGATATGTGCACTTGTGTGTTATTCCTGGACAGGGGCGCCGGCCATGACCATCCATTCTGATGTTTTTCGTGAGTCAGCTTTATTCCTGGACCGCTTTTTAGAAAAAGTCTGTGATGTGAAGCTCCGTACATCAGGTGCTTTTTCTATATAACAACAGGCAGAAATTTGAAAAGACTATTTCAGGAAATGACGGAAAGTATTTAAAAGAAGTTCAGGAAGAACGTTAAAGGAATAGGGCATATACAGACGTTCTGTCCAGGTGTGGCAGTCCCGGCCGTACACGCCCATGTTGACGGCGGGGATGGAAAGCTTCTTTATAGTCTGGAGGGGAAGCGGATAGAGTGTATCCATAGCGGGAAAGTTGGACAGTGTTTTTTCCATTGAGGGATAGGAGTCATCGATTTTCACATAGCTGCTGTCAGATAAGTAGGGAAAGAAATGTCTCACCTGAAATTTTTCGTTCCATTCAAGGCCTGTTTTTTCAGCTACTTCGATAATTTGCTGACGGAGTGAGTCTTCTGCGGGAATTTCTTTATGAAGGGTGTTGTGGGGGCAGTAGGGAGGCGACAGAAAAAGAATGACGGCAGGTCCGAATAAATGGGCTTCATCACAGAGAATTTCTACAATATGTTGGGAGATATCTCTTTTATCCATACCTGCAGACAGATCTTTTTCTGCAATTTCGCGGATCCTGCTATCCGGATTCATGCCTCTTTTTCGACAGAGAGCACATAGTTCCTCAAATGTATAAACATGGGGAACAGCATCTGAGGGAATATAAATTTCTCCGGTGCGGCGGCAGAAAGTCTGAAATTTTATCTCCTGATCGGATAAATAGTTATGCAGCTCATGGACCGCAATCTGTTTTAGTTCTTCCAGAATATCAGATACTTCCCGGTCGTGAATTAAATAGTTGAAATAAATGAAAGCGGCCTGTGAGGTCTGCACATTATATTCTGTTTTCAGATCTTTCATTTTCAAAAGAGCCGGGGGCTGGCAGAATTCACCGTCATATTCATCGCATAATCCAGGATTGGTATCAACAGCGTCAATTAGGCGGGCTGCAATGGCAGATGCTGATATGCCTTCATAAATACGCCCCACATGAGTTTCTATGCCAAGAATATAGAAGGAAGCCAGAATTTTTCCAACCGTTCCGGTATAGACATAACGGTGAGGATCATCCTGATATAACGGACCTACATAGTCGTTATTCACTGCAAGGACGGGATGAAGCTGAAATTTTTGACAAAGCTCTTCTATGACGGGGACGGCTTCTACCATACCCGTATTTTCACATTCTTCATCGCATGTGAACAGAAACAGAAGATTGCCGGACAGCCGGTTTTCCGGCTGTGATAAAAAACGGAGAAGTATCAGAAAGACTGCATCTCCGCTTTTCATATCGCAGGCTCCCCGGCCAAAAAGCCAGTTGCCGTCTTCCAGGTCATGCCGCACATCATTGGGGAGATGTGTAGAAGACAGATGGGCGGCCAGTTCGCTGCAGGAAAATGCATAGGGCTTTAAAGGACCAAAATCATCGACATTTACGGTATCCATATGACCATGACAGACAATTGTATCCTGGCGTTCTCCGGTGCCTTTCAGGAGAGCAAATACATTTTTTCTGCCCAGCGGATCATTTGGAAGAGTGCGGGTTATGACGTAATCAGGGTGCTGTGAAAAATAAGGGATAGCACGAATATTTTTTTCTATTTCATCCGCTATATTAATTTCGCCTGCAGTAGGGCTGACACTGGGAATGGAAACCAGATGTTTTGTAAGTGCAAGCAGATCATCATAAAAGCGTCCTTTTTCGGACATGGAATACCTCCTGTAAAAGAAAAGGCAATGTGCTGTATGCAGTTGCCGGGAAATTTCTTTTATCATAAGGAAGAACCGGGACGGTGTCAATAATCCTGTTTCTGTCTTTTTATACCTGCAGAGATATTTTTTATTATCCGGCCAAAACAGGCTGATGCTGCACTTGTTTTTAACAGATGTTTTTGTTACAATAATATAAAATAAAGGCTGGGATAAAGAGGAGTACGCACTGTAACAGCGATCCGGGAGGGGTGGAAGCCCGGTGCCGTGCGGAAGGCGCTTTTGAGCTGCCGTCTGAACAGAGTAGGGCGGTTATTTACCGGAAAAAGAGGGCAGTTATGCCGAAAAGGGTGGAACCGCGGGTTTTTATTATCCCGCCCCTGTAACATGGATCATGTTGCGGGGGCTTTTTGTTTTGCAGGAGGTAAATTATGACATTTCAGCAAATGATTCTGGCACTCCAGAAATTTTGGGAGGAAAGAGGCTGCGTACTTCAACAGTCTTATGATATTGAAAAGGGAGCCGGAACCATGAATCCAGCTACATTTCTCAGGGTGCTGGGACCGGAGCCGTGGCGTGTCGCTTATGTAGAACCGTCCAGACGACCTGATGACGGCCGTTACGGGGATAATCCCAACCGTCTCTATCAGCATCACCAGTTTCAGGTTATTGTCAAGCCGTCTCCGGATCATATCCAGGAAATTTATCTGGAAAGTCTCAAGGAGCTGGGGATTCATCCGGAGGATCATGACATCCGTTTTGTGGAAGACAATTGGGAATCTCCTACTCTGGGCGCATGGGGATTGGGCTGGGAGGTCTGGCTTGACGGTATGGAAATCACACAGTTTACTTATTTTCAGCAGGTCGGAGGAGTCGATATGCATCCGGTTTCTGTGGAAATTACCTACGGACTTGAACGGATTGCCATGTATATACAGGAAAAAGACAATGTGTATGATCTCCAGTGGTCTGATCATGTGACTTATGGTGATATATGGCATCAAAATGAATATGAGCAGTCGGTTTACAGCTATGATCTGTCTGATCAGGATATGCTGTTTCATCTGTTTGACATGTATGAGAAGGAAGCTGTACGGATTATTGATGCCGGATGTATTATGCCTGCCTATGACTATGTCCTGAAATGCTCTCATGTATTTAATCTTCTGGATGCCAGGGGGTCCATTTCCCTGTCAGAAAGAACTGAATATATCGGACGTGTCAGAAATATGGCAAGAAAATGTGCCCAAAAATATTTAGAACAGAGGAAAGAACTGGGGTATCCTATGATGAAGGAGAGTGATAAAGAATGAGCCACGATATATTGTTGGAAATTGGTACAGAAGAAATGCCGGCTAAATTTATGCCGGCTATTGTAGACGGGCTGAAGGACCTGGCATCATCAGGGCTGAAAGAAAATAGAATTGGCTATGGCTCTCTTTCTGTTTATGCAACTCCCCGCAGGATGGCCCTCTTGGTGAGACAGGCTGATGACCGACAGACAGATGAGCAGGTTAAGAAGCGGGGGCCCTCTGTACAGGCTGCTTTTGACAGTGAAGGAAATCCGACAAAGGCTGCGCAGGGATTTGCAAGAGGGCAGCAGGTGAATCCGGGATCACTGAAGACAGAGGATGGGTATGTATGGGCAGAAAAAACAGTAGAGGGAAAACAGACCAAGCAGGTTCTTCCTCAGCTTTTTCAGGATCTTATTCAAGCGATGTCTTTCCCTAAAAGCATGAGATGGGGAACAGAGGAAACAAGATTTGTGCGCCCTATCCGGTGGATCGTTGCCCTTTGTGATAAGGAAGTCATTCCTTTCCGGATTGCAGGAGTGGACAGCGGCTGTCTCAGCAGGGGCCACCGGTTTTTATGTCCCGGTGAAGTCAGGGTCCCGTCAGCAGGAGAATATCTTGCCGTGATGGATAAAGCTTTTGTTATGGCAGACCAGAATGTCCGGCGTGAAACTATCAGAAGAGGGCTGGTGGAACTGGCGGATAATATTCATGGAGTTGTGAAACATGATGCGGGGCTGCTGGAAGAAATCACTTATCTTGTTGAGTATCCGACACCTCTGTGCGGGCATATTGACGGCCATTTTCTGGAGCTTCCTGAACCGGCAGTCATTACACCGATGAAAGATCATCAGAGATATTATCCGGTGAGAGACAGAAACGGACAGCTCATGCCCCTTTTTCTTACGGTGAGAAATGGAGGGCGGCAGTCACTTCATACTGTACAGGTGGGCAACGAGAGGGTGCTCCGGGCAAGGCTGGATGATGCAGAGTTCTTTTTTAAAGAAGACCGTAAAAAGACACTGGCGCAAAGACGGGATGATCTAAAACGAATCAATTATCAGGAAGGGCTCGGCAGTTTGCTGGATAAAGCAAACCGGCTGGAAGCGCTTGTCGAAATCATTGGAGAAGACTGGAATTTTTCTGAAAAAGAAAAAGAAAATGCCCGTCGGGCCGCTTATCTTTCAAAATCAGATCTGGCCACAGGCATGGTCACGGAATTTACGGAACTGCAGGGAGAGATGGGGAAGGAATATGCTCTCCTGGATGGGGAATCCCCGGAGACTGCCCAGGCTGTTTTTGAGCAGTATATGCCCCGGTTTGCGGGAGACAGGCTGCCGGAACAGCCCATAGGACGGGCTCTTTCCATTGCCGACAAACTGGATAATATAGCAGCAACATTTAGCCGGGGACTGGTGCCTACCGGATCTCAGGATCCTTTTGCCCTTCGGAGGCAGGCGATCGGCATTATCAATATGATAGATGACGGGAAAATACACTGGTCCCTCAGAAAAGGACTGTCTGCGGCCATAAAACTGCTGCATATCAATACAAATGAAAGTGAACAGATCCTGTCTCAGGCGGATGATTTTTTCCGGCAGAGAATCAAGACGATCCTGCAGGACCGCAAGGTCCCTTATGATATCATTGATGCTGTTACGGGAGAGCCTGTGGATGATATTGAAGCGGT
>ENA-OQIN01000782-OQIN01000782.1-human-gut-metagenome-genome-assembly--contig:-NODE-782-length-18148-cov-3.522439_pt1 | contig 18148 bp, 16 predicted proteins | sample MGYA00242581_ERZ504746 | MGnify/ENA primary metagenome ERZ504746 (study PRJEB26092, sample SAMD00036436) | human gut metagenome | host: Homo sapiens | study: EMG produced TPA metagenomics assembly of...
TTCCTGAATAGGGAGGTGCCCTCCGATTTCTGCCCATCCCTGATCATCAAAACTGGTCAGGACTGTCACTGCAAGAATTTTGGGCCGCTCTACCCCTAATTCTTCTGCAGTCTGCCGGGCCGCCTTTGACGCAGCCGTAATCATGGACCGCCCGCCTGTAGCATGAACAGTAATCAAATTAACGCCAAGACGCGTTACCGATGAAACACTGTGTCCTACTGTATTGGGAATATCATGAAGTTTCAAATCTAAAAAAATTTTTTTGCGGTGTTCTCTTAAATATCTGACTGTTTTACGGCCTGCGCCATAGTAGAGCTCCATGCCTATTTTATAAAAAGACACAGACTCTCCCAGTCTTTCCACCAAATTTTTCATTTTTTCAAAAGAATCCACATCAAGTGCTACAATAAGACGATCATCTGCCATACGTTCTTTTCTCTCCCGTTGTTGAAATTATTCCGAGTCCTATTATGACATGACTGCAGAAAACATGTCAATCTATTTCGTCGTACCTGTTCCCTGTGATTTCTCCATTTCCTGAATCGTATGGACAGTGACCAGATTGAAATCCATAGGTGTATCCAAGGATGCCACTTTATTAAAACCGACCCCCAGTTTTCCTACATAAAATTCAATGGCTTCCCCCTTACGGTTAATCCGTGCTGCATAGATATTTTTCTCCCGGTCGACATCTACAAGCCTAAACATTCCCGGCGGTGAAATAACTCTCCAGCTGCTGTCTCCTCCATTGAAAGTATACATGACCCCCCGGTCCGCATCATCATAAAAGAGTCTGTCTTCATCATAAAAAACAGCAATTTTACCAATGTCTGAAGTCTGTACGTAAATCCGCCTCGTATCATAATTGGCATCCGTCCGGTAAATTCTGTACAGGCCCTGGCCCACCTGCATCTTCATATATACTGCATTTGTAGCAGTTGAATATGCTACCCCCACAATTTTACTGTTTTTTGGAAGGTCATCAACGGGAGCATCTGACTCGTGATTAGGGCTGTCAGGATTATATCGTGCAAGAGTTACATTCCACCGTCCGCCCTTCCAGTGGGCAGGATAAAGTGCCATCAGCGCCAGATTCCTGTCAGGAAGCCATTCGAAAAACGAAACCCCCTGTCCTTTTAGATCTGCCACTTGGGGACTCCCCAGATTTTTTGCATCATAAATTGTCACAGATGTATCCGATACATCTGCCATATATCGATAATCATGGGAATAATAAGGTTTTCCCTGAAGCTTCACACCTGCAAAAGCTTCTTTATCCGCTTTGGCTGTCTGGTCTGATTTATTGATGTCCGACACATTATAATCGGAAGCCGGTGCAAATAGAACCTGATCTAGATAAAAGTAGGCCCCTCCCTGCACTAGAATTCCTGCACCAAAGCACAGCAGAACCTTTTGTAATCCCTGTTTCACCGCTGCCTCCCTTACTTCACAATAAAAGCTGTAGGAATCATTCTTTCTCCCAGCAAATCTGCCGGTTTATTAACAACCTGACCGTTAAAATATAAAGTCGTACTGGATCCTCCGTCTAAATTCGCTGCAATATATGCACCCTGCTCATACATAATATTCTGCACATCGGCCAAAGAAGCCCCTATACTATACCCCGGCTGGCGCCCGTCAATCACTAGAAAAAGAATGGTCCCATCCTTTCGTTGTCCGATGGCGGTCCTGGGACTGATGCCCCAGCCGCCGTCGCCATTATGAATCATCTTTTCACCGTTGACAATCAGAGGCGGCCCAAAGCTGAGCCCCTCTATGGCCCCCAGTTCACTGAGTTCCTTTTTGTTATATTTCCCGGCAATCAGATTGCCGCTTTTAGTCATACCGATAAAATCCACTTTCTCATCATTATCAACCTGCTGTCCAAGCAGATATTTCCCCTTATGAAGGATAAATCCATAAGGCAGACGTCCGGTTCCCGTTCCGTTTGGATCATAGAATCCTCCACCGTTAATCGCTGCGACGGCCCCGCTTTTAATTGCAATATTACTGGTTGTATCGCCTTTTTCATTAATATCCTCCGCTGTGGCCACCTGAATGCGGTGAGGATCCGGAATTTCGAGAATATATCCTACAAACCGGTTGGATTCTATTTTTCTTATCTGCAGAGAAGCATCTGTTCTGGTTTTAAATGAAAAAACTTCCTGTCTGGGAACTGAACTGACACTTCCCAATATACTGTCAAGCTGCTGCTGATCAAAAAGCCATGTAATATACTGGGGATGGCGGGAACGGATGATGGCTCCTACTACGGCTCTTTTTAGATTTCCAAAGGGCCCAAATAATACAATAAAAGGGGATGTAATCATAAAAAAGACCAGCGTCACGATTATAAACTTAAAGAATGTACTTTTGACAAGACGTTTCATCGCCGCCCCCAGTTTTATGAAATAATGGAATAATTGTCTTTATTCAGACGCTCAATAAACCGTGCTTTATTCACTTCATTGCCGATCCACACCCGCTTCAGCTCAAAAGGATAACTTCCGACGCGGACCCGCCCCGCATCTGTAGTAACTGCCATTTGTATCCCCGCCGCCTTGAGCATGCTTTCAATCTGTTCATCATAGTCGCCATAAGGATAGCAAAACCAGGGATTGTCCAGTCCCAGCTCCTGCTTCAGAGCTGCCTGGGAACGGGTAATTTCCTGCTGCTTTTCTTCCTGGGATAATTCATGCATTTTGGGGTGGGACACAGTATGATTTCCTATAGTTACCATATGGCTGGCCTTCATATCACGGAGCTGATCCCATGTAACGCGGTTTGCCGTACCCACCTGGCCTGTAATCACAAAGATAGTCCATGGGAAATTATACTCCTTCATGATAGGATACACCACTGTATAATTATCTTCATATCCGTCATCAAAAGTGATGCATATCGGCTTATCCGGCAGAGGCGCTCCTTTTGTCACATAATCATACAATTCCTGCATTGTGACCGGATGGTAGCCGTTGTCCTTCAGATACTGCATCTGCCATCTGAAATTATCCGCAGTCATAACAGCTGCATTATTTTTGATATTGCCAATCATATGATACATAAGAATAGAAACCCCATGAGGCACACTATAGGATATACCGGGATCTCTTTTCCATGTTTTTTCTCCGCTCTGTGCTGAAGCCGGCGGAACAGCCCGGGCCGCGGGGAAAAAACTGCATCCTGTGAATGAAACAGTTCCTATCAGAAACAGTGTCAACAGAAAGCATAACATCCATTTCCTTTTTAACCGCCTGTACGGATGACTATTCATAAATAGAAGCTCACTCCCTGCAGAGAGGAAATGTCATACAGTGAGGCCCTCCTCCGGATTTGCATATTTCAGATATATTCACTTCAATGACCGTCATGCCCCGTTTTTCCATCAGCCGGTTGACAGGATGATTTGAAGCAAGCGCCACGACCGTCCGGTCTCCCAGTGCCTGCACATTGCTCCCCAATTTCATTACATAATCAGCCGGAACGTCAATCATCTCAATATCGCGCCGTCTGACTTCTTGCAGAAATTCAGCAGGAAGCGCCGGTTGATAAACCAGAGCCAAATGTTCATCCACCAGATTAAAGAGAAGATCCACATGCAGATAAACCGGATCGGCAGGAACTGGAATCACACGGTACCCCAATGGTTCCACGGCCATGCGGATTTCCTCAATTCCCATGGCATCGGACCGCGCCACCATTCCTATAGCCAGTGTATGTTCATCAAGGAATATGAAGTCTCCCCCTTCGAAGTGTCCTTCCCTGACCTGGCAGATCAAAGGAATTCCTAAATCTTTCATTTTTTGAGAATAGTCTACAGTTTCTTTTTCTCTGATAGGGACCGCATAGCGTCCAAGAATATAGCCTTCTTTTATACAGGCCCCAAAATCCCTTGCAAAAACACTGTTCGGACGTTCTGTATCTGCTGAAAGTTCCTCAATATCAATTCCCTGTCTGCGATATACGGACTGAAGCTCTTCATATTCCCGCTTCATGATTGCCTTGTCAAATGGAATCCCTACATATCGCGACGCAATTTTATTAATGGGACGTGCTTCCAAAAAAGAAGGGGCCGACATCAGTACTTTTGTTAATTTTCCTGCACCATTCTTGACAAACATGATCTCATCCTCCAAGATGCAATTTGATATTTTATTTTACTACAAATTATACAATACAGCAAACCAGAACCGTCTCTTCTCTTGGTTGGACTTATTCAATTTTCATGTCACCGGACACATGTTATAATGACAGAAATGTATTCTTCCCATGAAATAATTTTTCCCCCTACAGGAAGGTGACCTCATGAAACACTATCTGATGCCCCTACTTTCCTGCCGGACTGTCTTGTGCCTGACGGTTTCAGGATCGGTTCCTGACTCTTCTGTAACCGGTGCCCGATGGCCAGACCGCACGGCCGTCACATTCTTGTTATGCGCATTGTGATCGATCACTCACATTCTCTTCAGGCATCCCCCCGGGGCCATGACAGACGCAGATTCACCTTGATATTAATAAATAGTCCTCCTTCCGAAAGATAGGGGATATCATATGATCTTTCTTTTCATCTGACTCTGTCTGGCTCTGGAAGTTTTCCATGGTCAGTCCGATATACATATTTTTCTCTTAACAGCAGATGGTTCCATCCAAAAGTCTGCCCGTATTGTGATTGATATGTCTAATTTCAATGCAGCGCCTGATCTTTCTTTTATATCTCCGTCTCTTTTTAGAACTTCCGGATGTGTAAAAAGAAGCATCATCCGCAGAAAAGCGGAGCTAAGTCCATCCTTGCAAAAGACCGGAACCAAGGCTCAGACAAGCCTTATTCATTCGTTATATCCGAACTGCAGGCCCGCTTCAATAAGGAAGATCTCAATATAATCGATATTTTCCCCTGCTACGTATATTGACTTTTTCTCCCATCCCGCAACAAACTGATTTGCAGTCTGTTATCACATCAAGGCAACTCATGAGATCCATCTGACCGATGCTCTTCGTCAGGCGGCAGCCAGATATCTCATCAGTTTGTCCGACAGCATGCATCAGAAAAATGATTTTTATGTCAATATTCATACCTCTATTCCTCCTATTCCTATGAAAATGGAATGGAACTCAAATCCCCGCCAACTGAAGATTCCGATTTCTTCATGATGACCAAAAAGCATAGGACCGGCTCTTTTTTGATAATATCTGAATCATCTGGTTAATTTCTTCAAGGAGTTGTTTATTGATGAAAAAAATATATCTGATTGTTGTATCTGCTGTTTATATAATAACCGCATTCTCTGGATGCGGACCTGCACAGCCCCGAAGCCGCACCGCTGCCTCCGTCTCTTCTTCTGCTGCATTATCGGAACAGCGTCCTCCTGCTTCCCGTGACAGCCGGATGACTGTATACATCCCTACAGAAACCGCCCTGTATGTAAAACCCATAACAGTCACCGTTCCTGCTGGTGAAAAAAATCCTAAAAATGCTTTAACTGCCATGCTCCAATTAGACCGCCAGCAAAAACATCCTATTCTTCCGGAAGCATTATTGATTCAGTCTGTCGATGTAGAAAAAGGAACCGCTTATGTAAATTTTTCTAAAGAACTCCATGGACTGCAGGGAGGAAATACTGCAGAAAGCTTATTCATTGCCATGACCGTCAATACGCTGACTGAATTCCCTGATATTCAAAGTGTACAGTTCTCCATTCAAGGCCGTCCCATAAAGAAACTTTCCGGCTATAGGGATATGACCGCCCATTTCCAACGTGAAAAAGATATGATCTATGAATAGAAAATTTTCCCTATTTGTGACAAATTTCTGCCTATGTCTCTTTGCTGAATCAGCCATAAAAAAATCAAATTGGTTTTTTTATGGCTGATTTTCATAAATTCTGTTACCTTTAATATAGATGAAGGTCGATATAAAGAGTACCAGAAAGGATGTGTTTGTCATGTCTAAAGCAACCGATTATACAGGATTTGAGCTTCAGTGGATTGACGGCCGATGGATCACTGGGAGCGACAGCCGCCATATCAATCATGATATCAACCCCTATGACCAGACAGAACTGCTTCAAATTCAGGGAGCCTCGCGCAGTGATGTGGACCGTGCTTATAAATCTGCGGAAAAAAACCAGACGGAATGGGCCCGTGATCCTTCTCTGCGAATGAAGGTCCTGGAAAATGTTCTGCTGGTCATGAAGAACAGAAGAGATGAAATAATTGACTGGCTGATCCATGAATCGGGAAGCACACGGATCAAGGCCCAGGTTGAATGGGAACTGGCCTATCACATAACAGAACGTTCTGTACACTATCCTCTGGAAGCAGAGGGCCGGATTGTTCCGTCAATTTTTCCCGGGCAGAGCAGTTATGTCTACCGCGAGCCCGTAGGAGTTATCGGAATCATCAGTCCATGGAATGTTCCCCTGCACTTAACCATGAGATCACTCGCTCCGGCATTGGCTCTGGGCAATACGGCTGTATTAAAACCAGCCAGCAATACGCCTGTCACGGGCGGACTTCTTTGTGGGAAAATTTTTGAAGAAGCCGGCCTTCCTGCCGGCGTGCTTCATGTTATCGTCGGAGCCGGAAACGTTATCGGAGATTACTTCGTAGAGCATCCCATACCTTCTTTTATCTCATTTACCGGTTCTTCTGCCGTGGGACGGGAAATCGGTATTAAAGCCATGTCCGGGGCGCGTATAAAAAGAGTCGCACTGGAACTGGGCGGTAACTCTCCGTTTGTTGTTCTGGATGATGCTGATATTGATCTGGCCGTATCCAGTGCCATCGCCGGTAAATTTTTTCATAATGGACAAATCTGCATGAGTACCAACCGTATTATCGCCGACAAAAAAATTCATGATGAACTGGTTGAAAAATTGGTAAAAGCCGCCCAGGAGCTGAAGGCCGGAGACCCTTCCCTGCCCGATACAGACATCGGCCCTATCATTGATAAAACACAGGTTCTTGCTATCGAAGAAAAGATAAAAAATGCCATAGCCGGCGGGGCCGATCTGCTTCTTGGCGGAAAAACGTCAGGACAGATTATTCCGCCTCATATTCTGGATCATGTACATCCTTCCTCTTCCATTGTTAAAGAAGAAATCTTTGGTCCGGTACTTCCCATTATTACCGCCCGGGATGCGACGGAAGCACTCCGTCTTGCCAATGACACAGATTACGGCTTATCCAGTGTCGTCTTTACCCGTAATATGGAACGGGGGCTTCATTTTGCCCGGAAAATCCGTGCAGGAATGACCCATATCAATGGTTCCAGTGTAAATGACCAGGTAAATGCCCCCTTCGGCGGAGAAAAAAATTCCGGAACCGGTCGTTTTAATAGGCACTGGATCATGGATGAATTTACCCGCCTTCACTGGATTACTTATCAAAGTACTGCCCTCTGATATCAGGTGAACCTGCAAATTTTTCCGTCTTTTCTTAAAAGAAATAATGGGTATTTTATAAAAAAAGAGTCCATCGCAATGGTTTGAGTTTTTTTATGACAGCATCAAAATATCTTGACATCAAGATATTTTGATGCTACCATATAGGCATCGATGGAATTCGATTGAGAGGATGAACCGCCATGGATAATTCCGGGGTTAAATTGGTTCTGTCGTTTGTCAGAAGTTATTATGCACTCTGCATCCCGATGGAAAAAAATATCCGTCAGTTTGGTCTTACTGTCAGCGAATTCGGTGTCCTTGAGGCCCTCCTTCACAAAGGGGATCTGCCGGTTCAGAAACTGGGCCGTATTATTCTGGTCACAAGCGGTTCCATGACATATATTGTCAACAAGCTTGAGAAAAGAGGCTATGTCGAAAAATATCAATGCCGTAAAGACGGGCGTATCTGGTATGTTAAACTGACTGACCAGGGATATCGTTTTATTTCCCGTATATTTCCGGAGCATGAAAAATTTTTAAATTGTCTGCTGTCTGAAATTCCGCAGGAAAAACAAAAGAAACTAATCAAAGATCTGCTTCATTTTAGAAGAATCATAAATCATACTGCCGGACCTGACAGCAAATCATAATAGGGATAGCCCCATGATCTGTTATTTGAGAGGAGATATTTACAATGGAATTTGTTAATGCACTGAAAAAGAGAAGAACCTATTATAGCATCAACCGCAGCCTGCCTGTATCGGAAGAAAAGATCATAGAAACTGTGCAGGAAGTAACTGAAGCAACACCGGATGCTTTTAATATGAAAAGCGCCCGTGTAGTCATTGCTATCGGCCAGAAGCAGGATGCATTGTGGGATACTGTATACGATGCATTTGAGGGGAAAGTAGCCCATGAAAAGATCGACAGCTTTAAATCCGGTGCTGGTACTGTTTTGTATTTTATTGATGAAAATGTTGTCAAAGGCATGCAGGAACAGTTTGCCGCCTATGCAGATAATTTCCCCAAATGGGCTAATCATGCCAACGGCATGCTGCAGTCCAATGTATGGACGGCGCTCCGTCAACTGGATGTGGGCGCTTCACTTCAGCATTATAATCCCGTTATTGACAAGGCCGTCAGAAAGCTTTTTGACCTCCCTGAAAACTGGATTTTAGTTGCGGAAATGCCTTTCGGCGGTATTGTTTCTGAACCGGATGCCAAGCCTTCAGAAAATATATCTGAAAGAGTGCTAATTAAAAAATAATTGATTTTATATAAAAGGCAGTCATTTCCATAAGGAAATGACTGCCTTTTATAATTTCATCTTGCATAGGACAATTTCATACACCCTATGCCGCAAATCCGCTGCCGGCAAAGAAAAGATATATGTATGGATATCCCCTGAAAATCAGAGTCCCTCCCTATTTTCTATGATTTTCTGCAGACCATACGGCGCATAATAAATAATCCTGCACAAAGCTGAATCAATCCTGCTGCCAGAAAGACTGCCCCAGTTCCCAGCCAGGAAGCAATAATCCCTCCCACTACAGGACCCATAAAATTCCCCAAATTCATGGCTGTTGAATTAAGCCCATAGGCACTGCCCCGGGAAGAAGCGTCTGTACACCCCGCAATGGCCCCGACAATCGATACAGTCCCTCCAGTTAAAAATAGCCCAAATCCAAATTGAAGAATTCCAAAAAGCAGAACCGTATGTGCAAAAAACTGTGACGTCGTAAAAATACCGTCTCCAATAAAGGCCATACACATAGTCACATAAAATCCCTTTCTCTGCCCAAGACTTCCCCAAAAAGGCGCCATCATCATACCGGCCAATCCGCCGGCTCCTAAAATCAGACCTGACAGAATCGCTGCCTGGGACATGTCACCTGCCAGTCTCCCAATATGAACGGCAATCACCGGATTGATGATGAGCAATGCCATTTGATTAATCATCATCATTCCCAAAAGATGCATATAATCTCGATTATGGGACAACTTTCGAAACGAATAAAAAATGGATTTTTTTGGGGATGCATACGGCTGCATAGGCTCACGGACAAAAAAAAGGACCAGAAAAAAGGCAAACATGGCACCAAATCCTGCCGTAATAAAAGACCAACGGATGCCCATCCAATGGGCCAGCATACCCCCAATAAAAGGTCCCATAACTGTTCCGGCACTTCTTCCTGACATAAAAAGCCCCAATGCTTTCCCTGTATCACGCCCTGCTGCCGATGTGACCATGGCCTGTCCAATAGACACAAATCCAAAAGAAAATCCCTGCAGAATCCTCATTCCAAGGAGCTGGACAGGTGAAAGAACTATGGCGCCAATAAAATAAGACAGGGACAGACATCCTGCAGAGCGAAGCATCATTTTCTTCTTTCCCACACGGTCCCCCAGCGCTCCCCACCATGGCATAACAATTGATCCCACCAAAAATGTACTGGAAAAGACCAATGCCGACCAGAGGGGCAGATCTTTTTCTGAACATCCAAGATCCATTAAGTAAAGGGGAAGAAAAGGGACCAGCATGGTCGCGCTGGCTGCTGTAAAAATAACTCCAACCGAGGAAATAACTACCGTTTTATTCATCATTTTACTGAAGATTTCTCCTCCTGCTTTCACCTCACCTGTTATTATGTCATTTCCTTCAAAAAAACTGCACGGCGGTCTCCCGTCGTGCAGTCACAGCCTGGTCTATTGATTGGAAATCTGCTCTAATCTCTGGATATGCTGCAGTCAGTTTACTCATATAGTATAACGCCAAAATCATGTTCTGAGGCAAAAGAAATATCAATTTTTTCAAAATATTTCCCGCTATAAAATAATTTTATTTTATATTTCGTCCATTTAATATGGCTTTATTCTCTTACTGCTTCCGTAATTCCCTCTTCAAATGTAGGATGCGGGCGGATGATAGACGACATATCCCCAAGTGTCATTCCCTGATTGATGGCCACAGTCATTTCTCCGATGATATCAGTAGCTCTGAGACACATTATCTGCGCTCCCAAAATTCTCCCTGTCTCCCCGTCGGCAATGACTTTAATAAAACCTCTTCCTCCATCCGCAATAACAGTACGGCAGTTTCCCGTCATAGGATATTTCTTTTTAATGATTTTCAGAATTCCTGCGTTTCGGGCTTCCTCCTCGGTAAAACCCGCTGAAGCAATTTCTGGATATGTATAAATGCAGGACGGCACCGTTTTCATGTAAATTCCCGCCTTTTCTCCCAGCATGCAGCAAACTGCATTTTCCCCCTCTGCAGCGGCCTTATGCGCCAGCTGAATCCCCCCGGTCACATCACCCGCCGCATAAATGCCGGGCAGATTGGTTTCATAATCCCCATTGATTTTAATACATCCTTTTTCCGTCTCAAGTATCATATTTTCCCTGATGAGTCCCTGCGTATCTGCCCTGCGCCCCACCGCTAAAAGAACTGCATCAGCCTCTGTACTGCAGGATACTCCGTTCTCTTTATAAAAACATACAAGCCCGCCGCCCGAAGTCTCAATTTTTTCAACAAAAGCACCGGTATGAACCCGGCATCCTCTCTGGCGCAGCATCATTCTGACACTTTGTGAAATTTCTTTATCCATACCGGGAAGAATTTTTTCCGCAGCTTCCAAAATTGTTGTCTGCCTGCCAAGCATTGCATACAGAGAAGCAAACTCGATCCCGATTCCGCCCCCGCCGATAATCACGAGTCTGTCATATACTTTCTTTTCCTTTAAAAATTCATTGCTGGTCATAACCCCCGGGAGCAAAACCCCCGGTATGGGAGGAACAGCAGGGACCGAACCGCTGGCTATGAGAATTTTACCGGCCATGACAGTTTCATCCTGCCCTCCTGATATATGAATCTGTCCCGGTGCTTCAATTTGCCCACGCCCTTTTTTTATGCATACATGATTCCGATGCATAGTCTGCCGGAGATCTTCCCGAAGCTTTGTCACCACCTCTTCCGCCCGAAGCTGCATGCGGTCCATATGATACATCGGATTTTCTGCTGACAGTCCCCATCTATGAGCTGATTGAATATGCTGATATAATTCTGCTCCTTGGAGCAGCGATTTCGTCGGAATGCATCCCCGGTTAAGACAAGTGCCTCCCAGCTCGGCTTTCTCAATCATCACTGTGCTGTATCCTTTTTTTGCGGCCGCCGCAGCAGCACTGCATCCGCCTGGACCGCCTCCGATAACGGCAATATCAAAGTAATCCACAAAAATCCTCCTTTATGACTGTCAGTTACAGTCTTTTACGCAAAAAATGCATTAAATCATTTTTCATCTGCTCTGCCCGAGGATCATCCGTCCGTATATGGCTTACAGCCATTTCTAAATCGGCAGTATCATTTCGGTATTTCTCAAAAACTGATGAAAGCTGCAGGATAAAATTCTGGTCCATGGCATCAGAGAAAACCCGGGCTGATTTCACGGCACCATGGACAGTATAAAGTCTGATCAAGATATCTCCCCATTCAAAACGGGCTGAAATTTCTTGGTTAAAGGGAAGTTTTCTGTCATATTTCCATGATGGGGACTGGAATTTTTTCTGGAGAACCGCTATAGCTTCCTCATTCATTCGATTGGCAGAAAGAGGAGAAAGAGATCTTCCATAAATAGCACTGAATGCTGATTTTAAAGCCTCTCCCATTTTCTCAGGCGTCAGTCCGGAGTCATATTCACCGAGATTAACTGTGCGGGATGTAACGGAATCTACCCCTTTTAATGCCAGCTTGTCCAATGATACCTGAAGATATCTCGTCATTTGTGACTGATCCGCCGACAGGAGAATTGTGCCATGATGATAACATCCCTTCGAAGTCATATAAAATGCATTTCCCGAAAATTTTCTTCCGTAAACGGTGACATCATTTCTCCCATTTTTTTCTGCAGGGATCCCTAAGCTCCGCACTGCTGTTAAAATCACTTCCATCTGCCGAGGAAGATTATAGTCTTCCTTCCTTACCATAAAAGTAAAATTAAGATTTCCCAAGTCATGAAATACAGCCCCTCCGCCTGACAGACGCCGTACAAGATATCCTCCGTCTTTTTCCAGTTTTTCCACGCTGCATTCTTTCCAGCAGTTCTGATTTCTTCCAATAACCACACTGCGTCTGTTCTGCCATAAAAACAGGATACATTCTCCCGCTTTCACATGTTGGGTCAAATATTCTTCCTCAGCCAGATTATAATAGGGATTGGTTCCGTCTGCCTCTACAGAAAATATATGATCAATCATGATGCTGATCCTCCCACCGCAGGCGGGGATGTCGTGCGGCTTCCACCTCGTCTGGCCGCCGCACAGGTGTACGAACCGGCGCATTGTGCAGCGCATCAGGATCATTCAGGGCTCTCTGATATAATTCTTTATAGATCTGAACTGCTTCATCAATACTGCCTTTTGATTCTGTTTCCGTGGGCTCTGCCATAAGCGCTTCATGTACGATCAGGGGGAAATACATAGTAGGCGGATGCACTCCATAGTCCAGCATGCCCTTTGCCATATCCAGAGCAGACACGCCGTTCTCTTTTTTTAATTTTTCCAAAGTCATAACAAATTCATGCATGCAGAATCCCTGGTAAGCCATCCTGAATACAGATTCCAGTTTTTTCTTCATATAGTTCGCATTTAATACCGCCTGTTCTGCTGCCTCAGGTATTCCTTCCCGTCCTAATATCATAAGATAGCACAAAGCCCTGACAACTACTAGGAAATGGCCGTAAAACGCCTTCACCGATCCGTAACTTTGCGGATAAGCCTTATGCTCCCAATGGTTTTCTGTTCTGATAATGGCCTGTCCCGGAAGAAATTCTGCCAGAAACTGTTTACATCCGACGGGTCCGCTTCCCGGTCCTCCTCCGCCGTGGGGAGTGGAAAATGTTTTATGGAGGTTTAAATGAACGATATCAAACCCCATATCACCTGGCCTCACTAAGCCCATAACTGCATTCAGATTCGCCCCATCATAATAACAGAGTCCTCCTGCTTTATGGATGATCCGGGTAATTTCCTGAATATGCGGATCAAAGATCCCTAATGTATTAGGATTTGTCAGCATAAGGCCTGCCGTGTCCTCCCCCACGGCAGACTGCAGTGCCTCAAGATCAACTCCGCCGTCTGCATTGGATGGAACTGACACTGTCGTATATCCAGCCATTGTGGCACTGGCCGGATTTGTTCCATGGGAGGAATCAGGAATGATAACACGCTTCCGTTTAAAATCTTTTTTTGAAGCATGCCAGGCCTTCATCAGCAGGAGGCCTGTCATCTCTCCATGAGATCCTGCAGCAGGCTGAAAGGTCATTGCATCCATACCTGTTATTTCACAAAGCAGCTTCTCCGCTTTTTTCATCACATCCAATGCGCCCTGTACTGTATGATCAGGCTGCATGGGATGAATATCCGTAAATCCAGGGAGAGCGGCTGCTTCATCATTTATTTTGGGGTTATATTTCATGGTACATGAACCCAGCGGATAAAATCCGCTGTTCACCCCATGAACCTGCCCGGCCAGCGCTGTATAATGGCGGCTGATTTCATTCTCTGTCAATTCAGGAAGCTTCAGTGCTTTTTGACGTACAGGAGAAATCTTTGTATACGGTACGTCGCAAGAAGGAAGAACTGTGCACCGGTGTCCCGGCACACTTCTTTCAAATATCAATTTCATGACTGCATACCTCCCTTACCAGTTCGGCCGTTTTGTCCATTTCTTCTTTTGTATTTACTTCCGTAGCACACCAGAGAATATCATTTTCACCGACAGGCAGTCCGCCCAGAATTCCTTCTTTCTCCAGATGTTTCAAAATCCTCTCTGCCGATATATGAGATGTTGTAACAAATTCATGAAAGAATTCTCTTTCATATTTGACGGACAATCCCGCTTCCGTCAATATCCGGCAGAGATAATGAGCTTTTGCCATACATTGTTCTGCCACACTTCGGAGCCCCTCCCCTCCCAGAGCTGCCATATAGACTGAGGCCACCACTGCACAGAGTTCCTGATTAGTACAAATATTTGAATTGGCTTTTTCCCGGCGTATATGCTGCTCCCTTGCCTGAAGCGTCAGCACATAAGCCCTTTTCCCATCAATATCTCTGGTTTCCCCTACATAACGTCCCGGCATTTTCCGCATCATATTGAGGCGGCATGCCATAAATCCCAGATACGGTCCTCCCCATGAAAGCGGTATCCCCAGAGGCTGTCCTTCCCCCACGGCAATATCAGCACCTGCCTCTCCCGGCGTCTGCATATAGGCCATGGCAATGGGATTACCTCCTATAATGTATTTAGCGCCCTGTTGATGGACCATGCGCCCCAGTTCTTCCGCCGGTTCCACACATCCGTGATAATTTGGCTGCTGAATATACAGACACCCGGCATTGTCTTTCAGAATCCGATCCGCTGCTTCCTTATCTGTTATACCTTCTTTTTCCGGAATGATGCAGAGTTCAATATTTTTGCCAAAACAGTATGTGCGTATTACTTCAATAACCTTGGGATCTGCTGATGCCGATACACAGATTTTTTGTTTTTTCTTGTTATCCATGCACATGGATACGGCTTCTGCCGCAGCCACAGCCCCGTCATAAACAGAAGCATTGGAAACATCCATGCCCGTCAATTCGCAGATCATCGTCTGATATTCAAATACGGCCTGAAGAATTCCCTGACTGATTTCCGGCTGGTAGGGTGTATAAGCCGTCATAAATTCTTCCTTCCCCGTTACTGACCTGACAATCGCAGGAATATAATGACGATAAGCTCCCGCACCCCGGAAGATAATAGGAAAACGGCGGTTTTTTCCCGCCATATGCTCCATCTCTTTCATCACTTCAAACTCTGATCTGCCTTCAGGTATTTGAAGTTTTCTGTTCAGACGGACTGATTCCGGAATACAGGAAAAAAGATCGCCTGCCTTGGAAATCCCCAGTTCTTTCATCATCGCCTTCTGCTCATCTGTACTGTTTCCTATGTATGAACCCATGGCTGCCTCCCTGGTTATTTCTGACTTTGTTCTACAAATGCCTGATAAGCTGCCGCATCCATTAATTCATCATGCCCCGAAAGATCGGAAATACGTATCAGCCATGCTTCATAAGGGCTCTGATTAATGAACCCCGGATCATCAAGAAGCATTTCATTCACATCCGATACGGTACCCGTGACCGGGCTGTAAATATCTGAAACGGCTTTTACTGATTCCACATCAGCACAGGTCTCTCCAGCCGATAAAGCCGTCCCTTTTTCAGGAAGATTGACAAAGACAAGATCCCCCAGTTCATGCTGTGCATAATCAGTCAGGCCGATCAGAACTTCTTTGCCCCCTATAGCTTTTACCCACTCATGAGACTTTGTGTACAATAATTCTTCTGGAAATTTCATTTTTTCTCCCCCTTGTCATTTTCATCGTTCTGGATGTTCAAAAGCAGAATGTCATTTGTATCCGCAAAAATGCCGGCTTTACTATGGTTTGGTTCGAACTACATCATCTGTTACTTCCTTTTGTAAAAAGGAAGCGGCTCTACTTCCGCCTGAATCCGTCTTCCCCTGACATCAGCCTCCAATATAGTATGCGGATGCTGAAAGTCTGTCTCCACAATGGCCATGGCCACCGGCCGCTTCAAAAAAGGAGCAAATGTACCTGATGTCGTCATTCCAACCGCTTTGTCCCCTTTATAAAGAGTCTGCCGCTCCCGTATAATTCCATGTCCCGTCACACGGAGTCCCACCCTCTTTCTTCTGACGGGAAGATGTGCGGCAAGAGCTTCTTTTCCAATAAAGTGTTCCTTGTCCATTTTGACAAATATACCGAGCCCAGCCTCGTAGGGCGATATAGTATCATCCATTTCATGTCCATAAAGAGGCATAGCCGCTTCCATGCGCAGTGTATCTCTGGCACCCAGACCGCAGGGTATCAGTCCTCTGTCCTTTCCCTTATCCAGCAAAAGCTCCCATAAAGCCGGTGCATATTCTGGCGCTGTGTAAATTTCCACACCGTCTTCTCCTGTATAGCCGGTCCGGGAAATATGGCATGGTATTCCCTGAATAAAACGTTCAAAACAGCATGTATAATACTTTTGCGGAATATCCTCAGAATGAGACACTTCCTTAAGAATCGTCATTGCCTCCGGTCCCTGCAGAGCCATCTGTGCATATTGCCCGGACACATCTTCCAATTCCGCTCCGCCATTCATATGCTGCTGAAGCCAGAGAAAATCCTTTTGTGTATTAGACGCATTCACTACCATAAGATACGCTTCTTCTCTCATTTTATATACAATCAGATCATCTATCACCCCGCCTTCTTCATTGCACATGGGACTGTATCTTGCCTGCCCGGAACTCATGCTGCAATAATCATTGGTCAGCCACAGGTTGAGGTATTCCAGTGCCTTTCTTCCTCTCAAAAGAAACTCCCCCATATGGGATACATCAAACAGCCCGGCATGCATGCGGACTGCCATATGTTCTTCCAAAATGCCTGATTCATACTGCACCGGCATGCACCATCCTGCAAAGGGCACCATTTTGCCTCCCCATGCAATATGTTTTTCATATAAAGGGGTTTTCATAAGCTGTTCCTCCTGCATATTGTGTTCCTCCCATCATCTGCGTTCTGTCTTCATAAAAAAAGACAGAGCACATGAAAAAAATCATGCGCTCTGTCTTTGGACCTGAAAGATTTTACTTCTTCGGTGCACTTGTGCTCTCCAGAGATTCGTCCGGGCAGGGTCCTTTTGTCTGAGAGTTTCTGCTGTTACCCCTTCGACGCCGCAGCTGCGGTCTCTCCCCCGTCCATCAACCGCATATTTAATTATTTCAATGATAGCATGACTAAAGAATAAGTGTCAATACAGTCATTATACCTGATCAAATAAAAACTCTTTTCCAAAGACAAAGCTGTCAGTAATCAGTAAAGAAGATGGGCTACTGCATATCCAACACCACATCCAGTGACCACCCCGATCAGCCCAGGGGCAATAAAACTGTGATTCAGTATATATTTCCCAATTTTCGTCGTTCCTGATCTGTCAAAATTAATACACGCCAGATCCGATGGGTATGTAGGAAGAATAAAATATCCATAGCAGGCTGACAAAAATGAAATAATAATCAGAGGATCCACCCCGATGCTCAGTGCCATCGGAACTACAATGGCAATCGCCGCCGCCTGGGAGTTAACCAGTTTCGATATAACAAAAAGAACAATGGCATACGTCCACGGATACTGTATGACGACAGCGCCCAGCGTCTTTTTAAATCCCGGGAGATAGGCTCCAAAGTAGGTTTCCGCCATCCATGCCACCCCATATACAGAAACAACCGCAATCATGCCTGATTTGAAAACTGACCCGCCTGCAACTTCACTGACATTTACCCTGCATGCCAGCAGAATAACTGCTGCAATAACGAGCATGCACATTTGAATCGCCGGCGTCATGGACAGCGGTACCCAGGCACCCTTGGCATTGGGTTCTAATGGCAGAAATACGGACGGAAAACTTCCAAATAATGCAATCACTGCAATTCCTGTCAGAAATATCAATGTGGCACGGTAAGCTGTACGGGGAAGACTTCCCTCTACCGAACTGCCTTTTTTTTCTTCATAAATATAGGCAAATTGCTCAGGATCAGCAATTTTCTTCTGAAATTCCGGATCTTCCGCCAACTCTTTTCCACGGCGAAGGCTCCACAGTCCCGCCGCGATGACTCCGCATAATGTGGCAGGTACAGTAACCGCTAAGAG
>ENA-OQIN01000795-OQIN01000795.1-human-gut-metagenome-genome-assembly--contig:-NODE-795-length-17767-cov-6.255399_pt1 | contig 17767 bp, 19 predicted proteins | sample MGYA00242581_ERZ504746 | MGnify/ENA primary metagenome ERZ504746 (study PRJEB26092, sample SAMD00036436) | human gut metagenome | host: Homo sapiens | study: EMG produced TPA metagenomics assembly of...
ACTGATTAAGACTCAAAACAAATGATTGCTAAACAATTGAATAATTTTATCGGAAATTCCTAAAAGTTCTGATAATGGCATAAATCCGAAATTTTGGATTTGAGTCACCAGTTCAAAAATCTGACGTTCAACACACGCCACGACCGTGTGGCAGGGCTGGGAAACAGCGAGGGAAGCCAGAAGGCACTGAACATGCTCTTTGCCATACGCACCATACAGGAGCGCACGGGCAGGGACTTGGGAGCGACTTTCCTTTCGGGTACTACCATCAGCAACTCGCTGACGGAGTTGTACCTGCTGTTCAAGTATTTGCGCCCGAAGGAGCTGGAACGGCAGGACATTCGATGTTTCGATGCGTGGGCGGCGATATTCGCCAAGAAGACGACGGATTTTGAGTTCAACGTGACGAACAACGTGGTGCAGAAGGAGCGTTTCCGATACTTCATCAAAGTGCCGGAGCTTGCCGCCTTCTATAACGAGATAACGGACTACCGCACGGCGGAGGATGTGGGGGTGGACCGTCCGCACAAGAACGAGATACTGCACCACATACCGCCCACACCCGACCAAGAGTATTTCATCAAGCAACTGATGGAATTTGCCAAGACGGGCGACGCCACACTGTTGGGCAGGCTGCCGCTTTCGGAAACGGAGGAAAAGGCGAAGATGCTTATCGCTACCGACTATGCCCGTAAAATGGCACTGGATATGCGCATGATAGACCCGAATTATGAAGACCACCCCGATAACAAGGCGAGCCACTGTGCCAAGACAATCGCGGAGTATTACCAAAAATACGATACGCAGAAAGGCACGCAGTTCGTATTCTCGGATTTGGGTACTTACCAGCCGGGCGACGGGTGGAATGTGTACAGCGAAATCAAGCGCAAACTGACGGAGGATTACGGCATACCGCCAAGCGAGGTGCGCTTCATTCAAGAATGCAAGACTGACAAGGCACGGAAAGCGGTGATAGACGCCATGAACGCCGGGACGGTGCGTGTGCTGTTCGGTTCCACCTCCATGCTCGGTACGGGTGTGAACGCTCAAAAACGGTGTGTGGCAATTCATCATCTCGATACGCCGTGGCGACCGTCCGACCTGCAACAGCGTGACGGACGCGGAGTTAGGGCGGGCAACGAGATAGCCAAGCACTTCGCCGGGAACAATGTGGATGTAATCATCTATGCGGTGGAAAAATCGCTGGACAGCTACAAGTTCAACCTCCTGCACTGCAAGCAGACTTTCATCAGCCAGCTCAAAAGCGGTGCGATGGGTGCGCGTACCATCGACGAGGGTGCGATGGATGAGAAGTCGGGCATGAACTTCTCGGAATACATGGCGTTGCTCTCCGGCAACACCGACCTGCTGGACAAGGCGAAATTGGAGAAGCGTATCGCCTCGCTCGAAGGGGAACGCAAGTCGTTCAACAAGGGCAGGCGTGATTCGGAGTTCAAGCTGGAATCGAAGACGGGTGAGCTGCGTAACAATACGGCTTTCATTGATGCCATGACGGAGGACTGGAACCGCTTTCTTTCGGTGGTGCAGACCGACAAGGAGGGCAACCGCCTCAACCACCTGCGGGTGGACGGCGTGGATTCCACCGACGAGAAGGTCCTCGGAAAGCGTTTGCAGGAGATAGCCAAGAACGCCACCACCGGAGGGCAGTACAGCCCAATCGGGGAACTGTACGGATTCCCGATTAAGGTGGTCAGCGAAAGGATGCTCAAAGAGGGGTTGGAGTTCACCGACAACCGCTTCGTGGTTGAGGGGAACTACAAGTACACCTACAACAACGGGCATCTGGCGATGGCTGATCCGGTGGCTGCCGCCCGCAACTTCCTCAACGCACTGGAGCGCATCCCCTCCATCATCGACCAGTACAAGGCGAAGAACGAGGTGCTGGAACGTGAGATACCGCAGTTGCAGGAGATAGCGGGTAAGGCGTGGAAGAAGGAGGACGAGCTGAAACAGTTGAAGTCCGAACTTGCCGCCCTCGACCGAAAAATACAGCTGGAACTTGCACCGCCGCCGCCCGAAGTCGCCGAAAAGGAGAATGAGGGGCAACAGGTCAAGCCGGAAATGGAAGATGTGCGGAACGGGCAGACGCAGTATTCCGAAGATACACTGCCGCAGATACGCAGTCCGGCGGATAGTATCGTTGCCAACCATGTCATAATCGGGCGTCCGGGGCTGTATGCTAAGGACGAATCACGACCTAAAGGAATGAAAATATAGACCTTATCTTTATGCTGTCCGTACCGGTTCGCTGATACGGACAGCTTCTATTTTTGCCATATACAAGGGAATTTTAAGCCTTGTGTTTCTGTAATTCAATATAATATGCTACCTTTGGTATGAAATTGCAAATTATTCCGTTTTATGATAACCAACCGAGAGGAAGTGCTTGAAAATGCGTTGCGCATTTTCGCAAAGATGAATTATGAGAAGGCAAGCCAATCTGAGATAGCGAAAGCCTGCGGCTTGTCTAAAGCCGGGCTGCACTATTATTTCCCTTTCAAGCTCGACCTGTTCGTGGGTGTGGTTGACCGCTATGTGTTCGATATGCAGGCTGTCGCGAACAAGTTCAGTTTGGAGGTATCCTCGCTGTCGGAGTTCATCGACCGTTACATATCCGGGGTGGAGAGGACAATGGGCAAACTCATATCCCTCCTTGATGACGGCAACAATCCGGCCGGTTGCAGTTTCAACTTCTATTATTACCATCTTCTAATGCAAGTGCGTCTTTATTATCCAGACGTGGAGAAGAAAATTGAGAGTATTTTCACGCAGGATTATGAGCTGTGGAAATCCGTCATACAATCGGCACAGGAGAATGGCGAGATACGCCCGGATATAGACGTGGCGGACACTGCCGCCATGTTCCGGCAGGTGTTCCTCGGACTGTCATTCGAGCAGTCGTTTCTCAAAGGTCTTGACACCGCTGAACTTGCACGAGAGTTCCGGTTCATCTACTCACTTCTGAAAGCCTGACAGCAAGAGTCTGAGTGCGGTTTTGTTAAAAACCGTTTTTTTTATGCCTAAAAACAAACCGCGCGGTTGGTTTTTCGAATATATTTAGTAATTTTGGGGTCATGAAGCAAACTTCAGCGATATGGACAGCGATAGGAAACCACGTGAAAACATCGTCCTGCACAAAGACCGGCACAGCGGCGAGGACTGCATACGGGTAGATCATGCCCGCAGCCAAGCCCTTGCATCATTGCTGGCGCAGGATGCAGATGTGGTGGCGGTCGGCGACGGCTGCGCCTACATACCTGCCGCCGCTTTCCATCTGTCGGACTTTTACGACCGATATTCCCCTCACGCCTACATTGATTACAGCCGGGTATATGTCAGGCATCCGAAACCCCAACGGGAATATGTGCTGCCGGAAGGCTACTTGGATCTGTTGGAACAGAAACGTTACAGCCCCTCCACCATAAAGACCTACCGTGCCTATTTCAGCGATTTCATGGAATATCACAAAGGGCGGAACATCGACCGCCTGAAAGTGCCGGACATCAACAGGTACATACTCTATCTTGTGAACGAGAAGAAAATCTCGGTGTCGCAACAGAATATGCGCATCAACGCCATCAAGTTCTACTACGAACAGGTGCGTGGCGGCAAGCGGCAATACTACGGCGGCATCACCCGTGCAAAAGAGTACAAGACGCTGCCGGAGGTGTTGAGCCGCGACGAGGTGAAACGCATCCTCTCGTGTCTGGCAAACCGCAAGCACCATTGCATGATCTCACTGATATATTCCGCAGGGCTTCGCCGGAGTGAGCTGCTCAACCTCACCCCGCCGGACATCAACAGTGAGCGTATGTTGGTGCGCATCATGGGTAAAGGCAAGAAATGCCGCTACTCGCTGCTGTCGGAGAAAGTGCTGCATGAACTTCGGGAATATTTCAGGGAATACCGCCCGAAAAAATGGCTGTTTGAGGGAGAAACGCCCGGCGAGCAATATTCGGCAAGCGCGTTGGTGAAAGTGCTGAAAGAAGCTGCCGACCGTGCAGGTATAAGGCATCGCGTACACATCCACATGCTTCGACACTCCTTTGCCACGCACCTGCTGGAGCAAGGCACAGACCTCCGCACCATACAGGAATTACTTGGACACAACGACATCAAGACCACCAGCATCTATCTCCATGTCACGAGTGCGCACAAGTCGAGCATACCCAATCCCCTTGACACACTGGATGATTCGTGAGGTATATCTATTAGAGATTAGGAAATGCACCCGCATGGTGATGTTTCCCGAAGCAAACGACACCACAAGGTGATCTTATAAATACATTATTGCTAACTTAATTAAGGAAGTATGGAATTTACATTAAATATAGTATATGGTGGAGAACTTAATGCATCTAAAGCCTTAAGTCCCTTTGTGCGCAATATGAGGAAAATTATAAAAGATACATTTACTTCATTTGAAAATGAAGCTGTTACCATGTTTAAGGTAACATTGTTTTTTGATGGTGATATTTCATCCTATTATAACGGAACAGGAATATATCAACCAAGATATTACAATGTTAAAAAAGAATATGTGGTTAGTTTTTGCATTGACAGGACACAATGGACTGGGAATAAGGAAAAAGATTTAAACTATTTCATTTTTACAATAACAAGTTTGATGATTAAAAATGGAGATTTGATTTTGAATAAATTGGCTAAATATAAGTACGCATTTGATATTAATTCATACAAGCATTGTGTTGATATTTGCAGCAAAAAGATGAATGATATAGTGAATGAAATATAGCAATAACAAGCACCTGTTCCGCCTAACGGCGGCAAGCTGCAACCCATTAGCGAAAATAGAAACCAGCATGATACAGCAAGTAGAAAAACTGAAAGAAATAATCAATCAAAACAGTATGGGGCATTTGCCTTTGCCCTACCGGGTTGATTTGATGAAACGAATAGGCAATGCACGGATAGTACAAAAAATATTGTGCGAGTGTTGCAAGAAAGCTTGTTCTTGCTTTTCAGAGGAATTTGGTGCGGAAAACCTATTATACAGTGCCTTGTTTGAAATAGATAGTTATCTGTACAAGAATAAGGGCACTATCGAAAGCATATCGGTTTCGGTGGAACGGTTACGTAATTATGCGGAACAATCCATTGAGAGCTGCGAAGATATGGCAGGGTGGGCAATCATCGCTTTAGGGTATGCTATCCAAAATGATGCTGCTTCCATATTGGAAATAGAGGATTATAACGGTGAAGATGATAATACTTTCGACTTTGAAAGTTGGAATGTGGATTTTATATGCTCGATAGCCTATTCGGGCAGCAACCCTTTCGTGGAAATTGGAAATGTGGAGAAACGCAAGGAATATTGGCTGTGGTATGCAAAAATGGTAGGGGAAGTTACTCAAAATCCTAATATCGAGCATTTACTATTATCTGAATACAGAAGCGGAAGCTCTTCAATTGATATACCCGCACGCAATCAATTTGACGATACTATTGAAGCTCAATTTAAGGATATATTATTTTATATAATGGATTGTAAATCCCAAAAGTTAAAGGAAGGACTTGAATATAATATATTATTTGTTTCATGTGTAGTTGATATGTTTAGCATCACTTCTTCTAAAGGAGATATAATAACATTAAATACAAGAAATACAGATAAAATCTGTAATGCGTTTAGAAATATACGTGAACTAATGTATAATAAAAACTCAAAACAAGGTGCATGGTTTCAAGTTGAAATGTTCTTAAAAAGTAAGGCTCAATATACTCTCAAGTTCAATTATGATAACCTTGAGCAAATTCCTTCTTTTTTTCAGAAACCTGATTGGTTGTTGGAGATGTTTAGGGAATATCCTCGAAGCAAAGAATATACACCTCTCTGGCTAAGAAAAATAGTTGGAAGAAGAAAGCTGTATCTGACTTAGTTTCTATGAGTATATAAAATAATTTCGCTAACAACGCAGGATAACGGACAAGCCGTTCCCTGCTGAACCATTATAAGCAATATACACCAAATTATGAACGAACAAGTACAAGAACATTTTAGCTGTGCTGATTGGCTCCTAATACCTGCATCCGTTAGAAAAGATATTGCAGACATATTGGGGCTAACCCTTTTGTCTGAAAATGAACAATGGTATAACAACCCTATACTTTGTACTACTTATGAAAATGCAGACAATTATCTTAATGACCTTTTACCGAGGGTTGATAAGATATTGATTTCGTCATTCATTAACGGATATTATATCGTTGAAGGAAAATGTTTGCGATATATTTACGAAATATTGGGTAAAAGGCTTTCGGCAAAATGTGGTATCTATTACTTCTCTATAGATTTATGGGAATATCGTTACGCTTATGGCTATTATGAGAGTAGCCAAGAAAAGCGTTTCTATTGTGCCGAATTAGATGCTACCGGAAATCTACAAGAAGAAGACAGAGGGTGTGTATTAAGTTGTGAAAATGATGCAGAAAGCCATATCCCAAAGATGAAGATTGAGGACGAGCAAGTTCCTAATTCTTGGTTTCTTCCTTTAGGTATAATGTTCAACTTAGGGATAACGGATGCCGAGATTCAGCAAGCTCTTAGTAAACTATGCAGCATTTATACGCTGAATAGCACAGATGCTAAAATGATAAAGAATATAATAACCGAAAAATTTAGCTTATAACAAGGTCGAGATAACAGCTAAACGCTGTTCCTCACCAAACCATTACTAACAATAGTACGATGAATAAAACTGTCCAATCCATAGTATCATTGACTGCTTTCAGTGCTTTATTGATAGTCATAACATTATTTTGTGGTGGCTTAGGTTTTGGTCGTCTGTTCAGGATATATGGCATTATGGAGTATTGTTTTTTAGGTTTACTTATTATTACAGATGTAACTGTAATCTACAAGGTCTATAAACTATATGCAATGCACCCAAAAGTGATAATGTTATTGCTGGGCTTGGAATGTTGCTCTGTCATTTTGTGGCTTGCCTTTATCTGTATAGACCAAAGTCTATTAGATTGGCAAATTACAAACTTCATATTGCAAGCTGTCAACTTAGACGGCTTCACGGGAGATGAAGGAGGATTGAATATGCTCGCAGTTTTATGCGGCATTATTTATCCTCTTTTGGGAATTGGGTGTTTATTCTCCGGATTGAGATTTATAAATAAGTTAGTAACAACGAAAGATAGCATCTGACGATGCTCCTTTCTAACCATTATCAGTAATTAAATAGTGTAACATTATGAATATATATGAAATTGGACAAGACTTTGATAATTACAAGTTCTTTGTATTCAAGGAAGAAGATAAATCAAATAAAGATGTTTGGGATTATAATGGTCAATCACTTGTTAATGAGTGGAAAGGGCTTAGCTTAGAATTGTTTAAAGATAAAAGAAAAAAGAAAGACAAACGAAGTGAGGACTTTGATGCTTCTTGTTATTTTTCTGGTTGTCTGATAGTAAATAAAAGAACATCTTTATTGCTCGCTGAAAAGCTGAAAGGACAAATAGAAGTTTTACCTGTCAATGTAGACGGTAATACTTCAAACTATTATTTTATAAATGTATTGAATACAGTCGATGCCTTAAATATAGAGTCCAAGAGCAATGAAGAAATTTTGAAGATGATGAGAGATAATAATGGTATTTTCAATAAAGGAAATATCGGTTCATATATCATATTTCGGGATAGTCTGTTTAATAACAATTATTATTGCACAGATGAATTTGTAGATTTTGTGAAGCAATATTCAATCACAGGATTAAAATTTACATGTGCAGGTATCGCAAAATAAATCACTGATAACAAGCCAAGTTAGCTGCTAAACGCAGCTCCTTGTCAAGCCATTATCTATAACAAAAGCAATAAGAATGGAAAATTTAGAACAATATTGGGAGCAATCCTTTTCCCCTCTTGGGCGTAAGTTTGCAGAAATTCGTTCCAATTATCAAGATATGGGGGAAACGGACAGTATATTCGCCGCATTATATTGGCTGGAACTTGAAATGTATAATGGTGGATTTCTTCAATTCTTCTGTAATTGGGGATATGATGCTTACTTGCTTGCAATCAAAGGACTGGAAGCAATTAACGCAACAGATACAAAACAACTTCTTATGCAGGCATACAGCATCATCCAAAGATTAGAAAATGATAGCCAATTACAAGAGCTATGGGATATTCCCAAGCATTTAACAGAGAACGAAATCTCTAAGTTGAATGAAATGGACGAGGAATATTGGGAAGATAAGGAAAATATTATGCGGCTTATGCTTCTAAAATTCCATTCTGATTCGGTTGAAAATATAGATAACGAAGCACGATAACGCTTAAACAGCGTTCCACGCCAACCCATTAGTTGCCAATGTAGGAAAATAATATGTGAAACATAAAAATAACAAATTATGAGTTACGATTTAATGGTTTTCGAGCGGACAAAAGCTCCGCAAAAACGCAAAGAGTTTCTTGTATGGTATGACAAAGAAACAGAATGGAGTGAAGAACACGGTTACAACGACCCTGCCGTCACATCGTCTGCCCTGCGGGAATGGTATGAAGAAATGATTAAGACATTTCCAAACATGGATGCTTCTGACGTAGAGGTGGAAGACGATGATGCCGAAGCACACTTGACCGATTACAGCATAGGGCATAATGTCATTTATGCAGCATTTGCGTGGTCGGTAGCAGAAGAAGCATACGAAAAGATGAAAGCCTTGGCGCAGAAGCATGGTGTTGGCTTCTACGATGTGAGCAGTGATGATGGGGACATTATTTTGCCTGATGGGAATTTAATGGAATAAGGCAACTAACATGCAGATAAGCAACCCCAATAGGTTGCTATCTGCATCCCATTACCGATAAAACAGTTAAAATATACAATCATGGATAAAACTCCTTTTGAAGATTTCGACTTTTCCAGTTTTTGGGCTAATAACGAATACGCTCAAAAATATTATATAGGTACAATACCTACAGATAAACAAGTTGAAGAGATTGAACGTGAATTGGGATATAAATTACCTCAATCTTATATTGCGCTGATAAAACAATGTAATGGTGGTGAACCCATTAATAAATGCTTTCCAACCCAAACTCCGACTTCTTGGGCAAACAATCATATTGCGATAAGTGGAATTATGGGAATAGATAAAGATAAACCTTATTCTCTCTGCGGAGAAATGGGAAGTCGTTTTTGGATTGAAGAATGGGGCTATCCAAACATTGGCATAGCGATCTGTACCACACCTTCTGCCGGACATGATATGATATTTTTGGATTACAGCAAGTGCGGTTTAACTGGAGAACCAAGTGTTGTACATATTGATGAAGAAAACGATTATAAGATTACTACACTTGCAGCAAGTTTTGAGGAGTTTATTCGTGGACTTGTTAATTCAAAAGACTTTGAAAGTTAAATCATCGGTAACAAAGCGTGATAACGCTTACAGCGTTCCCCGCTTAACCATTAGCATCGAAAAACAAATAGATTTTGAAATGAAAATATTTAGTACAGCGCCAGAAGGTAATGAAATGGCAGAATTAGAAAATGCTCGATACATCAATTTGGCATTAAAGCAGATTGACGAAAATATTGAATGGCTAAAAACGGCTAATAAGCCAACTCAAGCAGTCTTAATTCATATAGATATATTAGTTATGTTAGCTAAAAGATTTACGGTTGATGCTAATTTGCTAATCAAAAAAGAGAAAGTTCAGGAATGGAAGAATGTTTTTAACGATTGGTTTGAGCGTTGTGGCAGTAAAATTCCTGCTAAATTTAGAGATGGCATTAAAGCAAATGGAGATGAGCTTTTTAATGAGTTAGAACAATATGGGCACTAATAATTTTGAGGAACAAATAAAACCGTTCTTTTGGGTAGAGCATGAATCAACAGTTTCAGTATGTCTGAATGTTGGTGAGTATAAAACAGAAATCTTCCAATCAAGAGAGGATGAAGGGTTTGAAGGAAACGGCTACGATTGGGAATCCTTAGCTCGTGTTTTTATCGAAGAACAAGCACCGAATTTCGTTGAAAGTGTTGATTTTGATTCAGAGGGAAGTATGTTTTGCGCTTACTCCGAAGATAAAGAAGCCTTGAAGGAGTTTATCCTGCAATTCAAGAAAGTATGTGAAAATGAGGTGCTGATTATGGATTTGTTCTCTCGTACAGAATTGGATTAAAAATGATGCTAACAAGCACCTGTTCCGCCTAACGGCGGCAAGCTGCAACCCATTATCAACCATAAAACGTAGAAATATGTACGAAGAATTTTTAGAAAAAAGTCTCAATAGTAAGAGGCAACCAGTAGATGATACTTTTATTGCTAAATATGTTGATTTGTCTTATCCCGAACTGAATACTTTATGGCAGGAGGTCGGGCTGGGAAGTTTTTGTAATGGGCTGTTTAAGCTCATCAATCCGTCCGATTATCAGGATGTGATAAACTCCTGTTTTGAAAAGGAGGATGACCAATCATTTCTACCATTCATGTGTACGGCTTTCGGCGATCTCTTTGCCTATGTAAAGAATCCGAGACTGGATAATTACGTCGTTTATCTGAATGTCAGATACGGAACATATTTAATACTTCCTGCCAATCTTCGTGCAATTTTTAATAAGGTAATGGTAAATCAAAGTTTCTTGAAAGGTTGGTTTGACTTAGAAAATTATCCTGTAATACAAGAGAAACTCGGAACTCCCGACTATGACGAATGTTTCGGGTATTCCCTGCTGTTGGCTATGGGAGGAAGTGAGGACATTGAAAACATCAAGATAGTCAAGACTATTCCGTACATTGACATCTGTACACAAACAATCGGTGAATTTGAAGTTGCAGATAAATATTAGAACAGGTTGATAACAACGCAGGATAACGGACGAGCCGTTCCCTACTATCCATTATGAACAATTAGAGTACACGATATGAGAAATGAAATTTTACAGTTGAAAGATTTAGGTCGTATGCCTAATGAAAGCATCAATGATACAGAGAGTATTGATGAATTAGTAAATACTTATGATGCCTTATTAGAACAAATACAACTTCCCATATCATTTGATGAAGCTATGGTGTTGGTACAAATCTTTCCTGAAAATGCTTTTTATGATTTGCAGTGGAGTTTATTAAAACTTGTAGAGTCTGTTTGCGTTGATGATGAGAATAAGTATATTCAGTTAATAAACTCTTGCCCAAGCCAAGAATGGCGGGACACTCTAAATGCTCGCTATGTAAATTATAAAAAGGCACAAGAGGTAAAGTAAGTTCATAACAAACCGGGATAACGGACTAACGCCGTTCCCCGTCAAGCCATTTGCAACAAATAAAAACAATGGAATTTTTCAAAAAAATAGTAAATATTTTGTTTGGAACACAAAAAGAATATGCAGTAAAAGATTTGGGCATCTTTCACTCTAAGGTATGTGATTGGTGGCAGAATGAACACTACAACTGGTGGAACACAATCCAGTTGCCACTATATTCGACGGAAACTGTGATTTGGATTGAAGGAGATGCTCAAGGTCCATTGTCAAAGCATATTTTGGATTTACAGGTATTATTGAAGAATTGGGAATCAGTGATTGCCAAAGTGGAAAATATATTACCTACTGAAAGCCGATTGGCACATAAAGAAGAAATATATACTTCGTGGCAGAATAGATTTTATCCTGAAGCAATAGAATCATCCGTCAAATACAACAACAGCTGGAAGATCACATTCACCACTGATGATTTGGATTATAGTTTCAGTATTATTTGGGAAAATAATACTGTGCGAGATTTAACCTTATCTTAAGGCAAGCATATATTGATGATGTTTCCACTTGTTCTGCAAAATGAGAATTAATAGGAATATGATTTCTTTATTTAATATGATGCTAACATGCACATTTTCTGCCTATCGGCAGCAAACTGCAAGCTATTATGTGCAACTAAAAAACAATGTAAATATAAAAACTGAAAATAATATGAACTATAAACTGTTTGTGCCGCTTGTGGCGATTGTCTGTTTGCTCTTTACAGCTTGCGACAAGGATGATGTTTTACCCGGTGAACCGATGCTATTGACGCATGAAATTCTGACACCGGAAAGTGTAAAGTATGAAGGTGGCTCTGTAGATTGGGTCCCCAAATATTATTTCAAAGCAAACGGTAATGAGGGATATATCGTGATGACTTGTGAGAATTTCGATGTGCTCAATCCTTTTCCGGGCGGTTCTTACACATACGATTGTGGATGGGCAACGCTCAAACTGGAAGCCAATCTGTTGAAGATTCACTTTCCCCGTCAGGTTTCGGAAGCCCCGGATGCATACGAGGAGATTACAATCTCGACAAATGATGGAAAGAGAACTGCAAGGGCAATTATCTGTTTGTCCAGAATCTTTAAAGACGAAGGACAGCCTGATCCCAAACCGGAAGTTTTGCCTGAAGAAGCTAAGTTCAAGATGATTATGGCAGAGTTTACTCCTTTAATGAATATTGAAAGTCCGTTGCCAGCACCTCTTGACGTGATAACGTTCAGAATCACAGATATAAACGGTCAATATAGGCCTGTAGGTTTTCCTGAATTCACACACTATTACGATTCTATTGTGTGGAGTGCAGATGATTTCCCTCACACATTCAAAGTGTATGAAAATAAAGTTACAGCAGGAGGACCTGAAGAGCATCTTTCTACACAATGGAGTTCGCACTTCTTCAAGAGTGGCACAGTAAAGAGCCATCTTAAAGGTTATCGTCATGGAAAAGTGAAATATGAGGCTTCACTCCATACAACGCTTTATAATCGCGATTTCTTAGGGCTTCAATGGGGCACAATCGTCTTACAGAAGCCGGAGAATCTAACAGCCTATTGTCGATTGGATAGAGACTATGAATATAAGGTATATGACATCGTTGCAAAGAATGGTGCTCCCTATTCTCAAATTATTCCGATGAATCATAAATTGCTATCAGACGCAGACTTTCTGCCAACAACGAAAAAGTCCATCAAGACACTGATGGAAAACAATGTTGGCGAGGGACAAGATGGCAAAGGGAAAGAAAACCTGTTCAAATGCCTCCCCGAAAAAGGAGTGACAGCCGAATGGTATTGGGAAAACAAAACCACTCGCATGTTGATGTTGCATCGGCTTTATGATGACACAGGCGAGTTGGCGCAAGAAATATACTATTTGCATGTAGAACCTATATGACGACCCTATGAAAAAAGTAATTATCACATTCCTGCTTTTCTTCGGCATAGTTGCATCATCCTGTATAACCTCAAAAAGTGTTGTATCGCAAAATGATGATTTGTCGAATTATGTATAACAAGCACCTGTTCCGACTAACAGCGGCAAGGGGTAAACCATTAAAGGACAATGAAAAAATTTCTTCAAGGAATACAATATCTTATAGTAGCAATCTGTATCATTTTAATGATAAGTTGTGAAATGGGTCCTATCTCAAGATTATTTTATCTGTGTTTGACAATAGCTATGATAACTAATTTATTTTCAAGTAATAAATATATCAAATGGGGTGGGATGATTTTAGGTCTTGTCTGCATATTTATTCTCATAAGGTATTATTAGTGAAATCCACAGATTAACAATCGGTAACTATTTGAATTGATAGGCATAACTTAATAGTCTATTTTTAACAGTCAATAAATAGAAACATGCCGATGATGCAGAATCTCGTAGGGATGGTATTTTCAGCAAAATTTGGAACAGCTCTTTATTTCATAACCCCGATATTTGCTGCAAAAATGACAAGATGAGATTGACAACACAGTTACGGCATACAGCCGATACATACCCCGCCTTGTCCGAGAACCTGCGCTGCATTACGGACAAGGCGGAGGTGATTATAAAGAAACGATATTCAGTGAGCAGGACTGTCCGGGAAATGGACGGTTTTGCCCGCGACAAGGATGTTGTGCGCCTGATAGTGGACACGTTCAGGGCGATGCCTGAACTGCCCTCGCTCGCCATGCGCGACTACAAGCCTTACATGGCTCTGATAGCCTGCTCGCCGGAAGATTTTGCATTCTGTTATCTGAGCAACGACCTTGTTGCCGTCTATGAAACGGAATACCGCACGACGGAACTTCTGTTTTTCTGCGACCTGCTGCGCTGCATGAGGGGTAGGTCTTATCTCAATTGCGTGACCAACCGCGTGTGCGACTACTTCTTCCGTGCGCGGCGCGACACACTCCGACATATCGACACGCCATTGAGAGAGATTGATATGCAGTATGCCGAAAGCCGCCTGAAAGAACTGGAAGAGGCTGTATTCCGCTGGAAAGTGAGGATATACAAGTGGCGCACTTTCACGGCGGATGAACTGGCGGAGATGTGCGGCATGAGCTATTCCCATTTCCGCAACCGCTTCAAGGAATATTACGGCTGTACCGCCGCCGACTGGCTACGGCAAGAACGCATCAGCCGTATCAAGGAAGATATGTCCTACCGACCGGAACTCGGCATAAAGGAGGTGGCGGAGCGTAACCGTTTCCTGTCCGCCAGTAATTTTTCCGATTTCTGCAACCAACAGATGTTGAAAAATCCGGGAGAACTGAAACAGGCGGGCTATGAGGAATGGTGCGAGAGAAGGATGAAATTCTGGAACGACCAATTATGAATACATTTTCGGCAAGATTTGGAAGTCGCGGCTATAACGGCGCACATATCCCTGACAAATGAGAGCATCCGCAAGTAGTATTATCATTAAATATGATGTATGAGATTATATCGCATATTATTGGCCTCCGGCTATTTGTCCATATTCCTCATGGCTCTGTTGGTGGCTTACACATGCCACAACGAACAGCGCACGTTGAAACTTCAGGAGGAAGGGAACCAACGTATAAATGAACTGCGGCAAGACATTAACCGCCTGAACATGCAGATTGCCGGATTGTCCTTTCAAGGGGAAACCGTCGCAGAATGGGATGAGGACGATATGGCACAATATCACATGCAAAGGCTGGTGATAGACAGCACTCTGCATGCTTTCAGCGACATATTCCAATCCAAGCGCACGGAAATAGACACACTCCGTATGATGTTGGCGGACAAGGAAGCCCGGTTGAATGAGCTTGCCGAAATACATTTGCGCCAAAGGACACTCAACAGGCGCATAGCCGACATTGTTCCCGTCATAGCCCGGCAAAGTTCTGAAGAAAAACCAAGCAAGCCGAAACGTAAAGGTTTCTTGGGCATCTTCGGCAAAAAAGAAGAAGCGAAGCCAACGGTAACAACTACCATGCTCCACTCGCTGAACAGTAACGTAATCAACGAACAGAAAGCACAAAGCCGCCGGTTGTCGGAACAAGCCGACAGTCTTGCCGCCCGCAATGCGGAACTAAACATACAACTACAAACGCTTATCAATCGGATAGATCGTGATGTGCAGAGGGGGCTGCAAACTCAGGAAGCCCAAACAGCCTCCATGCGCAGGAGGTCTTTCATGCAGATTGGAAGCCTGACCGGATGCGCTATCATACTATTGCTGTGTCTGTTCATCATCATACATCGTGACACGAACCATATCAGAAGATACAGGCGGAAGACCGGGGAACTAATCGGGCAACTGAAAAAGTCCGTGCAGCAGAACGAGACCCTGATTGCTTCCCGTAAGAAAGCTGTGCATACCATTACCCATGAACTGCGCACACCGCTGACTGCAATAAAAGGCTATGCCGGGCTGATGATGAAAGAACGTGATGAGGATAAGACCGGGCAATATATCCAAAATATACAGCAATCCTCCGACCGTATGCGGGATATGCTCAACACTCTGCTTGACTTCTTCCGATTGGACAACGGCAAGGAACAGCCCAGACTGTCACCATGCCGTATTTCCACAATCGAGCATACCCTTGAAACGGAGTTCATGCCCGTTGCAATGAACAAGGGACTGTCCTTGACCGTGAAGAACGGGAATGATGCTGTTGTATTGACCGACAAAGAGCGAATAGTTCAAATCGGTAACAACCTGCTGTCAAACGCCATCAAGTTCACGGAGAAAGGCGGAGTGTCGCTGATAGTCGACTATATCAATGGGGTGCTGACTATCACGGTTGAAGATACTGGCTCAGGCATGACCGAAGAGGAACAGCAACAAATATTCGGTGCGTTTGAACGCCTTTCAAATGCTGCCGCAAAGGACGGCTTCGGACTTGGGCTTGCCATTGTGAAGAATATAGTGACGATGCTTAGCGGCAAAATCAGTTTGGAAAGTGAGAAAGGGAAAGGAAGCCGTTTCATAGTAGAAATACCCATGCCGAAAGCCGAAGAAGTACCGGAAAAAGAGATACAGACTTATATTCACCGGGAGGACAGAAACCTCAATGTTGTTGCCATAGACAATGATGAGGTGCTGCTCCTGATGTTGAAAGAAATGTATGCACAAGAAGGAATACACTGCGACACCTGCACCGATGCGGCGGAACTGATGGAAATGGTACGCCGGAAAGAATACAACTTGTTACTGACGGATCTGAATATGCCCGGTATAAACGGCTTCGAGTTGCTGGAACTTCTGCGCTCGTCCAACGTGGGCAATTCACATACAATCCCCGTGGTCGTGGCAACCGCTTCGGGGAGTTGCGATGCGGAGGAACTTTTGGAACGAGGTTTTGTCGGATGTCTGTTCAAGCCGTTCTCCATATCGGAGCTAATGGAGGTTTCCGACAAGTGCGCCATAAAAGCGACACAGGACAGGAAACCGGACTTTTCCGCTCTGTTGTCATATGGCAATGAAGCCGTCATGCTGGAAAAGCTGATAACGGAAACCGAGAAGGAAATGCAGGCGGTTCGGGATGCGGCAACGCGAAACGCCCTGCAAGAACTTGATGCCTTGACACACCACTTGCGCAGTTCGTGGGAGGTACTCTGTGCCGACCAACCGCTGAGAGTGCTTTATGATGTGCTTCATGGAAAGGATAAGTCTGTTAACGAAGCGTTAAGTAATGCTGTGTCCGCAGTGTTGGATAAGGGTGCGGAAATAATCCGACAGGCAGAAGAGGAAAGGAGAAAATACGAAGATGGATAAGACAAAAATAATCGTGGTGGAGGACAATGTCGTGTATTGCGAATATGTCTGCAATATGCTGGCACGGGAGGGCTGCCATACCGTAAAGGCTTACCACCTATCAACAGCGAAAAAACATCTGCAACAAGCATCGGACAATGACATCGTGGTTGCCGACCTGCGTCTACCCGACGGCAACAGTATAGACCTGTTACGCTGGATGCGCAATGAGGGGAAGATGCAGCCGTTCATCATTATGACAGACTATGCCGAAGTGCATACGGCAGTGGAAAGCATGAAACTCGGTTCTTTGGATTACATACCCAAACGACTTGTGGAGGACAAACTTGTTCCACTTCTCCGTTCCATACAGAAAGAACGACAAGCGGGAGACCGCCGTATGCCCGTGTTCGCCCGTGAGGGGTCCGCCTTTCAGAAAATCATGCACCGGATAAGGTTGGTCGCTGCTACCGATATGAGCGTGATGATATTCGGGGAGAACGGCACGGGCAAGGAACATATCGCCCACCACCTGCACGACAAGAGCAAACGTGCGGGCAAGCCATTCGTTGCAGTGGACTGCGGTTCACTCACCATAGAGCTTGCGCCATCGGCTTTCTTCGGACACGTCAAAGGTGCGTTCACGGGTGCGGACAGTACCAAGAAAGGGTATTTCCATGAAGCGGAAGGCGGCACACTATTTCTGGATGAGGTGGGCAACCTCGCGTTGGAAAC
>ENA-OQIN01000796-OQIN01000796.1-human-gut-metagenome-genome-assembly--contig:-NODE-796-length-17762-cov-4.095392_pt1 | contig 17762 bp, 15 predicted proteins | sample MGYA00242581_ERZ504746 | MGnify/ENA primary metagenome ERZ504746 (study PRJEB26092, sample SAMD00036436) | human gut metagenome | host: Homo sapiens | study: EMG produced TPA metagenomics assembly of...
ATAATTAGAATCCGCTTATTCATGGGGATCCTCCTTTCTAAGAGGAAATATCAATTCTATTTTTAATCCATGGGGAATCCTGTTTTCCGCCCTTGCCGATCCTCCCATCAATGCCATGGCCCGGGCCGCAATAGTCAGCCCCAGTCCGCTTCCATTCTGCGGATGACTGCGTGCGGCATCTGTACGGTAAAAAAGTTCAAACAGGCGGGAAACTGAAGATTCCGGCACTCCTGGTCCGTCATCGGAAAAAGAAATAACGGCCTTTCCCTTCAAAGCAGAAAGACGGATACAGACTTTCCCCCTGGAACCAGTACGGTACTTGATACTGTTTGTCATGAGATTTGACAGAATCCGTTCCAGAAGCATCCTGTTTCCCCGAATGACCGCCGGGCAGCTGCCTTCCATAAAAATCTCCATCCCGTCTCTTGCATGGGCCAGCCGGCTTTCCTCTGCAAAATTTCTTAAAAATTCCAAAAGGTCTACCGGTTCCATAGGCAGAGCCTGCTCTCCCATATCAATCTTGGAAAGAAAAAACAGCTGATCCAGCATCATGTCCAGCTCATCTGTCTTTTTACGGATAACTTCCAGATAACGCTGCCGGTCTTCTTCCGTCCGGGCAATACCGTCCTGCAGGCCTTCCACATAAGCTTTAATAGACGTAAGCGGTGTGCGGATATCATGAGACATACTGGCAATCAGTTCTTTGCGGGCGCCCTCTGCCCGCACGCGTTCGCCAAGAGATTCCTCAAGTTTCTGCGCCATAACATTAAATGCTCTGAAAACCGGATAAAATTCATCCTGTTCATTGTGCTCCAGCTGTATAGACAGATTCCCTTTCTGAAGCTGTTCCGCTCCCTTCTTCAGCTCTTCCAGAGGCGGAAGAATACGGCGCAGCAGAAACGCCGTCAAAAAATAACTGGTGGCGATTACGAAGAGGAGAAGACACACACAGATAAAGATCAGCACCCACCGCGATACGGTTTCCAAAGGACCGTCAGTCCCATGGGGCACCAGATCACTTACGAAATACAAATAAACGGGAACGCCGTTCACGGTCCGTTTATACAAATAATAATTTTTCCCCTGTGACGAATGAATATACCCCTCCTCGGACGCCTTCATTAAGGATGGATCCGGGATCTGACCTATCATAGGACGAAGAGTCCGGTCACCATAAGTATAGATAATTTCACCGTCCTGGCGTATCTCTATATAATTGCGCTCCGGCGCCAGAATTTGAAAAAGCCAGTCAAAATTCTGCGGTTTTCCGTGTTCTCCGTCAATCCAGTGAAAAACAGTCAGCCGGGCCAGTTCCGCTGTATTGGAAAACTGGGCTGTGCTTTCCACGGCCACATGGTGTCCGCTCCGTATAAAAGCAGTCAGTCCTATTACAGAAGCCGTCACAATAACCATAGTCATCATAACCGGCACCAGGAAAAGCACAATATGGGAAATAAGTATACGTCTTTTAATCGTCATCATTTGCCTTATTGTATGATGTTTCCTTCCCTCCCCGCAACACGGAAGGCAGAAGTTTATTTTTTATTTGAAATTTCCTATCATTTCCTTTAATTAGGTCTGCTATCTTTGTAACTAAAGGACCGGCGTGCTGCTGTCCCCGATTCTGTATTTACAAGGAGTTTCTCATGATGAACATGATTCAAAAGCATCCCTATCTGTTCCTTCTTCTGTCTTTTTCCCTTCTCTTTCTGATCGGCAACCAGTTTCTGTCCATAACGGATACAGCTGAATCCAACTATGCCCTGACCTCTAAAGAAATGATACAGAGCGGTAACTGGATCTCTCCCCAAATTTACGGCCGGTACTGGTATGACAAGCCCATTCTTTACTATTGGGAATTATCGCTTTCCTTTTTGACTCTGGGCATCAATGAATTTGCCGCCCGCTTCCCCTCCGCTGTCATGGGCTGCCTGTCTGTCCTTCTGACATTCTGGTTCGGCCGGCAGGTATACGGCCTCCGCACCGGTATAACAGCTGCTGTCATAGAAGGCACCAGTGTGGAATTCTGGCTTCTTTCCAAAGCGGTCATTACCGATACAACCCTATTCTTTTTCCTCAGTGCCTGTATTGCTTTTTTTTGGCTTGGATACACCAAAAACCGGAATTTTTATTATATTAGCTATCTGGCCGCTGCCATGGCCGTGCTGACAAAAGGCCCTATAGGACTGGCTCTTCCGGGCCTGGCCATTCTTCTTTTTCTTGGCTGGATGAGAAACTGGCGTGAACTGCTGCATCTCAAGCTCGTGAGCGGACTTCTCCTGTTTGCCGCAGCGGGATGCACCTGGTATATCCTCATGTACCATCTTCACGGCGATGCATTCATCACCAATTTTTTCGGAGTACATAACTTCCTTCGCGCCACTGTACCCGAGCATCCAAAAGTCGATGTATGGTACTTTTACATAGCCATGTTCCTCATCGGTTTCTTTCCATGGAGTTTTGTTCTCCTTACCGGTCTCTGGAAGAAATGGAAAGAACATTCTCTGCATTTTCGGGAAGCATCTCCAGTGACCCTATGGCTTTCTCTGTGGTCTGCCGTTGTCTTCATTGTATTTCAGATGATAGCCACCAAATATACAACCTACACCTTTCCCATGCTGTTTCCCCTGTCCCTTCTGACCGCCCGTCTGATTACACAGCGCCATTGGAATTTAAAATATCTGGCAGGTTTTATGTTCCTCCTTTATATTATTTTGACCTTTGCCGCCGCTGTGCCTGCCATGGAGAAAAATTCCGGGCGCGCTGTCGGTCTGGCATTAAAAAATCTGCCCGTCTCTTCCGCACCTGTAGGTATATACGGACAATACCGCACTTCTGCCGTATTCTACAGCGGAGACAATATTTACCGTTTGGCTGACAGCAGCCAGATTTCAGAAATGGAGCCGGACGGACTGAGCTGGAATGCCAAAAATGTCATGCCTTTCATGGACATAAAAAAATTTGATGCGTCCCCCGGCGCCCTTGTCATCGTCGAACAGAAAAAAGAAAACCAGTTCTTCCTCAATTCTCCCGGTCCCTGGACCGCGGTTGCAGCCATCGGCTCTTATGTTATTTTACAAAAACCCCTTAACTGATTATTCCTGCCCGGACATACACTCATCACTGTGTATGTCCGGGATTTTTATTATTTCACCCCCCTGACTGAAAAAGAACCGCAGAGAAAGACGATCCATCCTGCTAATGCTGCAAAAGATGCTCCTGCCATAATCAGTCCCAATCCATAAATAAGATCCGTCCAGGAGATAGTTCCCGCCGCCATTCCTGCACACCCTGCCGCTGTATGAACTGCATTAATCAATGATGAGGCTGCTCCGCTTCCTTCTTTTTTCTGGTTCAGCAGAAAATGCGTACTGAACGGCCGTACTGCGCCTTCCGTCAGCGTAAACGGCAGAAAACAGAAGAGGAACATCCATGGTGAAAGACCGCCCATCTCCAGCAGCAGGATACTGCTCAGCAGCGATATGCCCAGGCAGGCCCAGACAAATTCAGAAGCTTTCATACGCCCCGCCGCATATACATAAACTGCAGGGCCTGCTATAGCGGCCGCTGAATTAGCTGCAAAAAAATAACTGTATGTCTCAGCACTCAGCCCAAACTGATTCTGATAAATATAAGAGGACACTGTCACATAAGCCATGTAAGGCGCTGCCAGCATGGCCGCTGTAAAAAGGAACAGCATAAATCCCCTGTCCTCTGCCGCATTGAGAAGTGCCCGGAAAGCATGGACTGGTCCGCCTCCACAGTTCTCCTCTTTCGGTCTGCTTTCCTGAAGCAAGGCCCCTGCTGTTAATGCAGCTGTCCCTATACCCGCAAGAACCCAGAAAGTATCTCTCCATCCTGCAGTCCGAAGAATTAGCGCGCCTGCCACAGGAGCCGCCATAGGCGCAATGACTCCCATAGACTGCACAATTGCCAGAATTTTCATACGCATCCGGCCCTGAAAGCAGTCTTTAATCAATGCCGTTGAAACCGCCAGCACACCTCCAGTGCCTAATGCCTGCATCCCACGAAACCCGATTAACTGTTCAATCGAAGCGGAAAGTGCCCTTGCCGCACTGCCTGCCGTATATAATAGCAGGCAGACTATCAGTACCGGCTTCCGTCCATACCGGTCACTGAGCGGACCAAACCAAAGAATCCCCACTGCAAAAAAGAAATAAAATACAATAAGCGTCATATTGATCATACTGACACTGGTTTGAAAATAAAGTGCCATTGAAGGCATAGCCGGCAGATACATATCAATTGACAAGGGGATAAACATACCCAGAAATGCAATGAATACAACCAGTCCCCAATAGCCTAAAAAAGGCTGAGGATTGGAAAGCGCCATAGTACGTCCCTCCGTTTTTTTCATTATTCCGTCCTCCCGTCGAAATACCTGTATGAGGTAAAAAAATAAGCCATCAGCTGGATGCTGATGACTTATCCGGTATCGGAAAAATACCTCCGTCTAACATAATTGTAAAGGATACAAAAAATGATGTCAAATATAGACCCGTCAATTTTTATAATCCCAAATTTTCTTCTATGATGATCACTTCTGCTTCAGTACGCTTCATTTTTTTATAATAAATCACCATGGCATTGCATATCCGGTTGGGGCTGGAGCAGTCATGACACCGTCTGTCTGACCTGACACACCCGGTATCTGTATAACCGTGACGCAGTGCATTTTTAGGAGCCGCTTCATTTTTGATCCGTCTGATGGCTTCCTCCAGGGTAGGTCTGAGTTTATTTACACCAAAAACGAAAAAGACTTTTTTATGTCCGAAAAGGGAAGCACCCGCCCGGTTCCCCATGCCGTCCATATTGACCATGATGCCCGTTTCCGAAGCTCCGTTGACCGATGTCAGAAAAACATCAGTCAGCATACATTCCCTGGCTGTTTCCGTAAAATTCTTTCCTTCTTCCGGATGTTTCGGATCAAAAACACGGTTATGGGTGCGGAGTCGGCTGTAAAGGCCAAGACTGATCAGGGTTTCAGAGTCCCCGAACCCCACAGTCTTTCCGTCAATGACCATATCCAGATAGTCCGCCGCTTCTTCACCGGTATGGAAAACCCTCACGTCATACCGGTTTCTCTCAAAAGCCTGGATGACCCGCTGCATATCCATAAAGGCTGTCTCCCTTCATATTCATTTTTCAAATGACGAAGTCATGAATGGTCCTGAGATTCCCCCTCCGGATATATTTCTTTATACTGCCGGGCCGCCCGGTACATCGTCTCTGCAAAGGTATTGGCCGGAACCGGAGAAAATATCGGATTTTTTTTAATATCCTGCAGCAGTTCTCCCTTGCGGCTGTATACTTTCATCTCTGATACTGCATATTGATCGTTTTTCAGCCGGAACGTCATTGTCATATCACTGTATCCCACCTGATCATCTTCTTTCAGCCGGCTGCTGTACAGGCCGTTCAGCTTCTTCAACAGCGCGGGGTCTTTGTAAACCGCCCTTGCCAGGAGTGTAACCTCATCTGAATCCTTCTGTGTCTGAAATGACTTCATATTCGGCAAATAACGGGCCGTATCATTGGTAAATACGTCGGCCCATTTCATAGCCTCTGTTTCTTCCGGGGTAGGCTGGGGTTTAATCCCCATAACCAGAATGGGTTTCTGTTCTGCCGGCTGTCCTTCTGCCTGAACCGCACCGGCTCCTGTCAGCACCAGCATAACGGCAGCCGCTGCCGCCAATTCCCTGATTTTCATGAAACTGTCTCCTCTCCTGTTTCACATCAGTTACGTTTTCTTATTTCAGTATAAGCTTTTACCGTACACTGTCAATAAATCCGGCCCGCATAATAAAAAGGCCGGATTTGAACTGACCCCCATAAGTTAGACCTAGAAAATCTAACTTATGGGGGTCTTTATCATGGCAAAATATAGTTTTGACTTCAAGCAGAAGCTCGTAAACGAATATTTACAAGGAAAAGCAAGTTATAGCCAGTTAGCACAAAAATATCGTGTTCCCAGTCATGCTTGCATTGAGAAATGGGTGGCCCAATATCTTAAGAATGGTCCACAAAGCCTTCAACGCTCACGCCAGCAGAAAACATATTCTTTTCAATTTAAGCGGAATGCGGTAGAGTTATATCTAAGCACAGAGATTTCCTACAAAGATTTAGCACTATCACTGGGAATAAATACGCCAAGTATTCTGGCAAGCTGGGTTCAGCGATATCGTGCGGTCGGAGTGGAAGGTCTCAAAATGCAACGGAAAGGCAGGCGTCCTAAGGTGCCAGACAAATCATCTACTTCCCCTACATCACCCGAAGAGCAGAATGAGCGGCTCAAACAGCTCGAAGAGGAAAATCTGAGACTTAGAATTGAGGTGGCTTATTTAAAAGAAGTGAGGAGATTGCGGCTTGCACAAGAGGCGCAGAGAAGCGCTCAAGGATTGTCCACAGTCTCCGAGGAACATTCCGATTAAAAGATATCCTTGCCGTTGCCAAGCTTCCGAAGGCAACGTATATGTATTGGCAGAAACGTTTCGATGTCCCTTCATCTGATGCAGACCTGGAGGCGAAAATCTCAACAATCCGTAAAAACAATAAGGACTATGGCTATCGTCGTATCTGGGGGAAGCTCCGCGAAGACGGTGTATTGGTGAATCGTAAGCAGGTACAGCGATTGGTTCAAAAGCTGAAGCTACAAGTCACGTCATTCACCCGCAGAAGCCGTAAGTATAATTCTTATAAGGGAACGGTTGGACGAGTAGCACCAAATCGGCTGCGCCGTCGCTTTGACACCTGTGTGGCACATCAGAAGATTACCACGGATACGACAGAATTCAAGTATTATGAAATGGATGTAAAGGGAAATGTCACGACACGCAAGGCCTACCTCGATCCGTTTCTGGATTTATTCAACCGTGAAATTATCAGCTTCAGCTTTACCAAACGCCCATCATCACAAGGGATTCTCTCGGCCCTGGAAAAAGCCATTGATGTAACCCGGGACTGCCCGTATCGTCGTACGTTTCACTCTGATCAAGGCTGGGCGTATCAGATGGGGAATTATGTCAGACGATTGAAGAAAGAACGAATTTATCAGAGCATGTCCCGAAAAGGTACTTGCCTCGACAACAGCGTAATGGAAAATTTCTTTGGCCTGTTGAAGCAGGAAATTTATTACGGTCACACATACCATAGCTTTGAAGAGCTGCAAAAGGCAGTGCAAGATTATATCACTTATTACAATAATCGTAGAATCAAGGAGAAGCTTGGTTGGTTAAGTCCGGTAGATTACCGACTGCGACAGGTTGCGGCATAAAAAAAGCCGTAGCAGCATCCATGCTACTACGGTTAGGTCTAACTTTATGGGGTCACTACAATATTCTCACACCTCTGCATTCTTCTTTATATGCAATATGCAAAGTATGTAAAAAATCACAGATTCCCGCCTCATCCAGGACCGGGCTTCTGTGATTTTTATGATTTAATGTCATCTTTATGGTTATTTTATTTCTTCTGCCCCCGCTTCTGCATGCTGTCCAATATGATAGAGAATTCCTATGCGTGCTCTTCCGTCAGCAGGTTTCCCATCTGTTTTTCTGATTCTTAGATCACCATGTATTTCTGCCTGATCTGGGGATTTCTCTTCTTTCCAGTTTCTGGCCTCCAGTTCTCTGCTGTAGGATTGTCTGATTTTTTTCAGGGATTCTTTTTCATCAGGGGTCAATGCATTTTCATTTTCTGAAAGATCAATAACTACCGCCGCCAGCTCATAGCGGCTCAGAGAAGCCTGCCTGATTTTTTCTCCGCTGTAGTGGGGCGCTTTCCCCTCATCACACATGCGGATGATTTCTTTCCATTCCCACGAGCCGCGGTCTGCTTCTGCAAATATATTAGGAGCCCAGGGGTTATAGGCCGTCGTCTGGGAAAATGGAATCAGCAGGAGGAACAGAAAAAATATCCATTTTTTCATGATTCGTCTCCGCAGACATATTGTTCAATGATATGGAGCAGATCATCACGTCCGTTGTGACTGATGGCCGAATAGGCAACAGGATGCCCTGAACCACTGAATAATCTTTCTACTTCTCTCAGGTTTTTCTGTTTCTCCTGTGTTCCCAGCTTATCTGATTTCGTACATACAATCTGGATAGGAAGTCCCAGCCCCTGAAGCCATTCGTAGGCCTTTGCATCAATGGGAAGTCCGGGATGACGGAGATCAATCAGCAGGCACAACAGTACCAGACCAGGCGAAAATTTAATGTATTCCGCAATAAAGGATGACCATGAATCTTTACTTTTCTGGGATGTACGGGCAAAACCGTACCCTGGAAGGTCTACCAGATACCAGTCCTGACGATGCCCGGTTCCTTCTTTATCCATACTTCTGGACTGAATAGCGAAATAATTGATCGTCCTGGTCTTGCCCGGATCCCGGCTGACCATGGCAAGCCCGCGGCGGCTGCACAGGGAGTTAATCAGCGATGATTTGCCCACGTTGGATCTGCCTATAAAGGCTATTTCCTTTTTTCCGTCATTCACGTACTGAGCACGTTCTACTACAGAACGAAAATAAGCGGAAGAAAAAATATGAAATTTTGTGTTCTCGGTGTTGGAATTTCTTTTTTCAGCCATATTATTTCACCAGTGCGTTCTCTAATACCTCATCCATCGTTTTGACAAAAATAAAATGAAGTTTTTTCCTTACAGAATCAGGAATTTCTTCTAAATCTCTCTTATTGTCAGCCGGCATCAGAATTTGCTTGATTCCAAAACGGCTGGCTGCCAATACTTTTTCTTTGATGCCTCCTACTGGAAGGACTTCCCCCGTCAGAGTGATTTCTCCGGTCATAGCGGTGTCTGAGCGGACCGGCCGCCGTGTAAAGGCCGATGCCATAGCCACCGCCATGGTAATTCCCGCTGAAGGCCCGTCCTTTGGAATAGCGCCTTCCGGCAGATGAATATGGATATCACTCTTTTCATAAAAATCATCAGCCAGCTTTAGGTCTGCCGCCCTGCTTCTGACATACGTGTAAGCCGCCTGCGCCGATTCTTTCATCACATCACCCAGCTGCCCGGTAAGAATAAGCTGCCCTTTGCCTTTAAAGGACACTGCCTCTGTATCCAATACTTCTCCCCCCGCCTGTGTCCATGCCAATCCTGTTACCCGTCCTATAGAGGAAATATGGGTTTTTAAAAACGGAAGAAATTTGACAGGACCCAGGTATTCTTCCACGGTACGTGCAGTAAGGCCCGGGATCTGTTCTTCCTTCATAACAATTTTCTTTCCCACTTTACGGCACAGGGACCCGATAACACGTTCCAGTTCACGCACCCCGGCCTCTCTGGTATAGCCTTGTATCACCGCACGGATAAGCTGCGGCGTGAAATGAATATCTTCTTTTGTAAGTCCGTTTAGCCCCAGCTGTTTGGGCACCAGATATTTTTGGGCAATCTGCAGTTTTTCCTCTTCAGTGTATCCCGAAAGGGGAATGACTTCCATCCGGTCCATCAGGGCCGGCGGCACAGTAGACATCGTATTGGCTGTGGTAATAAAAAAGACATGTGACATATCAAAAGGCATATCAATAAAGTTATCGTTGAATGTGTTGTTTTGTTCAGGATCGAGTGCTTCCAAAAGGGCTGATGCCGGATCCCCTCTGAAGTCATTTCCAATTTTATCAATCTCATCGAGAAGAATCACAGGATTTTTGGTGCCTGACTGTGCCATTGCTTCAATAAAGCGGCCCGGCATAGCTCCAATATAGGTTCTTCTATGTCCCCTTATTTCCGCTTCATCATGAATCCCCCCAAGGGAAACTCTTGCGAATTCACGTCCCATGGCCCGTGCAATAGACCGTGCCAAACTGGTCTTGCCCACTCCGGGAGGCCCTACAAAGCAAAGAATAGGCCCTTTGACGCGGTCTGAGAGTACACGGACCGCCAGATATTCCAAAATCCGCTCTTTGATTTTATCCAGCCCATAATGATCTGAGTCCAGAATTTTCTGGGCCTTTTTCAGGTTCAAATTATCTTTGCTCTCCTGATGCCACGGAAGATCAAAGATCCAGTCCAGATAATTACGGATGACCGCAGATTCTGCCATCATCGGAGGCATGGAGGCAAGGCGGGAAATTTCCCGTTCAATCTTTTCAGACTGTTCTTTCGGAAGTTCAAGTGCTTTCAGTTTAGCCCGGTAACTGTCAGCCTCTTCATCAGGTGATCCTGTGTCCCCCAGTTGATGATGTATCGCTTTAATTTTCTGCCGGAGATAATAATCTCTCTGCTCTTTTTCCATATTCACCCGGACTTCAGAATTAATTTTTTCTTCCAGGGAACAGATTTCCATTTCCACATCCAAAAGCTGTTTGACTTTTTTCAGTCTCTTCTCTACAGATGCCAACTGCAGGATTTCCTGCTTTACACCAGGCTGTATCATCAGCTGTGACGCAATAAAATCTGCCGTCTCTCCTGGATCCTCGGTCGCATGAAGCTGTTCCATGGCTTCTTCCGACAGGTTCTGTTTGGCATGCTGTGTCCATTCCATAAACTCTTTAATAATTTCACGCCGGTAGGTTTCCGCCAGGACCGGATCACCCTTTTTTTCCTGTACATCCTCGATATCGGCCATAAGGCATCCGTCTTCTTCCCGGAGATCCAGCAGATGTATGCGTGAAATTCCTTCCACAAGAATTCTTACCATTCCCCCCGGAAGCTGCAGGAGCTGTTTAATTTTTACAACAGATCCTTCTCTGTAAAGATGGGCCATGGCCGGATGATTCTGTGCGGCATCACGCTGCATAATCATAGCCAGGTAGCGGTCATTTTTAGTCGCTCTTCTGACCGCCGCCACTGATCCTTCCCTGCCTATGTCCAGGCTTGTCACCATGTGCGGATAAATGACAACATCCCTAAGCGGCACCAAAGGCACCGTAAGCGGGGCAGAATTTTTCTCTATTTCTTCCATATATTCATTCCTCCGTTATCTACTATGATTATTGTAGCACAAAAAAAGAAACAGACTGGCGGATTCTGCTTTTTTCTGAGAATCTTCCAGCATAATCCATGAAAAATGAAGGGACTCCGTTCAAAAGAACAGAGCCCCTCACGCTGCAGAAGCAGATCATAAAAACGTCAGAACCGGTTCCTTATGATGAATAACAACATCTTCCGTTACGGTACACTGGCTTACATTTTTCATTCCTGGAACTTCATACATCACATGCTGCATAATTTTTTCAATAATGGCGCGCAGTCCCCGGGCTCCTGTATTCCGCTCGATGGCCTGACGTGCAATTGCCTGAAGCGCAGCGTCTTCAAATACAAGTTTGACATGATCCAATTCCAGCAGCTTCTGATACTGCTTGACTAAGGCATTTTTTGGTTCCGTCAAAATTTTCACCAAAGCTTCTTCATCCAGCGGATGCAGAGTAACTACCACAGGAAGACGGCCTATAAATTCAGGAATAAGTCCGAATTTCAGGAGGTCCTCCGGCTGCACCTGATTTAAGATACGGGGAATATCCTGCTCTTCCTTCCTCTTGATGTCAGCCCCAAAGCCAATGGTGTTCTTAGTCAGTCTCTGCGAGATTACCTGTTCAATTCCGTCAAAGGCTCCTCCGCAGATAAAAAGAATGTTGGATGTATCAATCTGAATCATTTCCTGATTTGGATGTTTTCTTCCGCCCTGCGGGGGAACACTGGCTGTTGTTCCTTCCAGAATTTTCAGCAGTGCCTGCTGAACCCCTTCCCCTGAAACATCTCGTGTAATGGAAGGATTCTCCGATTTACGGGCAATTTTATCAATTTCATCAATATAAATAATTCCCCGCTGTGCTTTTTCTATATCATAGTCTGCTGCCTGAATAAGCCGAAGAAGAATATTTTCCACATCTTCCCCGACATATCCCGCCTCTGTCAGGCTTGTAGCATCAGAAATGGCAAACGGCACATTGAGAAAACGGGCCAGTGTCTGTGCAAGAAGTGTTTTCCCGCTTCCTGTGGGCCCCAGCATCACAATATTGGATTTCTGAAGTTCTACCCCATCATCCGAAATCTCAGACTGAATCCGTTTATAATGATTATAAACAGCCACTGCCAGAGCGATTTTTGCCTCATCCTGCCCAATCACATACTGGTCCATATAGGACTTAATATCCTGCGGAGGCGGTACCTGAATTTTTTCCAATGTGCTGTGCTGGTCCTGTTTCAGTTCTTCCTTCAGGATGTTCTGGCACACTTCAATGCATTCATTGCAGATATAAACTCCTGGACCGGCAATTAATTTTTCAACTTCATCACTGGAACGGCCGCAAAAGCTGCAGACGGGAGGCGCTGACTGATGATTGTTTTTTTCCAAAACAGCCCCTCCTTATTTGCTTTTTTCCGACGGAATGATGCTTCTGTGAAGAATATTGTCAATCAAGCCATAGCTTTTAGCTTCTTCTGCCGTCATAAAATTATCCCGTTCTGTATCAATCCTGATTTTTTCAATAGGCTGTCCACTGTGCCTTGACAGAATTCCATTCAATTCTTCACGGAGCCTCAGGATTTCCCTGGCATGTATTTCAATCTCTGTCGCCTGTCCCTGCACACCGCCGAGAGGCTGGTGTATCATCACATTGGAATGGGGCAGCGCATACCTTTTCCCTGCTGCTCCCGCCGTAAGGAGGACGGCTGCCATGCTGGCGCATGATCCGATGCAGATTGTGGATACATCAGGCTTAATATACTGCATGGTATCATAGATTGCCATACCTGCTGTAACCACACCGCCGGGACTGTTAATATACAGATGAATGTCTTTATCCGGGTTTTCTGCTTCTAAAAACAGGAGCTGTGCAATGATAATATTGGCCGTATGGTCATCAATGGGCCCTCCAAGAAAAACAATTCTGTCTTTCAGAAGTCTGGAATAAATGTCATAAGACCTTTCTCCCCGGGCTGTCTGTTCTACTACAATCGGTACATAATTCACAGCTGTCATCCCTTCCCCTTTCTATATGGGAGGTTATCTTTTACTGATCCTCCCCAACGGATTCTTCTTTTTCGGATACTGATGATTTAGCACGGCTTTTTTTTGCTGCTGGCTTTTTCGCTGCTGTTTTTTTGACCGCCGGCTTTTCAGCTTTCTCAGTTTTCGGCGTTTTTACGGTTTTTGATTTTTTAGGTGCCTTTTCTTCTCCGGCGGGCTGTTTGGCATCTGCCGGTTCTGCTGCCGCTTCCAGTTTCTCTTTGTGGGCTGCGCCGTAAATAAAGGCCGCTGCCTTTTTCCTGGTTACAGATGCTATCAGCATGGGAACACGGTTTTCTTTTTTAATGATTTTTACAACTTCTTTGGGATCTGCTTCAAAATGCTGTGCCATGCTGTAGATTTCCATGGAAAGGTCCTGGTCAGAAACCTGCAGGCCCTCTTTATCTGCAATTGCTTCGAGGACAAGTCCCTGCCGGACGTTTTCCCGGGCTGTTTCTTCATAGGCTTTCCGCAGTTCTTCTTCTGTTTTCCCAATGGTTTTCAGATATTTATCAAATGATGTATCGCGGGATTCAAGACTCAGTTTCATTTCACTGATCATTTCATCAATGCGCTGATTGACCATTTCTTCCGGAATATCCACTTCTGCATTTTTTACGGCCAGATCCACTAATGCCTGATGATATGCTTCTTCTGCTTTCTGAATGGCCTGAAGCTGCATTCTCTGCTTTAATGTTTTCTTCAGTTCGTCCAATGTTTCAAAATGACTGACTGACTTTGCAAATTCATCGTCCAATACCGGGATGACCTTTTTCTTCACATCAGAAATATGCACATCAAATTCCGCTTCTTTACCAGCCAGTTCTTTCACAAAATAGTCAGCCGGGAAGGATACTTTCACCGTTACATCGTCTCCGGCTTTATGACCTGTCAGCTGATCTTCAAATCCGGGAATAAAACTGCCTGATCCAATTTCCAAAGGATAGGTTTTTCCCTCGCCGCCCTGAAATGGTTTTCCATCTACCTTTCCGGCAAAGTCGATAATGGCGTAGTCACCTTTTTCAAGGGCTTTTCCTTCTGCTACTTCGAGGCGGGCATTCTGCGCCGCAGCTTCTGTCAGCTGGGCAGTCACCTGTTCATCCCCCACTTCAGGAGAATCATGGTCTGCCTTCAAATCTTTATAATTTCCCAGTTTGACTTCCGGACGGCACACAAAGGTCGCGACAAAAGTCATATCTTCGCCTTCCTTAAAGTGTTTTCTGTCAATGTCCGCCTTTGTAACCGGCACCATATTCTGTTCACGAAGTGCTTCACTGAAAAATTTGTTGATCAGAATATCAGCTGCTTCTTCCTCGATGGCTTCTTTCCCAAAATACATTTCCAATACGCTGCGCGGTGCCTTTCCTTTACGAAATCCCTTCAGGCTTACCTGACCTGCAATTTTGGCAGCGGCCTGACGGAACCCACGGCCCACTTCTTCTGACGGCACTTCAATCGTCAATGCTACTTTGTGTTTGTCCAGCGCATCTACTTTTACATTCATAAAAATATATTCCTCCTTAAGTCGGCATCCCGACAAATTGTGAAAGATTATAAAACTCGTAATTTTAATTTTATCATAAAAGGTCAAAAAGCACAATATTTCCCGGAAAAGACTGCTTTTATACCAAAGCTCTTCCCTTCGTGTCATGAATGAAGAAAAGCACATTTACAACAGCCGCCGCGTAGATTCCGCAGAGAATCAGGAATGCTCCGCTGAATCCGTACTGCTGCGCCATCATTCCTATGAACCAGGGCGCCAGCCCTCCTACAGCTCTTCCTGTATTGAATATAAAATTCTGTGCCGTAGAACGTGCATCAGTGGTATAGTTTTCCGAAAGCAGCGTACCGTAGCCTGCCATCATTCCATTACAGAAAAATCCCAGAGCGGCTCCCCCAAAAAGAAGGGCTGTGGGCGTGCCCAGATTGGCATAAACATAAACCATGACAGCCGATCCTAAATAAAATATAAGATAAGGCTTTTTTCGTCCGATTCTGTCACAAAGCCAGCCAAATACATAAATACCGGCGATCATTCCCAATACAGTAACAATCATCCAGCCTGCCATGGATCCTGTTGTCAGTCCATGTTCTTTAAGAAGAATCATGGGAAGCCATACCATAATTCCATAATATCCAAAGTTCTGTACACTGGTCATGAATGTAAGAGCCAGTGTTGTCACTGTCTTCGACGGGCTGTCAAACAGGTGAAACAGGGAGAAGCGCTGCGTTTCTTTCCACAATTCTGTTTCTTCCTCTGAAAGAAGCTCTCCCGCCGCATGTTTCCGCGCCAGTTCTTTTTTTAATTTCTGACGCTTGATCCACATCGGCGGTTCTTTGAGGCTTTTACGGGACCAGGCCGCAAATAAAGCGGGAAGAACTCCTACCAGGAATAAACCTCTCCATCCATAAGCGGGAAGCACCCATGCTGCCAGCAGTGCGGAAAGAACAGCGCCTATCTGCCATCCCATGGCTACACCGGCAGTGGCTCTTGCCCTCTTGGCCGCCGGCCATGTTTCAGTCACCAGCGTCATTCCAATACCATATTCTCCGCCCAGGCCCAGACCTGCAAGAAATCGAAAGATTTCCAGATGGGTGACTGTATCGGCAAAGGCACAGGCCCCCGTAAAAAGAGAAAAGAGAATAATAGAAAGGGAAAATGTATGAACCCGCCCTATATAGTCTGCCAAAATTCCAAAAAGATAACCGCCAAGCACTGTCCCTATCAGTGTATATGTGGCAATCAGCCCGCCCTCCCCCAGGGTCAGTCCAAATTCCTTCACAATCGCCGCCATGGCAAACGAAAGAATCAGTACATCCAGTCCGTCCATGGCATATCCAGCCACAGATGCCCACATAACCTTCCACCGTTCGCTTCTCGTTACACCCGTTTCTTCAAACTCCATTTTTTCCAGCATCTCATCTGTCATACCTGTCTCCTACCCCCTGAATCCTTTTTGTCTGTATGCCAATGCTCATTTTACAACAACTTTTGTCCCAAGAAAACCGGATGCAGTCATTTGCATGACACTGCATCCGGTTTTCTTACCGCTTGCCGAATTGCCCGCCCTGGACTTCTTTTACATCAAATACCGATATAAATGCATTGGGATCTGATGCATATACGACTTTTTTGAGCCGTGTAATTTCCAGACGGGTTACTACACAATAGAGTATCTTTTTCTGTTCTTTCAGGTAGCCGCCTTCTCCATACAGAAGAGTCACTGCTCTTCCCATCTGGCTGACTACAGCATCTGCCACATCCTGATATCGGTCTGAGACAATAAAAGCCCCTTTTGATTCATCCAGGCCTTCCGTAACCACATCAATCATTTTATATGCAATAAAGTAGGCCACCAGAGAATACATGGCGCTGTTCCACGAAAAGACGAAGCCTGCACTCCCTAGTATAAAGAGATTAAAAAACATAATAATCTCACCTACAGAAAAAGACATTTGTTTGTCCATCCATATGGCTACAATTTCCGTGCCGTCTGTAGAGCCACCGCTGCGTATGACAATACCCACTCCGATACCAATAATAATGCCTCCGAAAATGGTAGACAAAAAAGGATCTGTCGTTACCGGAGAATAGCCTTTCAGTACAACGCCCCATGCAGACAGGGCCCCTACGGCAATCAGCGATGAAACGGTGAGCGCCCGGCCGATCTGACGGTACCCCAGATAAAAAAAGGGTATGTTTAGGATCACTACCCAGAAACTGAAAGGGATGGATGTAACGGCCGCTGCCATCAGACTGACACCTACCACGCCTCCATCTATGATATGGTTGGGAACCAGAAAAAATTCCAGTCCTATCATATAAATGAGCGTACCGGATATAAGTCCTGCAATACGCCCTATCCAGCTTTTCCACTCCACCCCGTTCATCGGCAGACCTCCTGCCGGAATGTCATCTTTCCGGCGGTAAAAAAAAAACTGCGGAAATTCCGCAGTACCTATATACTGGCGGAGGAGGTGGGATTCGAACCCACGGACCCTGCGAAGAGTCAACGGTTTTCAAGACCGCCTCCTTAAACCACTCGGACACCCCTCCTCAAACATACTGTATTATTGTATCGAATCTCTCACCATCTGTCAATTCATAAAATATATTCTTTTTGGAAAACAGGGCCTTAAAAATCTAAAAAAATTGTTACACCTTGTTTCGTCTGTCTTTCTGTTTCCCCTTGTGATGTATAATTTAATGTATGTTTTACCGCGCCTTTCGGCGCTTCAGCTCCATCCTGTTAAAAGATTTTTCTCCGAGGTGAATTCAATGGATGCACAAAAAAATATTTATGCCGTTATTGAAGAGGTACAAAAAGCCGTCATCGGCAAACAGGAACTGCTGAAAATTATGATGACCGCTATTCTGGCATCGGGACATATCCTGATTGATGATATCCCTGGTGTAGGAAAAACAACGATTGCTGTAGCCTTTGCAAAAGCTCTCGGCCTTCAGCATAAGCGCATTCAGTTTACACCGGATGTCCTGCCTTCGGACCTCACGGGATTCTCCATGTATGACAAAGAGTCCCGCACATTCCGGTATCAGGAAGGCGCTGCGATGACACAGCTTCTTCTGGCCGATGAAATCAACAGGGCTTCTCCCAAAACGCAGTCTGCTCTCCTGGAAGTCATGCAGGAAGGCCGAATTTCTGTAGATGGAATCACTCATCCGGTGCCTTCGCCGTTTATCGTTATTGCTACTCAAAATCCATTTGGGTCATCAGGCACGCAGGAACTTCCTGAATCGCAGGTCGACCGTTTT
>ENA-OQIN01000797-OQIN01000797.1-human-gut-metagenome-genome-assembly--contig:-NODE-797-length-17741-cov-4.448936_pt1 | contig 17741 bp, 13 predicted proteins | sample MGYA00242581_ERZ504746 | MGnify/ENA primary metagenome ERZ504746 (study PRJEB26092, sample SAMD00036436) | human gut metagenome | host: Homo sapiens | study: EMG produced TPA metagenomics assembly of...
CATTATGATGCCGGTCATGAATGGTTATGAAGCCACAAAGATGATCAGGTCTTTGGATAGAGAGGATGCAAAGACAATACCGATCATTGCAATGACAGCAAATGCATTTACGGAGGACAGGCTGAAAGCTAAAGAAGCAGGTATGAATGAGCATATTGTTAAGCCTCTTGATGTTGAATTACTGATAAAAGTAATTCATAAATTGGTGGAATATTGATATGAAAGTGACAAATAAGCGGTGAAATATAGACAGGAGGACATAAGTATGACAATACAGGAATGCTATAAAGCTATCGGAGGAAACTATGAAGATGTCTTAAGACGCCTTCCAAACGAAGCTCTTATCAGGAAATTTACATTAAAGTTTCTTGAAGATCAGAGTTATCTGCAGCTAAAACAGGCATTGAAAGATAAAAATTATGAAGATGCTTTCCGTAGTGCACACACACTTAAAGGGGTTTGTCAGAATCTTTCTTTTGACCGTCTATATGAGGTTAGTAATGAATTGACAGAACTTTTGAGAGATAGAACCGGAGAGCAGCCGGGGATACCAGAGGCAATGGAAAAAGTAACAGAAGTATATGAGCTTACGATTGAAGAAATAAAGAATGGATTGTCGCATTAAGTAATGCGACATGACTTTCTGTCTTTGAGCAGGTGTTTGGAACACAATAAAACCCACACAGATAAAGGAAATAAAAGTATGGATAAAAGACAAAAAATTTTAATTGTAGATGATGCAAAATTAAACAGGGACATATTGAAGGAGATTCTCGGAGAAACTTATAATTATCTGGAAGCTGAAAACGGAAATCAGGCAATCCAGATGATAGGAGAAAATATAGGGATTGATCTGATGCTTTTAGATATCAATATGCCACAGATGAATGGTTTTGAAGTCCTGGAAATAATGAAAGAAAGCCAGTGTATTAATGAAACTCCTGTAATCATGATATCTTCTGAAGCTGATGTTGATACTATGCGTAAAGCATATGAGCTGGGAATCACAGATTATATCACACGTCCGTTTGATTCTGTGATTGTGCAGAAAAGAGTTCAGAATACATTGGGACTCTATATGAATCAAAAGCATCTGATAAATGTGGTTTATAATCAGGTTTACGAAAAAGAAGAAAATAACAATATCATGATTCAGATTATGAGTAATATATTGGGATCCCGTAACAGCGAGAGCAGAGAACATATCCTGCATATTAAAACAGCAACAGAAATGATGTTAAGACAACTGGCAAAAACAACGGATGAATATCATCTGACAGAGGCAGACATTGCTTTAATCACAACGGCATCTTCACTTCATGATATTGGTAAGATCCGTATTCCAGAGGAAATATTGAATAAACCAGGCAGACTTACAGATGAAGAATTTAAGATTATGAAAACCCATAGTGAGCTTGGTGCAGCTATAATTAAGGATATGGATTTTCCACAAGATCATCCACTGGTACATACCGCATGGGAAATCTGCAGATGGCATCATGAAAGATGGGACGGAAAGGGCTATCCGGATGGATTGAAAGGTGAAGAAATACCAATCGCTGCACAGGTGGTATCAATCGTTGATGTTTATGATGCACTCACTAGTGAAAGATGTTACAAGAAAGCATTTGATCATAATACAGCAATTAAGATGATTTTGGATGGACAATGCGGTCAGTTTAATCCGATACTCCTTAAGTGCTTTAAAGAACTAAGCCCATCGTTTTCTAAATTGATTAGCAAAGAGAATGATGATAATAAATATTATAATGAAGCACAGAGACTTTCAAATGAAATACTCAGCGATAAATCCTTACCGAACCAGATTTATTCGCAGAGTCTTATAAAGGTTATGCAGGAAAAGATCGATTTCTTCAAATCAAACAGTGGCTTATATTCGATTGATTATAATGCGGCTTCAGGTCAGTTAACTATATTAAATGAAAAACAGCAGATATTATGTCAGGTAAATAATCCGAATTTCAATCTGTTTAAAGAATTCGGAATAAATCAGGATGATGCTCAACGTATTCAGGTTTTCTTACATCAGACATCTGTATATAATAAAGAAATCTCTGTGCAGATAAAAGCAAAAGTGGAGAATGGCAGTCAGATGTATAAACTGAAATTACATACGTTGTGGTCTCATTTAAAAAAGGATGGATATATCGGAATCATTGGATATTTTGACACTGTAAAATAGATAAACGCAAAGAGGGGAGAATTCGTAATGAAAAAGAAAAAATGGAACAGATTTTTGCCGGGGCTTCTGGTAATGGTGACAGTTATATCACTTTTGTCAGGCTGTGGCGGCAAAAGTGCGGAAAAAGAAGATGCAGAAACAATTACGGTGTACTTATGGAGCACAAGCCTATATGAAAAATATGCACCATACGTCCAGGAACAACTTCCGGATGTCAATGTTGAATTTGTAGTAGGGAATAATAATCTGGATTTCTACAAGTTTCTTAAGGAAAATGGTGGCTTGCCGGATATTATAACCTGCTGTCGCTTTTCACTGCATGATGCGAGTCCCTTAAAAGATGGTCTGATGGATCTTTCCACAACCAATGCGGCAGGTGCTGTCTATGATAGTTACCTTAGTAATTTTATGAATGAAGACGGAAGCGTAAACTGGGTTCCGGTGTGTGCAGATGCACACGGTTTTATAGTCAACAAAGATCTTTTTGAAAAGTATGATATCCCTCTTCCAACAGATTATGAAAGCTTTGTTTTTGCTTGTCAGGCATTTGACAAAGTGGGAATCCGTGGGTTTACTGCGGATTATTATTATGATTATACCTGTATGGAAACACTGCAGGGTCTGTCTGCATCAGAGTTGTCTTCTGTAGATGGACGCAGGTGGCGTACTACCTACAGCGACCCGGATAATACAAAGAGAGAAGGTCTTGACAGTACCATCTGGCCGGAGGCTTTTGAACGTATGGAGCAGTTTATCAAGGATACTGGTCTGAGTATGGATGATCTGGATATGAATTATGATGATATAGTTGAGATGTATCAAAGTGGAAAGCTTGCTATGTACTTTGGAAGCTCTTTTGGAGTAAAAATGTTTCAGGATCAGGGGATTAATACAACATTTCTTCCATTCTTTCAGGAGAATGGTGAAAAGTGGCTTATGACTACGCCGTATTTTCAGGTAGCTTTAAACCGTGACCTGACACAGGATGAAACACGCCGGAAGAAAGCAATGAAGGTGCTGAATACAATGCTTTCAGAGGATGCACAGAACCAGATTATTAGTGATGGACAGGATCTGTTAAGCTACAGTCAGGATGTGAATCTTAAGCTTACTGAGTATCTGAAAGATGTGAAACCTGTGATAGAAGAAAATCATATGTATATCCGCATTGCGTCAAATGACTTTTTCTTGGTTTCCAAGGATGTGGTCTCTAAAATGATTACAGGAGAATATGATGCAGAGCAGGCTTATCAGTCATTTAATTCCCAGCTCCTTGAGGAGAAATCCGCTTCTGAGAAAGTAATATTGGATTCACAGAAATTTTATTCCAACCGTTTTCATAGCAGCGGCGGAAATGCGACATATTCGGTTATGGCCAACACTCTGCGTGGCATTTATGGGACAGATGTGCTGATTGCAACCGGAAACAGCTTTACAGGAAATGTGTTGAAAGCCGGATACACCCCAAAAATGGTGAGAAGCATGATTATGCCAAATAGTCTTTCAGCTTATAGCAGCAAAATGAGTGGGGCTGAGCTAAAAGAGACAGTGAAAAACTTTATAGAAGGCTATGAGGGAGGCTTTATACCATTTAACCGTGGTTCTCTGCCTGTGTTCAGTGGCATTTCTGTGGAAATCAAAGAAACAGATGATGGTTATACATTGAGTAAAGTTACAAAGGATGGAAAGAAAGTTCAGGACAATGATACTTTTACAGTAACCTGTCTTGCGATACCTAAACACATGAAAGCTTATCCGGCAGATGAGAATATTGTGTTTGATGCAGCAGATACAACTGTGGAAGATACCTGGACAGAATCTGTGTCAGAGAATAATGCCGTTCTTGCAGAGCCCAAAGACTACATGACCTTGAGGTGAGAAGTATGGATATTAAGAATCATAATAAAGGCAGAAAGAGAACTGTTATGGGAAAAAGATTTAGGATAGCGGCCTTTATAGCTGTTTTTGCGTGCATTATTCTGCTGATTTTCCAATATTTTAGATTTGTATCGAAAACTGTTTATGAGGAAAGCGTTTCTCATCTGACGGAAGTTTTTCATCAGTCTGATAATATGCTGAGAGAACTGACAGATAAGAATCTGACTTATCTTCATATGTGGGGTGATAATCTGCAGAATATCACCAGTGAAGACGAAATTCGTGATTATATAAAGAAAGCACAGGAAAATGCAGGCTTCGTAGAATTTTATTTTCTGTCAGCTGACGGGAACTATAAGGTTGTAACAGGCAATACCGGGTATCTTGGATTACAGGAAAATATAGAAGAGGAAATCCGGCAGGGAAATGATGTTATTGCGAATGCAGCAGTTCCCGGAAAATCCCAGCTGCTTGTTTTTGCTACTCCTAAGGCTCATGGAATATATCAGGGATTTGAATATGATGCGATTGCTATTGCCTATGAAAACTCTGATATCGTAAATGTACTGGATATCTCTGTTTTCAATGGAAATGCCCAGAGTTTTGTTGTTCATCCGGATGGTCGTGTTGTGGTGGATCATTCTTCTGCATCATGGGGGAATGTGTATAATTTCTTCGGGTTTCTAAGAGAGCATTCTGATATGTCTGAAAAAGAGGTCAATGAGCTTTTGGATAAGTTTAAAGCAGGACGTACCGATGCGATGCTGCTAAATCTGGATGGAAGGAGCTACTATCTGGTCTATGAAAAATCGGATATCCAGGACTGGATGTTCTTAGGACTTGTACAGGCGGATATCGTCAATGACAGTATGAACAGTCTGCAGCGTAGTACGATACTTCTTGTCAGTGCGGTTGTGTTATGTATTGCCGCATTCTCTATAAGCCTTGTTATTCAAAAAAGCAGGATAAACTTAAAGAAAAAAGATACGGAGATACTGTACCGGGATGAGCTGTTTCAAAAGCTTTCAATGAATGTGGATGACGTTTTTCTGATGCTGGATGCAAAAACATACCATGCAGATTATGTTAGTCCTAATGTGGAAAACCTGCTTGGCATTACGGTAGAACAGATTCGTAAAGATATTAATATTCTGGGAAAACTGCATATAGCAGAACAGGGAGATCCAGAGAAAAATTATCTGGAAGAAATACAGGTTAATGGACAGAGAGAATGGGATTTTGAATATGTTCATCTGAGGACAGGGGAAAAACGCCGGTTCCATAATATTGCAATGGGAAGTGAAGTAAACGGTAAAAAGAAATATATCCTGGTTATGTCAGATCGTACTGCTGACTGGAAAATGAATCAGGCACTTTCTGAGGCAGTACGTGCTGCAGAGACGGCAAATAGGGCAAAGAGTACTTTCCTTTCCAATATGTCTCACGATATCCGCACACCAATGAATGCGATTATCGGTTTTACCACACTGGCGGTAAGTAATATTGATGATAAAAAAAGAGTCCGGGATTATCTGGGCAAGATTCTTTCCTCCAGTAATCATCTTCTCTCACTGATAAATGATATATTGGATATGAGCCGTATCGAGAGTGGAAAAATTCATCTGGAAGAAACTGAGGTAAGCCTGTCGGATGTACTTCATGATCTGAAGACCATCATAAGTGGGCAGATTTATGCAAAGCAGCTGGATCTTTATATGGATGCAATGGATGTGACAAATGAGGATGTTTATTGTGATAAGACAAGACTGAATCAGGTACTTTTAAATCTTTTGTCTAATGCAGTTAAATTTACTCCTGCAGGAGGAACTATTTCTGTAAGGTTGAAGCAGTTCCCAGGGACAGTAAAGGACAGTGGACTGTACGAGATCCGGGTAAAGGATAACGGAATCGGCATGAGTACAGAATTTGTAAAGAAGATTTTTTCTCCTTTTGAGAGAGAGCGTACTTCCACAGTCAGCAGGACTCAGGGTACAGGACTTGGCATGGCCATTACCAAGAATATTGTAGATATGATGGGTGGAACGATTGAGGTTCAGACAGAACAGGGCAAAGGTACTGAATTTATTGTCCGTCTGCCATTTCGGATTCAGTTTAAGCAGCATCAGACAGAGAAGATTGCAGAACTGGAAGGCCTTAAGGCACTGGTTGTAGATGATGATTTCAATACCTGTGACAGTGTGACAAAAATGCTTGTGAGGATTGGAATGCGTTCAGAATGGACACTTTCCGGAAAGGAAGCTGTTCTTCGTGCACGACAGTCTATGGAACTGGGAGATGCATTCCACGCTTATATCATCGACTGGCGTCTGCCGGATATGAATGGCATTGAAGTCACCCGCCAGATTCGCAGCCTTGGTGATGATACACCAATCATTATCCTGACTGCTTATGAATGGTCAGATATCGAAGTGGAAGCCAGAGCTGCAGGGGTAACTGCTTTCTGTGCAAAACCAATGTTCATGTCAGATATCAGAGATACGTTGATGATTGCCATTGGACAGATGCAGGCAGAAGCAGAGGATACACGCCCTTTAGCATCAGGTTCAGATTTCAGAGGCAGATGTATATTGCTTGTGGAAGATAATGAACTAAACAGTGAAATTACAGTGGAGATTCTTAATGGATATGGATGCCAGGTTGATACTGCCGTAAATGGATCAGAGGCAGTTAAGAAAATTAAGAATTCGAAGCCGGGTGATTATGAACTGGTGCTGATGGATGTGCAGATGCCGGTAATGAATGGATATGAGGCTACCCGCCAGATACGTGCTCTGAATGATCCGGCACTGGCTGGAATTACCATTCTTGCCATGACTGCCAATGCATTTGATGAGGACAAAAAGAAAGCACTGGAATGCGGTATGGATGGATTCTTAACCAAACCAATAGTTATTGATGAATTAATCGGTGTATTACAGAAAAATCTGAAAAAATAACGTTCTGTATGGTTGCAGGTATATAATGCAGGTATAACAAAATATATGATAACGATAATAAGAAGATAATACAAAATATACAACAAATTGTATGAAACTACTAAAAATATTCGAAATAATTATATAAAAATAGCAATTGTACCTAATAAAATAATGTGATACAATCAAGGAAACTAAAACACAAAAGTTAGTTTCCTTGATTTTTTGTTTTTTAAGCATTACTGATACATAACATTAAAAGGAGCATTATGGATAATAAAGAGAAGATTTTACAGGCAACGATACAGGCATTTAATCAAAAAGGCCTTAAATTTACAATGGACGATATTGCTTCTATTCTTGCAATGAGTAAGAAGACAATATATACAATTTTTAAAGATAAGAACACTCTGTTTATGGAGATGGTAGATTATCTGTTTGACACGATTAAAGAGAGCGAATCAAAGATAATAGAAGATGATACATTATCAACAACTGAGAAGATAAGACGTATTCTTGGAGTTATGCCTGAGAGTTATAAAGATATTGATTTAAGACAATTATATATGTTAAAAGACAAATTCCCGGAGATATACAGACACGTTGAAGAACGTCTGGAGAATGGCTGGGAGACAACGATTAAGCTTTTAGAACAGGGGATTGAGGAAGGAGTGATAAGACCGGTTAATTTATTGATGTTTAAGATGATGATGGAGGCATCAATAGAACAATTTTTCCAAAGAGACATTCTTATGAGAGCAGGAATGACATATACACAGGGACTTGATGAGATTGTGGGAATATTATTAGATGGTGTGGCAGTTAAGGAATGTAATTGATAATAAAAAGGAGAAATATATAATGCAGGACAAATCAAAGGTTATATTTAACAATGAAATTGATAGAAAGGCATATAGAAAAGCTATTAATTCAAAAAAAAAATACGCAAGAAAATATGGTGATGACAGCAATGCCGACTATAAGGTGACAATAAAGAAGAACAAATACATAGGTGATATGCTTGGCGTGTATGATGTGAGAGTTGCAGATAAGCCTGCCAGCGTATCTAACGGTAATAAAGAAGAATTTGAAACTGATAAAGGTATTATAGTTGGCAATATAAGAATGGGTTTTGGACATTACAGAATATCAATGGCGATTGCTTCAGCGGCTAATGCACTTGGATATGTTCCTTACTGGATGGATCTTAATTCTTATGATAATACAACCTGTACTAAAGTTATAAGGGCACAGAACGACCTGTATTCGCTTGGTTCAAGGTTATCACAAAAGAGCAGGCTGTTTAACAGACTGGTGTGGGAACCAATGAATTACGAGGGTTTCAGGAAGCTTTCCTATAACGCTTCAGACCAGAAGAATGCCGAGCTTATGGCACCTGTATATAAGAATATTCCTAAGAATATTCCGGTTATTGCAACTCATGTATGGCCGGCACAGGCGGCAGTACACGCAGGTATGAAAAATGTTGTTAATGCAATACCGGATAACTGGCCAATGGCATTGCATTTGTCAGAAGGAAGTATTCATACAGTCCAGACTCATTATGCTTATCAAGGTTACAGGATACTTAATGGAATGGACGGCAATAAGGTGTTAAATGAAATGCCAGCAGATAGTCTTGTATACACAGGACATTATATCGACCACGAGCTTGTAGCTAATATTGAGGCTGACTGCAATGCAAGAATAGCAAGAAAACAGAACGGAAAGCCTATGAGATTTCTGCTTACAATTGGTGGTGCAGGTGCACAGAAAGAGATATTTGCCCATATAATTAAATACCTTATTCCTTATATTAAGAAGAATAAGGCAGTGTTATATGTTAATGTTGGTGATTATAAAAATGTATGGGACGAACTTATAAAAGATATTCCACAGATGAGAGAACTGGCAACTGAGCATTTTGACAACTGGAAAGACACCAAGGCATTTGCCACTAAGGCATTATCAGCCAGCCAGATAAACAATTCTGATGTAGTGACAGATAACAATAGAGATGATAATTCTAAGAATATTACAGCAGATAATTCAAGTGAAGACACATCTGATAATATAACAGGTATCCACGGCTTTTATCATAAGAATATATTCGAGGCAGTGTATTGTACTAACCTTTTGATGAGGAGTGCAGATGTGCTTGTTACAAAACCAAGTGAATTAGCATTCTATCCAGTGCCAAAGTTATTTATAAAGCGAGTTGGTGGACACGAACAGTGGGGTGCAGTCCATTCAGCAGAGATAGGTGACGGAACACTTGAGTGCAGAGATATACCTCATACTTTACAGATGATAAAGCTGTTTATGGAAGATGATACGTACATTACAGATATGTGTGAGAACATAAAGAAGAATAAGCAGATGGGTATATATAATGGTGCATATGAGGCTGTCAAATTAGCAGTGAATATGAAGAAATCAGACATTTAATATGGCGTGCAGTAATCAGACACTTAAAAAATATGAAGAAATCAGACATATAGAAAGAAAAGAGGTAGCGTATGGGGCTTAATAAGAAAGAAATGGCATCTTATGGCATAGGTGCGGTTGGCAAAGATATGGTTTATATGTTTTGTGCAAGTTATATTCTGTATTATTATCAGGATATACTTGGGGTTAGTGCGATAGCAATGGGGATTATACTTCTTGCGGCACGAGTATTTGACGCATTTAACGACCCTATAATGGGTGTAGTTGTTGCAAAGACAAGAACCAGATGGGGGAAGTTCAGACCATGGCTGTTTATTGGAACATTGCTTAATGCTGTTGTATTGTTTCTGATGTTCTCTGCACCACCAACACTTGATGGCGGCGGACTTGTTGCTTATGCCGCAGTAACTTACGTTTTGTGGGGCGTTACTTACACAATGATGGATATTCCTTATTGGTCAATGATACCAGCTTTTACAGAGGGCGGTAAGGAAAGAGAGAATATGTCAACAATGGCACGTTCCTGTGCAGGTGTAGGTTCAGCACTTGTTACAATTATTACAATGCAGTGTGTATATATGCTTGGAAAGGGCAATGAATATGCAGGTTTTAAATGGTTTGCACTTATAATATCAATACTGTTCTTTGCTGCAATACTTATTACCTGCTTTAATATTAGGGAAAAATCAACAGTTGATATTGAAACAGTATCAGTAAAGCAGATGTTCAAGGCACTTTTTCAGAATGATCAGGCTGTTACAGTGGTTATAACAATTGTTCTTATCAATACATCTGTGTACATAACTTCTAACCTTGTCATATATTTCTTTAAATATGATTTTGGCGGTGCAGACTGGTACAACGGCTATACACTATTTAATACATTTGGTGGTGCAATACAGATATTATCAATGATGGTATTGTTTCCGCTTCTTAGAAAGTTTTTGAACACAATAAAGATATTTTATGTAAGTTTTGTTATGGCTATTGCTGGTTATATAGTTTTATTTATTCTTATATTCACATCAATGTCGAGTGTGTTTATTTTGTTTATTCCAGCATTTTTCATATTTGCAGCAAATGGAATGTTATTAGTCTTAACGACTATATTTCTGGCGAATACGGTTGACTATGGCGAATTTAAGAATAAGCGAAGAGATGAGAGCGTTATATTTTCAATGCAGACATTTGTTGTAAAGCTTGCTTCAGGCATAGCCGCATTAGTTGTGTCAATATGCCTTTCAGTATGCAGGTTAAGCAGTAATACAGACATGGTGACAGATGCTGTGGCTGGTGGTTCGATAGTAGGACTTAGAATGACAATGACAGTAATTCCGGTAATAGGTCTGCTTATTGCAGTATTTTACTTCCACAGAAAGTACATTTTAACAGAGCAGAAAATGGAAGAGATAACGGAAAGAATTAAGGAGAGCCATTAATGATAACGATTAATAATAATATGTATGTGCTTGATACTGATAATACATCTTATGTATTTGCCATGCTTGGAAGCGGGCAGTTGGAGCATTTGTATTATGGAAGAAAGTTACACGCCAATGAGGCTGTTATGACAGAGAAGCATACATTTATTCCGGGTAATACTAATGTATACAATAAAGATTATTCGTCTTATTCGTTGGAAGATGTGTGTCTTGAAATGTCATCATTGGGAAAAGGCGATATAAGAGAGCCTTTTATCGAAGTCACATATCCTAATGGAAGCAGTACAACGGATATGGTGTTTGACAGGGCAGAGATTATACAGGGCAAGGAAGAATATGACACGCTTCCAGGGTCTTATGATGATAATGGAGATGTTGAACAGCTCGTTATCTATCTTAAGGACAGGAATTATAATCTCACATTGGAGCTACATTATTATGTATATGAAAAATGTGACATTATAACAAGAAGTGCCAAGCTTGTTAATTCAGGAAATGAGAGCGTAAGGCTTGAAAGATTAATGAGTATGCAGCTTGATTTAAAAGAGAGTGATTATGAATTGTCATTCTTTAATGGTGCGTGGGCAAGGGAGATGAATAGAAGCAGAATACCCATTCGTGCAGGTAAGTATGTAAATGAGTCTGTAACAGGAACATCATCGAACAGAGCTAACCCATTTTTTATGATAGGAAGAAGCTCAACGACAGAAGATTATGGTGAATGTTATGGATTTAATCTTATATACAGCGGCAATCATTATGAAGCGGCACAGGTCAATTCATATGGTAAATTAAGGCTTGTATCGGGAATTAATCCAGCTACATTTTCTTATATTATTGAAGCAGGAAAATGCTTTGAGGCTCCAGAGGCAGTGATTACCTATTCATACCAGGGGTATAATTCGATGAGTCATAATATGCACGAATTTGTAAGAAAGCACATTGTGCGTGGAAGCTGGCGTGACAAAGAAAGACCTGTTCTTATTAATAGCTGGGAAGCGGCATACTTTAATATTAATGAAAGAAAGCTTGTGAAGCTTGCAAAGGCGGCTAAGGATACAGGTGTTGAATTGTTCGTTATGGATGATGGCTGGTTTGGTGAGAGAAATGACGACACAAGTTCATTAGGTGACTGGACACCGAATAGCAGAAAGCTTCCAAATGGAATAGCTGGCATCGCTGATAAGATAAAAGAATCTGGGCTTAAATTTGGAATATGGGTTGAGCCTGAGATGGTGAGTGTGAATAGCAGATTATATGAGGCACATCCTGAATGGGTAATTGAAATACCAGGTGTAGAACATTCAGAGGGACGGAACCAGAGAATTCTTGATTTAACCTATGAATCTGTTCAGGACTATATAATTGAGAAGATGAGTGAGGTGTTCTCATCAGCAGATATATCTTATGTAAAATGGGATATGAATAGAATATTCAGCGATTATTATTCTAAAAATCTGCCACCTGACAGGCAGAAGGAAGTATCGCATAGATATGTGTGCGGCTTGTACAGATGTATGAAGGAGCTTACTAATAGATTTCCTGACATATTATTTGAGGGCTGTGCGGCAGGCGGCAACAGATTTGATCTGGGAATGTTATGCTATTTTCCGCAGATATGGGCAAGTGATAATACAGATGCGCTTTGCAGGGCACAGATTCAGTATAATTACAGCTACGGTTATCCGTTATCGTGTATTTCAGCCCATGTATCGGCAAGCCCTAATCATCAGACATTAAGAAATATGCCGTTAGAGAGCAGATTTGCAGTTGCTGCGTTTGGGCTTCTTGGCTATGAATGTAATATGTGTGATATGAATAAAGAGGAATTAAATGCTGTGAAATGTCAGATTGAACTGTACAAGAAGTTAAGAAATGTATTCTTTACTGGTACATTTTACAGGACAGAAAGCTTTGAAGAAGAAAATGCAGGTAATGCCAGTGTATTAAATAATGGTAAAGGCAACAGGGCAGAATGGACAGTAGTATCAACGGATAAGAAGAAAGCTGTCGGATTAATTATGCAAAAACACGTTATACCTAATACACAGTATGCTTGTTACAGGGCTAAAGGCCTTGATGAAGCTAAGAAATACCATTTTTACAACAGAAAGCTTCAATATGATATTAAAGAATTCGGTGAGCTTGTTAATATGGTATCACCAATACATATTAAGCAGGGTTCTATGTTACAGGATATACTGTCAAAGCTTAAGAAAATGGACGGGGAAACAGAAGATTACATAGCTTATGGAGATACACTTATGTATTCGGGTGTCAGGTTAAAGCAGGCATTCAGTGCAACAGGCTATAATGAGAATGTCCGATTTTTTCAAGACTTTGCAACGAGATTGTATTTTATGGAAGAGGTAGAAGATGATGGTTACATCACAATTATATAATACTACTGAATTAGCTGAAGTAATTGGTTCGGGTGGCATTGATAATATATTAAAGGATTTATATATTGATAAAAGTCAGCTTGAATACCAAAGAAAAAGATATATTAATGCGTTGAACTGTTTTACGCAGCTATATGGCGAAGGGGAAGTGTCTGTATTCAGTGCGCCGGGAAGAAGTGAGATTGGCGGTAACCACACAGACCATCAGAATGGAAAAGTTCTTGCTGCTTCTATTAATCTAGATATTATTGCAGTAGTAAGACCAGTGAATTCCAAGGATAGTGTGTCAGAGGAAGGCAGTTTATCTGGGAATAGTGGTGTTAATGCCGGTATTATAAGAATTGTGTCAGACAATTATCCAATGATAGAAGTGGCATTATCAGACACGGATATTAATAAGGAAGAATACTCAACAACCAAGGCACTCGTTAAAGGCGTGCTTGCTGGTTTTAACAAGAAAGGCTTTAAAACGGGAGCATTTGAGGCTTTCATAACAAGTGACATACCTATGGGAGCGGGACTTTCATCATCTGCGGCATTTGAGACACTTATAGGAACAATACAGTCACATATATATAATGCTGGAAAAGTATCGGCAGAAGATATTGCGGTTATCGGACAGATGGCAGAGAATGAGTATTTTGGCAAGCCTTGTGGACTTATGGATCAGATGGCATGTTCGGTTGGCAATATGGTCTATATAGATTTTAATAATAAGGAAAAGCCCATTGTTAATAAGCTTGCTGCGGATATTAAAGAATTCGGTTACAGCCTGTGCATAACTGATACTAAAGGTTCACATAAGGATTTGACAGATGATTATGCAGATATCCGTCAGGAGATGAATGCGGTTGCAGGTTACTTCGGACAGGAGGTTCTTCGTGGCATTACATTAAAGGATATACTTGATAATTTTAAAGAGCTACAGGAGAAGTTCGGTGACAGGAGCATACTAAGGGCAGTTCATTTTATAGAGGAAAATGATAGAGTAGAAAATGAAGTAAAGGCTCTTACATCTGGAAATATTGATGAATTCTTAAGGCTGGTATCAAAGTCTGGCGATTCATCTTACAAATATCTTCAAAATATATATTCAACCAAAGATACTGCCAATCAGGGCGTTTCACTTGGACTTATGATGAGTGAAGTATTCTTAGGTGATAATGGTTCATATAGTAATGGTGCATACAGTAATGGAGTATGCAGGGTTCATGGAGGTGGATTTGCAGGAACAATACTTGCAATTGTCAAAGATAATGCCGTAGATGAATACAGAAGAAATATGGATAAGATATTCGGTGATGGTGCAAGTATGATATTACAAATCAGACATTGCGGAGGTGTCAGAATAATATGAGAAATTTAGAAGATATGAAGAAATCAGACAATATAATGAGTAGTGATGCCAAGGAAGGTACGGAAAATATTCCAGATATAGACAAGGTTATATCAGAGCTTGTCAATTATGCTTCAGAGAATGAACTGATAGAAGCAGATGATAAGATATTTATAGTAAACAGGTTGCTGGATATTTTTGAAAAAAACGGACTTGCAGAAGATAGTGAGATAATTAAGAATTCAGGTGTGCAGGAGCTGAATAACACAAGACCAATAACAGATGTCCTGTCGGACTGCCTTAAAATAGCAGTTGATAATGGACTTATAGAAGATACGCAGCTTAACAGGGATTTGTTTGATACAAAGGTAATGGGTGCTGTCACACCAATGCCTTCAGTTGTAAGAAAGCATTTTAAGGAGCTTTATAATAATAATCCAAAGCTTGCGACAGACTATTTCTATGAACTTAATAAAGCCTGCAATTATATAAGGTGTGACAGGATTGAGAGGGACCAGAAATGGAAGTACAATTCAGAATATGGCACTATAGATATAACGATTAATCTGTCAAAGCCGGAGAAAGACCCGAGGGATATAATTAAGCAGGGACAGATGGCGGCAAGTGGTTATCCAAAGTGCCTTTTGTGTAAGGAAAATGAAGGTTATGCCGGTACACTGTCACATCCTGCAAGACAGAATCTGAGGGTTATACCACTTGAATTAAGCAATGAGAAATATTATATGCAGTATTCGCCATATGTATATTATAACGAGCATTGCATAGTGCTTAATGATAAGCATATTCCTATGAAGATTAATAAAAGCACATTTAAAAAGCTTATTGAATTCACAGATATGTTTCCGCATTATACATTAGGTTCTAATGCGGATTTACCAATTGTAGGAGGTTCTATATTAAGTCACGACCATTTTCAGGGCGGTGCATATGAATTTCCTATGGCAAGAGCAGAATATGTGTATACATTCAAGCTGGATAGATTCAGTGATGTTAATGCAGGAATTCTTAACTGGCCTATGTCAGTAATAAGGCTTAGCAGTAATAATAAAGACAGCCTTGTTAATGCCTGCGATTATATATTAGACAAATGGAGAGGCTACACTGATGAAGAAGCTTTCATATACTGCAATACCGATGGTGAACAGCATAATACGATTACTCCGATATGTAGAAGAAAATCTAATAATTACGAGATGGATCTTGTATTAAGGAATAATATTACGACTAAGGAGTGTCCTTGGGGTGTGTACCATCCGTCAGCTAACCTTCACAATATTAAGAAGGAGAATATAGGCCTTATTGAAGTTATGGGAATGGCAATACTTCCGGCACGTCTTGATAAGGAAATAGGTATTTTGAAAAATGCACTATTAAATAATGAAGATATCCGCTCAATCAGCGAGATTGAAAAGCATGCAGGATGGGTTGAAAGCTGGAAAGATAATTATGATATAACCAGCGGCAATATTGATGAGATAATAAAATCAGAGATTGGCAAAGTATTCGTTCAGGTGCTTGAGTGTGCAGGTGTATACAAGACGGATGAAAAGGGAAGAGAGGCATTTATAAGATTTATTAACAATTTAACATAGTATGATGAGAGAGTCGGAAATTTAAAAATATTACACAGTAATTTAAGAATGATATTATAATTGGAATTGACCACGGCTGGTCGATGATGAAAACCGTAACTCAGGTATTTGTCACAGGCGTTAAGGAGATTACAACAACTCCGGCACTTTTCGGCGATGTACTTGAGTATGAAGGAAAGTTCTATAAGGTTGGAACTGTAAGGCAGGAAGTAAAGGATACCAAGGTTGAAGATGACAGCTTTTATCTTCTCACACTTGCAGCAGTTGTTAAGGAACTTAAAAGAAGAGGTCTTGCAGAGGCAAAGGTATTCCTTGATGTAGGACTTCCACTTACAAGATTTGGAGCTGAGAAGAATGACTTTATCAAGTACCTGACAAATAATAAGCGTGTAAGCTTCAAATATCGTCGATTTGTTTCAGAACTACACAGCCACAACAATTTTAGATTGTATAAATGCATTTATTCCGCTATTATCAACCGAATATGAACTTGTACTAGGGAGAAAAGGTGTTTCAGTTACATTAAGAATTTCATTTGATAAAAAAGATTGTTTTCATCTTATGGGATTACAATATCTGGTAGACAGACCTGAATTGAGCCGAGACAGAGGAAGAGTATTTGATGAGATAGCAGATGGAACAATTACAATTGAAAAAATAGAGTTATCAGATTTTTATAATAAGATAGAGCAAAGAGTTCATTTCCTGCCATTGCTAGAACAAATGATTGATGGTAATGATACTGTGTTTAAGTATAATAAGAAAGCAAATATGAATTCAATGATTGAGGTTGATTATCTTATGGAAAACAACATGGAGAGCAGGAATCTATATATGAGTTATCCACTAAATACAGGACATAAAAGAATTAATACATCCCTGTGTCCTGCCTTATGTGGATAATAGTTCTAAAACACCAGAAATACTGGCTTTTTAGAAGTGTTATCCACTGTCATAATGACCAATCAGAAAAATGCCATGAGTGGCATAATAACATGATTTCTGCTATACTTAATGTCATGAAAAGGAGTATGTGGTTATGGAGATTAAGTATATAGAGGAAGAACTGAATAGTATAGATAAGACACTTGTGAAAGTTATTTTTTATTATGTACCAGTAAATATGCAGGTATTGGATCCAATATATTTGTGAAATGTAAATCCAACATATACTGCATCATTTAGGGAAAGATGAAACAAAAGGAGAACATATGGAATCAGACATAATTAAAATCAGCCATCTAAATAAAAGTTTTGGCGAAGTAAAAGCAGTAAATGATTTGAGCTTTCGTGTAAAAAAAGGAGAATTGTTTGCGTTTCTTGGAGTAAATGGTGCAGGGAAAAGTACAACCATTTCCATTCTCTGCGGATTACTGAAAAAAGACAGCGGAACTGTTCAGGTAAACGGAATAGAAACCGACAAAGCCGGTGCACAGACAAAAAGAATGCTTGGTGTTGTGTTTCAGGATAGCGTACTTGATAA
>ENA-OQIN01000803-OQIN01000803.1-human-gut-metagenome-genome-assembly--contig:-NODE-803-length-17510-cov-3.446452_pt1 | contig 17510 bp, 16 predicted proteins | sample MGYA00242581_ERZ504746 | MGnify/ENA primary metagenome ERZ504746 (study PRJEB26092, sample SAMD00036436) | human gut metagenome | host: Homo sapiens | study: EMG produced TPA metagenomics assembly of...
GAGGCGGTGTTGTCATGGCAGAAGGAAATCAGGGAGACCTGGTTGCTGAATATCAGAGAAAACTGCAGAATGCCGGATATTTAAGCGGAGCGGCTGACGGCATTTACGGACCGGATATGGCAGAAGCGGTGAAGCGTTTACAGAGAGAGCAGGGGATTCCTGTATCCGGAGTTATTGACGAAGAGACACTGGCATGGCTGAGCAGTGTGGGACAAAACAATAATCGTACTCCAGTTCCGCGCGGGGATATCATGATGCCGGGAAGTTCGGGCGGTCAGGTGGCGAAGCTGCAGAACCTGCTTCTGCTTCATGGATACAATCCAGGAACAGCAGACGGTATATATGGCGCAGCCACGGCAGACGCGGTACGCATGCTTCAGGAGCGTTACGGGCTCAGGGAAACAGGAAATGCAGATGCACAGGTATGGAATGTACTCCGCGGAGCTCCTGAGTTTTCGGGAAATTACAGAAAGTCTCTGGTGATGAGAGCTACGGCTTATACACCCTATGATCCGGGGAATACAGGCTATACAGCAGGCGGAAGTCTTGCAGGGAAAGGGCATGTGGCAGTAGATCCTTCGGTTATTCCTCTGGGAAGCATGGTATTTATTCAGGGATATGGATATGCCATTGCCGATGATATTGGAGGCAGTGTAACGGGACGCGTGATTGATGTGGGTGTTGACAGTCAGGAACAGGCTTATCAGTGGGGAAACCGGGAAGTTCAGGTTTATGTTGTGTCATAAAGAGAAACAGACTGGGAGCAGTCTGTTTTTTTTGAGCAGTCTGCAGTTGCGCTTGCATATTGATTTTGTTACAATAATTGCGTAACGGGAAAATTTGATCGCTGAATAATTGACATGTCTGCCGAGAAAAAACGGCAGACATCATGCTGTATTTACGGGAGGAACGTCATGGAAGATGTGGCTGCGGTTATTCTGGCTGCAGGAAAAGGGACGAGGATGAAATCTGATCGGCCCAAGGTATTGCATGAAGTATGCGGAAGATCAATGGTGGAGCAGGTCATACATACAGCCGGCGAGGCCGGGTGCCGCCGCTGTATTGTGATTACTGGATTTAAAGGGCAGGATGTACGTAATGCTATTTGTGAACCGGTTGAATTTGTTGATCAGGCTGAACAGATGGGAACAGGACATGCTGTTCTCCAGACAGAACCCATTCTGGATGGGGCCAGAGAACAATATGTGTTGGTGATATGCGGAGATACGCCATTGCTCCGTGCAGAAACGCTGCAGGGACTGATTGATGCATGCTGCCGTCATCATGCATCAGCTTCGGTATTAACGGCAGTGATGGAGAATCCTAACGGCTATGGAAGAATTATCCGTGACGCAGGAGGAGCCATGAAATCCATTGTGGAGCAAAAGGACGGGAATCCCGATGAATTGGCCGTACATGAAGTAAATACCGGTACTTACTGTTTTGAAGTCAGAGCGCTGTTTGAGGCACTGCATCAGGTCAAAAATGATAATGTCCAAGGAGAATATTATCTTACTGATGTTTTTAGTATTTTGATCCGTGAAGGGCAGACGGTGATTCCTGTTGAGGCAAAATCTCCGGAAGAAACATTGGGTGTAAACTCCCGACGGCAGCTTTCAGAAGCAGACCATGTCCTTAGAAGACGGAAAATTTTTGAGTTGATGGACAGCGGGGTCTCTGTTATTGATCCCGATCATACGTATATTGGACAGGATGTAAAAATTGGGCAGGACTCTATTTTATATCCGGGCTGTATACTTGAGGGCAGTACGGTTATCGGAAAGCACTGCATCATAGGTCCCAATACCCATGTATGCGATTTTCGCTGCGGTAATTTCTGCCGCCTTGAATCTGTATATGCGCATAACTGCAGCATGGGGGACAGAAATGAAGCCGGGCCTTTTGTTCATCTCCGGCCGCAGACACAGATCGGAAATGATGTCAAAATAGGAAATTTTGTTGAAATTAAAAATTCTGTCATTGGAGATCATTCCAAGCTTCCCCACTTAATTTATTGTGGTGATGCAGATATGGGTTCCCGGGTTAATATGGGGTGCGGATCAGTAACTGTTAATTTTGACGGAAACCGTAAACATAGGACAAAAATCGGAGATCATGCATTTATCGGGTGCAACACCAATCTGGTGGCACCGGTGGCCATTGGTCAACGTGCTTTTACGGCGGCAGGCTCGACGATTACCAGAGATGTTCCGGAAAATGCCTTGGCGGTAGGACGGTCCCGTCAGAAGAATATTGAAAACTGGGTTCAAAAAGACACTTATAAAGAATAAATCTGGACAGATTATAAAAATAAATACCGGTTTACGCACATAAAAGAGGGGATAGCAATGGCAATTGAAGACGGAATGAAATTAAAAATTTTTACAGGAACTGCCCATCCGGCATTGGCTAAAGAAATTTCTGATTATATAGGGATTCCTTTGGGAAAGGCATTCTGCGGACGTTTTAATAACGGCGAAATTCAAGTTATGGTTAATGAAAGTGTCCGGGGAAAAGATGTATTTATTATTCAGCCTACAGGGAATCCTGTGAATGATAATCTCATGGAACTTCTGATCACCGTAGATGCATTAAAGCGGGCTTCTGCCCGCCATATTACAGCAGTCGTTCCTTATTATGGATATGCCAGACAAGACCGCAAGACCCGGGGAAGAGAACCCATCAGTGCTAAATTGGTGGCAGATTTGATGTCCAAGGCGGGAGTCACGAGAGTTGTGACTATGGATCTTCATGCCGGGCAGATTCAAGGATTTTTTGATGTGCCTGTAGATCATCTGATGTCAGCGTCCCTTCTGGCCAACTATATTAAAACCAAGCATATGGAAGATTTGACCATTGTATCGCCTGATCTGGGAGGAGTCACGAGGGCCAGAGAACTGGCTGACCGCGTAGGAGCACCTATTGCCATTATTGAAAAAAGAAGACCTCAGCCCGGTGTGGCAAAAGTCATGAATATTATCGGCAATGTAGAAGGAAGAAACTGCATTATTGTAGATGATATTGTGGATACAGCCGGTTCCCTTTGTGAAGGAGCTAAAGCACTGGAAAAATTCGGGGCAAAGTCTGTCTATGCGGCTGTATGTCATCCGGTTTTGACAGAACCGGCGACAGAAAGAATCCGTGAGTCTGTTATCAAAGAATTGATTGTAACCAACTCACTGCCTATTCCCAAGGAAAAAATGCAGCCCAAGCTGACGGTTCTTTCCGTGGCGCCTCTTCTGGGAGAAGCAATTATGCGCATTTTCCATGATGTTTCGGTGAGTCAGCTTTTTGACGACAAAAACTGATGAAACTGATTGTGGGACTGGGGAATCCAGGAACTGAATATGAACATACCAGGCATAATATCGGATTTGATGTAGTGGATATACTGGCATTCCGGCAGGGAACTGCCCCATGGAAGAATGTCATGAAATCCCAGGTAACATCCTTTACGTCCTCGGGAGAAAAAATTCTTTTGGTAAAACCTGTGACCTATATGAATGCCAGCGGGGAAGCTGTCGGAGAAATAGCGCATTATTATAAAGTTGCTTCTGAAGATATTTTCGTAGTTTGTGATGATCTTGACCTCCCTCCTGGAAATGTAAGAATCCGCCTGCAGGGTGCGGCAGGCGGCCATAATGGAATCCGTTCCCTGATTTCGCACTTGGGAACAGAGCATTTTAACCGATTCCGTATTGGAATCGGTCATCCTTCAGGACACCGCTCTGTGGTGGATCATGTGCTTTCCCGTCCGGAAGGAGAAGAAGCTCTTTTAATCAAAAATGCAGAAAATCGTGTGGCTGATGCTCTGGAGAGCGCATTGGAAAACGGCATGGATAAGGCCATGAATCAATTCAATTCCCGGCGGACCCGGTGAACGGACAGAAAATCACGAACGGGGGAAAGACTATGAGCCTTGGAAAATTGATTGTATTTGAGGGAATTGACGGGAGCGGAAAGGCTACACAGGCCGGACTCTTGGCAGACTCATTAAGAGACCAAGGTGAGAATGTGATGGAAATTTCGTTTCCTGACTATAAAAGTCCGGCATCCATGCTGGTCAGAATGTATCTGGACGGGCGCTTCGGATCTGATCCCGATTCAGTGAATCCTTATACAGCCTCCCTTTTTTATGCAGTAGACCGGTTTGCTTCTTTCCGTATAAAATGGGAGTCTTTTTATCTTTCGGGAGGGATTGTGATTGCAGACAGGTATACAACGAGCAATATGGTGCATCAGATGACTAAATATGATGATCCGGGAGAGCGCAGCCAGTTTTTGTCATGGCTGGAAGATACAGAATATGATAAAATGGGTCTGCCCCGTCCGGATGCGGTATTTCTGCTTGATGTACCTCTTTCTGTGTCTCTTCAACTGGTCCGGGCGCGAAATGCCGGGGGCAGGCCGTCGGATATTCATGAAAAAGATCCAAAATATATGAGCCGGTGCTATGAAGCCTATGACAGACTGTCCCGCCGGTACGGATGGATCCGTATTGCCTGTACGCAGCCAGAGGGGATGCTGAAGTCTGAAAAAGAAATTGCAGACGATGTTCTGACACATGTGTGCGGTTTGCTGAAAGATCGGAAGGGATAGTGCCGTCATGGACGCAGAATGGGCCGGGCAACTTGTCAATTTTATACCAGCAGCGCTGCTGGCGGTTGCCTGTATTATTCTCTATGACGGGTCCCTTGGACGTTCTGTACTTTATGTTTTTTCTTACATCATAGGATCATTTGGCTTTGTCAGCTTTGTCAGCCTTCATGGAATGTATCAGATTTATACATCAATGTACTGGGATCCTTATATAGTATTAAACTGGGGATTAATCAGCTCTGATATATGGGTTTTTGGACAGATTTGGGCAGGCCGCCTGAAGCGGGAAGAAAAAGAGTTTCCGGAAACACAGTTAGACCGATTTTGGAAAATATTTTTTTTATTGCTTTGTGCAGTGACAATATTGGGGATCTGCGGTGTTTTGGTATAGCCTCTCCGGTGAACTTTCTTGAAAACCATTGCTTTTTTGTATTTCTTTGCTTATAATAATAAAAACAATATATTCTCTTCAGGGAAGGGTGAAAATCCTTACCGGTGGTAAAAGCCCACGAGCCGCATGGCAGACCTGGTGTAATTCCGGGGCCGACAGTATAGTCTGGATGAAAGAAGAGCCATTGATGAAGTATGTCTTTTTATCGATGAAAAGCCGCGTCCCTGAATGAGAGGGAGGTGGCATTTTTGCATATGCAGGATGATTTTCGTTTTATGCGGAGAGCGCTGTTCTTGGCAGGACGGGGACAGTACCACGTAAGGCCGAACCCCATGGTAGGGGCTGTTTTGGTAAAGAACGGGAAAATTATTGGGGAAGGCTGGCATGAATATTATGGAGGACCCCATGCGGAAGTAGAAGCATTTAATCACTGTACAGAAGATCCGGAGGGAGCAGTGCTGTATGTCACATTGGAGCCATGCGCGCATTATGGAAAGACTCCACCCTGTACAGAGTTAATTATCAGTAAAAAAATTTCCCGTGTGGTGGCAGCTATGGAAGATCCGAATCCGCTTGTCTCAGGGCGGGGCATTACCCGGTTGAAAGAGGCGGGAATCCAGGTGCAGTGCGGTCTTCTGGAAAGAGAAAGCCGGAGATTAAATGAAATATTTATTAAATATATTGTAAAAAAAATACCTTTTGTCATTTACAAATCAGCAGTCTCCATGGATGGAAAATGTGCATGTGCCACAGGCGATTCCCAATGGATATCCGGTGAAGAGTCCAGGAGAAGAAGCCATGAGAGACGGGGAAGCTATGCGGGCATTATGACAGGTATCGGGACTGTTTTGGCAGATAATCCCCGACTCACGGGGCGGACAGAAGGACATGATGAGCCTGTGCGTATTATTGCAGATGGGAATCTCTCAGTTCCTTTGGAATCCAGAATTCTTCATGAGACGGGGAAAAACATTTTTTTAATTACGGAAGCGGCAGCACAAAAGAAAAAAGGAGAAGTAAAGCAGCTGGGGGCAGAGTTGATTGAAACACCGATTTCCCAAGGCGGTGTTGATCTTGCTTATGCCATGAAGGAACTGGGAAGCAGGGGAATTGACAGCATTCTTCTGGAAGGCGGTCCCACTTTGGCCGCGGGTGCTTTCACAGCGGGTATTATTGATAAAGTGGAATTTTATGTGGCGCCCTTGATTGTGGGCGGGACGAGGGCTCCCGGGCCTGTAGGCGGAGAAGGGGCACTGACCGTTTCCAGGGGAATCCGTTTGAAAGATATATCATGGGAGATGATAGGAAGTGACGCTCTTGTCACAGCTTATGTGGAAAAGGAGTGATTCCTGTGTTCACAGGTATTATTGAAGAGACAGGAACTTTAAAAAATATAACAAGAGGAACGCGGTCAGGGAAGATTACAGTTTCATGCCGCCAGGTCCTTGAAGGGACACGGATCGGTGACAGCATTGCTGTGAACGGCATATGTCTGACAGTCACAGAACGCGGTGGGGACTGGTTCAGTGCCGACGCTACGCCTGAAACATTTCGGAGGACATCTCTTGGAAGCATGCGGGCAGGAGAGCTCTTAAACCTGGAAAGGGCCCTTTCTCTTCAGGACCGCCTGGGAGGACATCTTGTCTCAGGTCATATTGACGGTACCGGACGGGTGATATCTGCCGGACGGGATGAAAATGCGGTCAATTTTTGGATTTCCTTTATTCCGTCTAAAATGAAGTATATACTGGAAAAAGGTTCTGTGGCAGTAGATGGAATCAGTCTTACTGTAACAGAGAGAAGGGCATCTTCTTTTTCCGTATCTGTCATTCCCCATACCGTAAGCGCAACAAACCTTTTAAAAAAGCACGCCGGAGACGCGGTAAATATAGAGTGTGACTGTGTCGGTAAATATATAGAGCAGCTTTTTCCGGGACGCAGAGACGGACTGTTTGAAGGAAGTACAGATCAGAAAGGAATGAAGGACTACAATGGATCATTTTAATACTATAGATGAATTGATAAAAGAACTGCAGGAGGGACGCTGTATCGTACTGCAGGATGCAGAATCCAGGGAAAATGAAGGAGATCTGATTTGTGCGGCAGAATTTGCCACGCCGGAAAATGTGAATCTTATGGCGGCAGAAGGCAGAGGTGTTATCTGCATGCCTATGACAGGGGATATGGCAGACAGACTGTTTCTGCAACCGATGTGCGGGCATAATACGGATAATCATCAGACAGCTTTCCTGGAATCCATTGACTGGATTGGAACGACAACAGGCGTTTCCGCTTATGAACGGTCTCAGACTGCACTTCATGCTGCTGCGGAAGAAGCATCTCCTGCAGACTTCAGACGGCCCGGGCATTTGTTTCCTTTAAAAGCCCGTCGGTGGGGTGTGCTGGAGCGGGCAGGACACACGGAAGCAACAGTAGATTTATGCCGGATTGCCGGATTAAAACCGGCAGGACTGTGCTGTGAGATTATGAATTCTGACGGTACTATGGCACGCCGTCAGGATCTCTTTGCGTTTGCCATTGCGAAGGGATTGAAAATTGGCAATATCCAAGATTTGATTCAATACAGAAAAGAGCATGAGAAACTGGTTGAATGCGTGGCTAAAGCGCATATGCCGACAAAGTATGGGAATTTTACCATATATGGATATATCAATAAACTGAACGGGGAACATCATGTGGCACTGGTTATGGGGAATATAGCAGATGGAAATCCTGTGCTTTGCAGGATTCATTCAGAATGTTTGACAGGTGATTGTTTCGGGTCGCTCCGTTGTGACTGCGGACAGCAGTTTGATTCAGCTATGAAACGCATTGCCGAAGAAGGCCGTGGTATCTTACTTTACTTGAGACAGGAAGGAAGAGGAATCGGGCTGATAAACAAAATTAAAGCCTATGCGCTTCAGGATCAGGGATATGATACGGTGGAAGCCAATTTAAAACTAGGCTTTGCGCCTGATCTCCGGGACTATATGGTGGGAGCCCAGATGCTGCAGGATCTGGGGGTTCACCGGCTGCGTCTTTTGACAAATAATCCTGCTAAAATGGAAGATGTATCAGCTTATCATATTGAAATTACAGAACGGGTGCCTATTCAAATGAAAGCGCAGAAAGAAGATGCTTTTTATCTTAAAACCAAGCAGGAAAAAATGGGACACCTGCTGAATTATTAAAAGGAGATCAATCATGCATATTATTGAAGGTAATTATCAAAGCGGTGAAATACGTGTGGGTATTGTAGCACCCCGTTTTAATGAAGCGGTTGTATCCAGACTTATCAGCGGTGCAGAAGACGGTCTTGTCAGACATGGAGTGAAAGACGGACAGATTACATTAGTCCGTGTTCCCGGCGCTTTTGAAATTCCAAGCGCAGCCAAAAAAATGGCTCTTTCAGGACGCTATGATGCAGTCATATGTCTGGGAGCGGTTATCCGCGGGGAGACCAGCCATTATGATTATGTCTGTGCAGAGGTTTCTAAAGGAATTGCTTCTGCAGCTCTGGAAACGGGAATTCCAGTTTTATTCGGCGTTTTAACAACAGATACTATAGAGCAGGCCATGAACCGTGCAGGATTGAAGTCAGGGAATAAGGGCTTTGAGTGCGCTTTGGATGCTCTGGAGATGGCGAGCCTGTTCAAGCAGATAAAATAGCTGGAAAATCCCCTCGGTTTCTGTCATAATACATACAGAATCAATGAGGAGAACATGATGAAACCAAAAGAAGAAAAATTTTTCGAACTTTTAAGGCAGCATACAGATCTTTGCGCAGAGGCGGGACATGTATGTTTCCGCGCCCTTTCCGGTGAGATATCCAGTGAAGAGGGGTACAAACAGATTCAGATGCTGAAAAAGGAAGAGCGAACAGCAGTCCTTCGCGTCAGAGAGAAAACCTACAAGACATTTCATAATCCTGCAGAAAGAGAAGACGTGCGGATTCTTGCAGATAAGCTGGATTTTGCCATAAATAAAATGAAGGAAGTTATGAACTGCCTCTGCATGTATCTTGCTGAGAAACCGCCGAGGGGCATTGAGACACTCATGGAACTGGCGGACAGTGCCTTGACTGAAATAAAAAAAATGGCAGATTATACCGTAGATATTAAAGAAAATTATCTGAAAATGGAAGCGCGGTGTCAAAAAATTTTATCCTATGAGGAACGGGGAGATTTGTGCTACCGCGAAGAAATGAGCCGATTCTTTCGAGAGAATAAGGACCCTCTGTATATAATCCGATGGAAAGATATCATGACAGGAATTGAAGAAATTCTTGATGCCAGTGCGGGGATTGTCCCTGTTTTTCAGAAGATTTCCACAAGGTATATATGATTAAGAAAATATAAAATATGAATGAACCCTATTGGCAAGAATCATATATTCAGGTACAATGTAAGTACATGGAGGAAATGCCATGGCAGAAGTTTTTGCTTCTGGGTTCTGTTGATGATTATTTCCCTGATTATCAACTCAGCTGCTGTATGTTTACACTCCTCAATAGACATGCGGCACGGAAAGAGCGGTGTAAACCGCTTTTTTTGTTGTATTTTTTTTGAAAACGGTAAATTTTGACTTGTCGATATCCTTTTCCTATAATGGGACTATGACTTGTATAAAGGAGCGGTTGTTATGGAAAATCAAGTATCACCTAAAGTCCCCAGAGTTTTGGCAATTCATGATATGAGCTGTCTTGGCCGCTGCTCATTAACAGTGGTGCTGCCCATTATGGCAGCCTGCGGCATACAGGCAGTGCCTCTTCCGACGGCACTGTTCAGCAATCATTTGGCATTTCCTTATGAGACGCATTATGATTTTACAGACCATATGGTTCCGTTTATGAATATGTGGGATCAAAACGGTGTTGATTTTCAAGGAATTTACAGCGGATTCCTTGCATCTCCCCGGCAGATTGACATCGTAGAAGAAGCGATCAGGCGGTATGCAGATCCCGGTTCTTTTGTGGTAGTTGATCCGGCTATGGCTGACGGAGGGCGGATGTATGCCGTATATACGGAGGATATGGTCCGCCATATGAGACATCTGGTAAAGCATGCGGTTATGATCAAGCCCAATTACACAGAGGCCTGTTTTCTGACCGGAACGGCATATCATCCGGAATATGCCATGACAGAAGCGGAATTGATGAATTTTCTTCATCAGTTGTCTGAGGGTCCTGAAGAGATCGTAATGACATCTGTACCGGCAGGCCAGGGCGAACTGATGAATGTCTGGTATGATAAAAAACAAAATCGTATGGGAAAAATTCAATTTCCTCTGCTTCCTATGGAAACCTGCGGAACGGGAGATATGTTTTCTTCAGTTTTAACAGCCTGCCGCATGCAGGGAATTGATCTGGAGACAGCGGTAAAAGAAGCCACAGCATTTATGGAACGTGTGATCCGTGATACACTGCGGGCCGGGACGAGAAGAGAACAGGGCGTTTTGTTTGAACCCAGGCTTCCTGAACTGATGAAATTCCTTAAGGTAGGAAAAAATATGGAATAAGGAGAAAATATGGCAGGACCGAATCGGATTTATCATTGGAGAGACGGAAGTTCTCTGCGACTGGGCAGCCGTACAGCAGTTATGGGAATTCTGAATATTACACCTGACTCCTTTTCCGACGGCGGGAAATGGGAGGAGACAGAAGAAGCGGTACGCCATGGAATGGAAATGCAACAAGAAGGAGTCCATTTGATTGATATCGGAGCAGAGTCTACACGCCCCGGTGCTGTTCCATTGCTTCCTGAAGAGGAAATCCAGAGACTGATCCCAAGACTTCGGGCCGTGCGCAGCCATGTTGCCGTTCCTGTTTCTGTTGATACTTATCACGCGGCTACGGCGGAAGAGGCCATTCGGGAGGGGGCCCATATCATTAATGATATATGGGGATTTCAATATGATGACGGTTCTATGGCTTCCGCCGTGGGAGAAGCCGGTGTCCCCGTTGTATTAATGCATAATCAGAAAGGACACGAATACACCGGTGATATAATAGACTGTATCAGACAATTTCTTGACCGTTCTGTCGAAATTGCCCTTAGACATAAAGTGAAAGAGGAAAATATCATATTGGATCCGGGAATCGGATTTGGTAAGACGGGAGACCAGAATATGGAGGTCATCAGGCGTCTTGGCGAACTAACGGCCTTATATCCCTATCCTTTTCTGCTGGGAGCAAGCAGAAAGAAATTTATAGGACGTATCCTGGATCTTCCTGTCCGGGAAAGGGCAGAGGGAACAGGTGCCGTTTGTCTGTGGGGGATTCTCCGCGGATGCGGAATTGTCCGTGTTCATGATGTAAAAGCGATATCCCGTATGGTCAAAATGATGGATGTCATTATGGAGGGCAGTCATGGATAAGATTACACTAAAAAATATGGCTTTCTATGGATATCATGGAATGAGACCGGAGGAAAAGTCTCTGGGACAGAGATTTTATGTGGATATTAGCCTTTTTCTGAACTTATCGGAGGCCGGGCAGAGTGATAATATTCATGATACGGTAAATTATGCCGGCATCTATGAGGTTGTTAAACAAGCTGTGGAAGGAAAGCCGTGCCGTTTGATTGAACGGCTGGCAGATGGGATCAGCTGTGAAATTATGGAAAAATATCCGAAAGTGATAAAAATCAAGACAACGATACGGAAACCGCTGGCACCTGTGCCGGGGCCTATTGATGACGTGTCCGTCACTGTAAAAAGAAAGAGGAAGTTATGAGTCTTTACTATATTTCTGTGGGTTCTAACATGGGAGATAGATTCAGATATCTGGTGAATGCGGTTTTCGATTTAAAAAAGAGAGGGATTCAGATGCAGGGACTTTCCTCTATTTATGAAACTGAACCCTGGGGGAAAACGGATCAGACGCCTTTTTTAAATGCCGTTTTGGCTGTAGAGTGGATGGGAGAGGCAGAAGAGCTTCTGGATATTCTGCAGGCTACAGAAATACGGTTTGGAAGAGTCCGTCATGAAAAATGGGGGCCTAGGACCTTAGATCTTGATTTAATCTACAGTGATGATAAATCCTGCTGTACAGACCGTCTCACACTGCCGCATCCTTATTTTTGGGAGCGGCTTTTTGTGCTGGTGCCCCTGGAAGAACTGAGCCCTGATTTTTTTTGGGAAGGGCAGTCAATCCATAACAGAATTACTTTTTTGGAGGGAGGTCAAACAATTACAAAGTGGTCTCATCAATGGTAAAAAAAGAGTATTCTCTCTGTCCCCTGGCAGAGGACATTGAGAAACAGCCCGGCACGCAAAAACTGCTGGGTTTATTTCAGATACAGGCACCATCTATGATTTATGGAATCAGCGGGGCTCAGAAAGCGATGCTGACGGCAATGGCAGTATCCCGTGAAAAGTGCCCGGCTGTTGTCATACTTCCTACTGAGAAAGATATTCTGAAGTGGACACAGGATATTTCTTATTTTGCTCCTGATATTCCAGTTCTGACTTTTCCAATTGTAGAAACAGCGGGATTTAAGGTCGCTTTTACCGGCACGGAACGTCTTCGTGAAAGAATGCACTGCCTTTCTTCACTTTTGAGCGGACGGCCGTGTATTGCCCTCATGACTGCAGCAGAGGCTTCCCAAAAAATTCCATCGCCGGATCATCTGCGGGGGATTTCATTCCTTTTGGCAAGAGGGAAGACACTGAACAGAGACCAGATGCTCACATGGCTTACGGCCGGCGGATATGAAAGAACAGATCAGGTGGAACGGTGCGGTCATTTTGCAGTCAGGGGAGATATCATTGATATTTTTGCCGTGAATGAAGAACACCCGCTGAGAATTGAATTCTGGGATGATCAGATAGAAAGCATCCGTTTTTTTGATGAGAATACACAGAGATCCATTCAGGAAAAAGAAGAACTGGCTGTTTTGCCGATTCAGATAAAAGAAGGGGAGAAAACAGTTCTGGATTATGCAGATGAAGGTATTCTCATCTATGAAGAACCGTCAAGGGCGGAATCAGAGCTGAAAACTTACCTCAGGGAAGAACATAAACAGAGATCACACTGCGTTGAATGGACATCACTGATACATAATGGATCACCCCGGGCGAGAGTTTTTTTATCTGTGCTGAATCAGCACATAGACGGAATTGCCATACAGGAACAACGTACATGGCCCAATCAGGCGATGATGAATTATCAGCGGCAAATGCCGCTTTTTCTGGCAGATCTGAAGCACTTGATTCAGTCGGAATGGACTGTGTCCGTTGTATGTGCCAAAAATTCGGAAAAAGAAGAGCTGCAGATATCATTCAGAGAAAATGGAATTCCCTGTTCACAGGAGAGAAACCCGGGGGAAGTTTTTTTGTGTGACGGTCTTCTGTCAGAAGGGTTTGAACTGACAGAGATGAAAAAAGCGGTGATTACAGCCGGGGATATTTTTGGTCAGAAAAAACTTCTTCGTTACAGAAAAGCATCACGGGGGCAGCAGATCCGCTATTTCTCAGATCTCCACCAAGGCGATTATGTGGTTCAGAAAATTCATGGAATTGGCCGGTATATAGGTATGAATACCATTGAAGTAGATGGAATCCACAGAGATTATCTGACGATTCAGTATGCAGGAAGTGATAAACTGTATCTTCCTATGGATCAGATTACGACACTGGAAAAGTATATAGGTCCGGAGGGGAAAGCTCCGTCTCTGCAGAAAATGGGAGGGATACAATGGGAGAGAGTCAGGCGTAAAGCCAAAGCATCTATCCGAAATCTGGCAGAGAAACTCATCGCTGTTTATGCCAAGAGAGAAATAACGCAGGGGTATGCATTTCCGGCTGACACACCATGGCAGCGGGAGTTTGAAGAAGCTTTTCCTTATGTGGAGACTCCGGATCAGGTCAGTGCCATTGATGCGATTAAAGAAGCTATGGAAAAATCCCAGCCCATGGATATGCTTTTGTGCGGAGACGTAGGTTTTGGGAAAACAGAAGTAGCCATGCGTGCAGTATTTAAATGTATAATGAGCGGGAAACAGGCTGTCGTTTTAGTGCCCACCACGGTCTTGTCACAGCAGCATTACAAAACGTTTACAGCGCGTATGGGTCCTTTTGGCATTACTGTGGGAGTATTAAACCGCTTCTGCTCATCAGGGGAAAGAAAACGGCTTCTCCAACAGCTGTCGGATGGGCAGATGGATGTTATTATAGGAACGCATGCTGTTATTTCAGGAAAAATTAAATGCCGGGATTTAGGTCTCCTTGTGGTGGATGAAGAACAACGTTTCGGCGTTATGCAGAAAGAAAAATGGAAATCATGGTCAGCCGGGGTGGATGTACTGACTCTGTCGGCGACACCTATTCCGAGGACGCTGCATATGTGTCTGGCCGGTGTTCGGGATATGGCAGTCATCAACACACCGCCGTCGAACAGACATGCCATACAGACTTATGTTGCAGAATATGATGACTCTGTGGTAAAAGAAGCCGTCATGCGGGAAAAAGAAAGAGGCGGACAGATCTATTTCGTTTACAACCGCATTGACAGCATCGGCGCCATGGCAGAGCATCTCAGAAATATTCTGCCCAATACGATCTCTATTGGTGTTGCCTATGGAAGAATGGACGGAACATCTTTGGAAAAAGTGATGTATGATTTTTATCAAGGGACCTATGATGTGCTTCTCTGCACCACATTGATTGAAAATGGTCTGGATCAGCCGAATGCCAACACCATGATTGTGTATGATGCTGACCGGCTGGGACTTTCCCAGATTTATCAGATGAGAGGAAGGGTAGGCCGTTCGGATAAAATTGCACGTGCCTATTTCTTCTACCGCCGCGGCAAAGTACTTTCTGAAGTAGCTGAAAAGAGGCTGGAAGCCATTCGGGAATTTACCGAATTAGGGTCAGGATTTAAAATTGCCATGCGGGATCTGGAAATACGGGGCGCCGGAAATTTGCTGGGATCTGAACAGCATGGAAATATGGCCAGCGTGGGATTTGCCGCCTACTGCACTATGTTGGAAGAAGCCATGCAGCAGCTAAAGGCAGAAAAAGAAGGGAAACCAATTCCGAAGCGTATGCCTGATACAGTGATAGAATTTGCCAGAGATGCATATATTAATCCTGAATATATTCAGGGAGAAGAGCAAAAAATTGAAGTATACCGGAGACTGGCAATGACACGGAACGAAAAAGATCTGCAGTATTTGACAGAAGAGGTGGAAGATCGCTTCGGTCCTATGACAGAGCCGGTAAAGAAACTTTTCCAAATTGCCATGCTCCGTATCAAAGCACGGAAGTTGGGTATTGGAAGTGTGTCTGATGAAGGACGGAGTTTTCTGCTGACGTGGGCAGATACAAAACCGATGAAAAACTGGAATTTTCACACTATGCCTAAGAATATAATAGAAAAACTCCATTTTTTGCCAACCGAACCGATGCGTGTTAGAATAGGAAAAGCGTCTTTGGGGCGTGATGAAACGGGGTTCCTGATGGATCTTCTTGATGAGATTCACAGAGAAATTGCTAAAGGTGGTAACTGTGCGTAAAGATACATTTATTCAAGGAGCTCTTATTTTAACAGTAGCCGGCATTGCCGTTAAATTTATTGGAGCCGTCAGCCGGATTTGGCTGTCCCGCCTGCTGGGCGGGGAAGGAATCGGCTTGTATCAAATGGCTTATCCTATCTATCTGCTCTGTCTGGCAGTGTCTTCCGCCGGTCTTCCTGTGGCCATCTCTATTATGGTGGCAGAAAAAAATGCAGTAAGAGATTACTTTGGAGGGCAGCGCGTTTTTAGAATTTCCATGACGGCTCTTACGGCAACAGGGCTCTTTTTCAGCGGACTCCTTTATTTTGGGGCGGGATGGCTGGTCGACAGTCATCTTGTAAGAGATCCCAGAGCTTATTATTCTTTAGTCGCTTTGTCTCCGGCTATTTTTTTAGCCACTATTCTAGCTACATTGAGAGGCTATTTCCAGGGGCTTCAAAGTATGACGCCCACAGCTGTATCTCAAATTGCAGAACAGATCTTCAGAGTCGTTATTATGATTGCGCTGGCCATATGGCTGCTTCCGTATGGTTTGGAATACGGTGCGGCCGGCGCCACCTTGGGAGCAGCTCCCGGAGCTTTAGCAGGTATTTTTATCCTTCTGTTTTTTTATTATAAACAGAAATCCTGGCGCAGGGAGATGCGCGAAGACCGGGACCGGTCTATTGTGCCCGAGTCGGCGCTGTCGATTATCAAGCGTCTTTTAATATTGGCTATTCCAGTGTCACTGGCAAATATTATGCTTCCCATTGTATCAAATATTGATCTATTTATTGTTCCTCAAAGATTGGAAGTTGCTGGATTCACAGTAGAACAAGCGACCACTTTATTTGGGTATCTGACAGGAATGGCTACAGCGCTGGTAAACATGCCCACGATTCTTACGGCTTCTTTGGCAGCCAGCCTGGTCCCGGCCATATCCAGTGCCGTGGCCCGTCATCAGCCGGACACTATTTATAAAAGAACAGATACGGCGATGCGCATTGCCAATATCATTACCATGCCTTCTTTTGTGGGAATGTGTGTTATTGCAACACCTATTTCTGCCATGTTGTATGCGACACCTGACTCCGGGCCATGTATTGCTGTGATGAGCTTTGGAATCTTCCTTTTGGGAGTACAGCAGGTTACGACCGGCGTTCTTCAGGGAATGGGGCGTACAGCCATTCCATTTATTAATATGGTAGCCAGCGCTGCGGTGAAGATTGTGCTCTCATGGAATCTTACTTCACTGCCCAGCTGGGGAATTTTAGGAGCTGCCTGGGCTACAAATGCGGACTTCGGAGTGGCAGCTCTGCTGAATTTGTTTTTCCTGTATAAATACATGAATTATAAAATGGATATGATTCATCTGGCTAAAATTTCCGCGGCTTCTCTTATTATGGGAGCTTCTGTGTATGGCGTCTATCAGTTGACTTTTTCAATTCTTAAAGGGAATACAATAGCTACACTTCTGGCTATTCTGACGGGAATGGCGGTCTATGGTGCGGCCATTATTCTGACACATGCCATCCGTGCAGAGGATGTAAAAAATATTCCCCGTATTGGATCCGGGGCTGTAGCATTGATTAACAAACTTGACCTTTTTAAGGATAAGAAAGGGTAATCATGGGTGATATTTATATTGTCGGACTGGGGCCAGGGGATGCAGGACTGATTACACGTCAAACCGAACAGCTTCTTCAGTCAGGCAGAAAAATTTATTTGAGAACGCGGATTCACCCCACAGTCAAGTGGCTGGATGAACATCACATTCCCTACGAATCATTGGATATTTTTTATGAAAAAGAATCATCTTTTGATGCAGTTTACAGCAGTATTGTCAAATTTCTTGCTGCCCGTGCCGGAAAAGGAGAAAGCCTTGTATATGCGGTCCCGGGAAGTCCTCTGGTAGCAGAAAAAACAGTTGTCATGCTGCGCAGACAGGCAGAAAAAAGCGGCATTCCCGTGCATATATGTGCGGGAATGAGTTTTCTTGAACTGTTGTATATCAGGGCAGAACT
>ENA-OQIN01000837-OQIN01000837.1-human-gut-metagenome-genome-assembly--contig:-NODE-837-length-16678-cov-3.343232_pt1 | contig 16678 bp, 17 predicted proteins | sample MGYA00242581_ERZ504746 | MGnify/ENA primary metagenome ERZ504746 (study PRJEB26092, sample SAMD00036436) | human gut metagenome | host: Homo sapiens | study: EMG produced TPA metagenomics assembly of...
ATGGCTGCTTCCTGCATTTCCCGAACAGCCGGCTATTAATGCTGCCGTTCCCAGTACGGCCAGACCTGCTGTTATAAATTTCTTCCAATGTGTCACTTTTAACAGCTCCCCTTTGATCTCTCTACCTCTTTACATGTTTAAAGAAATTACTTTACAAATTTATTTTATCTGATATCCTTTGAATTGTCAAAGATTTTTATAGAAAATCCTTTTTCCATTTGTTTTTCTGTTCTATTGTATTTTGTCTGTTTCCCTCCTCTTTGACAGAGACACGTATGTTATAATAAATAAAGAATGAGAGGCAGAATCCATGACAAACCCAATCCAATTTGACCTCTGTATAGGCAGGAAAAAACCTTATTCCAAAAATCATGATGCCTGTCCTTTTTGTACCCCCGAAAAATTGACTAATATCTTGGAAAAACAGGGGGAAATGATCTGGCTTATGAACAAATATCCTGTATTCAGTGACACATGGCCCACAGTCCTGATTGAAACAGACCGCCACAAAAGTGAACTGTCGGAATACAGCCCGGGGCAGCTTCATGAAGTTGTCTCCTTTGGCCTTGAAAAATGGCATCAGATGGAAAAGGACCGCCGTTTTAAATCTGTCATCTACTTCCGTAACTTTGGTCCCCATTCAGGCGGATCCATCCGTCATCCCCACTCCCAGATCATCGGCATGTACCATTATGATTACACAGATAATATCCGGGATGAAAATTTTTGGGGTCCTGTATTTCACGAAGACCGCAGCTGCATTGCCACATTGTCCGACTATCCCATATGCGGCATGGCGGAATTCAATGTGATGCTGAAGCCTGACGGAACGACTGATGCATTTGCGGATACCATGCAGACCATCGTAAAATTTGTTCTTCATGATTTTCCCATCCCTTGTGACAGCTATAATTTATTTTTTTACCGCCTGAAAAATATTTATGTAAAAATATTTCCGCGCTATATTGCCAGTCCTCTTTATCTTGGATACAAAATAACACAGGTGGTCAATGCGGAAAGCAGACATGTAATTTTAAAAAAATTAAAATCCCAATCTTATTTTGATGAATAGATACCGCTTATGAAACTATTTGCATTCAGTGATTTTCACTTATCCGGGGATCCCCCATCCAAACCCATGGACATTTTTGGCAGCATCTGGACGGATCACCGCCGAAAAATCAAGGAGTCCTGGAAAAAATATATAAAAAAAGAAGATACAGTTATTCTGGCCGGTGACCTCTCGTGGGCCATGAATCTGAAAGAAGCCGAGTCTGACTTGCTGATGATTGCTTCTCTTCCCGGACGAAAAATTATTGTCCGCGGAAACCATGATTATTGGTGGGATACCGTCACAAAAATGAACCGTCTGACAGGAAATGCTTTCGAGTTTCTGCACAATACGGCATTGGCATCTGGTTCGGCTGCCTTAGCCGGCACAAGAGGCTGGATTCCTGAAACATCCCCTGCCTTTACAGAAAAAGATATTCCTATTTTGCGGCGGGAAGAAGAACGGATGACCCGTTCTCTTCAGGAGGCCGTAAAGCTAAACCGTCCTGAATTAATAGCCGTCACTCACTACCCACCTTTTGATGATAAGAGACAGCCTACCAGAATGCTTCTTCTGATGAAAGAATACGGTGTGCAGGAATGTATTTACGGACATATACACGGAGAAGCCAATTTCTCCAATCTTCCCGAAACACTGGAAGGCATCCGGCTGCACCTGACATCAGCTGATTATCTGAAGTTTATTCCCTGCTGTATTCATGATTTTGGAGCTGATATATGAAAAAAATGACAGAAAGCCGGCTTCTGTGCGGTTATATTTACGGAGATCCCCAGACATCTGAATATGTATATCTCCCAGGCAGCGAAATAGATACAGATTGTCCCCTTGCTGTCTACGAAAATGGAGATCGGCGGGAGGACATTTCCATGGAGGCTGCGCTCTTCCTTATAGAACACCGCAGCCTACGGCCCGTCCGCCATCCTGTCCTGGGTGAACGGAGTTTATAAAATCAAGACAAAAAACGGATCTGCGAAGAAAATGACTTCTCCGCAGATCCGTTTTTTGTCGGCTTGATCCTCAATCAGTCAATAAATCCCCACTTCTCACGCATCTGCTTCAGTTGTCCTGACTGATCAAGCTCTTTAATTAAATCATCGGCAGCCTTGGCAAGTTCTGTATTATTTTTCTTAGTCACAATTCCCTGTTCTTCATACATGAAACGGTCGGGAAGCACCTTATAATCCGGATTATTCAGATAATATCCTGAAATAATCATAATATCTCCGCAGTGGGCATCAACACGGCCTGCCTCCAATGCGGATTTAATTTCCGTGTGGGACGCAAACTCACTGACCTTGATATTGATTCCTTCTTTTTTGGCCTCATCCATAACCGCTTTCCCCGCGGTAGATCCCTGCGCTGATCCCACAGTTTTGCCATCCATGTCCTTTAGACTGTTAATTCCCGAATCCTTCTTAACCATCAGTCCCACATGATCCACATAATAAGGAGCGGAAAAATTATAACTTTTTTTTCGCTCATCCGTAATTGTAAAAATGGAAATAGTGGCATCAATGTCTCCGTTGTCGATCAAAGCTCCCCTTGATTTTGCCGTTACAGGAATCAATTCTACCTTATTCTCATCTCCCAAAATTTTTTTCGCCAGCAAATGGGCCAGATCAATCTCCAGTCCCTCAATTTTCCCTGTTGCAGGATCTTTATATCCAAGCCGGGGCACATCCACACGGATCCCCACTTTCAATACTCCTCTGTCCTTGACCTGCTGCAGTGTTGTAGACTGTGCCGGCGCGCCTGAAGATCCGCTGCCCCCCTGGCCGCCGCACCCTGCAAGACCGGCTGTCAAAAGGCATGCTCCCAGCAGCACGCCCATCAGTTTTCTCATTCCCATCATTTCTACCCCTTCCTTTCTTCGCACAGGACGGCCTTTTCATGCCTTTTTTCTGCAGACATTATGCATGCAAAAAGGGCACCCTCCTGAAAGAGAGGGCGCCTTTGCCGTATATTTTCGTTATTTAATTATACATTATGTTAAAGGAAAATGTCAACACCTGAAAATCTCTAAATCCATACAGCATACAACAGTAAGTTTTCCTCATTTCAGCATGACCACCGTCATATGCCGTCCCGTCCTGCCCCCCGAATGACGGTGAGAATAGAAAAGATCATCCCTTGTATATGTGCATATATCCGACAGTTCAATATGCTCCGGACGTATTCCTGCCCTAATCATCAAGAGACGGTTTGCTTCGGCAAGACTAAAAAGATATTTTCCGCCTCCTTTGTTCCGGAATAGACAATTTTGCTGCTCTTCTTGAAAGAGACATACAAAAGCTTTCCGCACATCCTCTCCGACCTCAAAACAGGAAGGCCCGATGGCCGGTCCCTCTGCTGCCAATATGTTCCCAGGAATACTTCCAAAGACTTCCTGCATGCGCTTGACCGTACGGCCTGCAATATTTCCTGCTGTTCCTCTCCATCCGCCGTGCGACAGCGCTGCCGCACGGCGGACCGGATCATAAAACACCAGCGGCATACAGTCTGCAAAATTCATCGTCAGCGGCACATTGCTTTCATTCGTAAGCAGTCCGTCACATGCCGGCAGCGCATCATCCGGATCCAGCGCTCCCCGCCCGCAGTACTCCGCCCCGACCTGTTCCAGATGAATACCATGCACCTGATGGCAGCTGATAATCTGGTCGGACGGAATCCCCAGAAGCTGCAGAAACCGTTTCCTGTTATCACTCACATGTTCTGGATTGTCCCCCGCAGAAAAGCTCATATTTAACGTATCGAAAGGAGCCGGACTGCTTCCTCCTTTACGGCATGACACAGCAGCCTCAAATCCTGCTTTATCTTCAAAAATGGAAAATCGTCCATAAAAAATATCTCCTGCCTGTTTTATTTTCATACAGTATGCCTCCTTTAAAAGTGTTCTTTTTGTTATTATTATTTTAATTTTATTTTATAATAATAACAATTTTAGTTTAAATTTTCTTTTCTATATACGTATTATGATGCAGACATACAAGTGCTTTTCTATTAATTATACCGTTTTTTAGTCATAAGCCGAAAAATACGGATGTTTTTCAAAAAAAAATATTTCATGACTCTGTTCGGATTTTGTTATTTATGCAGAACACCCGCCTGAAGACCGAACTCCTCAATATCATTTTACCCATATTTATTTTACAGCAATCCCCTTAAAACTATATAATAAAGGAGATCTGTAAAAATGCAGATTCCTTGTTCCATTCATATAACAAATGAGGAGTGTTCCGGCTTGTATCCAATTAACTGGAAAATCACAAACCGTCCCTGTCTCGTCGTAGGCGGAGGACGGATTGCCTGTCGAAAATCAGCAGGTCTTCTGCAGGCAGGCGCTGCTGTCACAGTCATTGCACCTGAAGCAGAACCACCGGTTCATGAGTGGGCCGGGCAGGGGAAAATACAATGGATTCAACGTTCTTACAACAAGGGAGACGCCGGGCATTTTGACCTGGTTGTTTCTGCCTGCGGAAACCGCGGAACTGCCCTCCAAATCGCCCAGGATACCGAGGGAAAAAATATCCTGTGGAACGCTGCCGACTATCCTGAGATGGGCAGCTGCACACTTCCGGCCCGGTTCTGCAGAGGCAGCCTGATGATTACCGTATCTACAGAAGGACATTCTCCCGCATTATCCCGTGAAATCTGCCGCCGTCTGGAAGAAGAAATTCCGCCTTTATACGGTGAGTGGCTCGACCGTCTCTCTTCCCTTCGTCAGGAAATGAAGACGGCTGTAAAAAATCCTGCAGACCGCGAGAAATTCTGGCACCAGGCATTCAGCCGGGACATATCAGCCTTAGTCAATGCAGGAAATTTAAAAGAAGCGGAGGCTCGTATACGATATGCAATTAGCCGTTTTAGGTCTAAATCATAAAACTGTGCCGGTTAATATCCGGGAACAGTTTTCCATCTCTCCTTCCGGCATTCATTCCGGACTTCACCATCTTGATACCTATGACGGCATTCAGGAAGCCGTTATTCTGTCTACATGCAACCGGACTGAAATTTATTCTGTTCTCGGAGACGGCGCCGCAGGTGCTGCCTCTCTTAAAAAATTTTTTCTGGATCTTTCCGGAAATAGTCAGGCTGAAGATGCCTACTTTTATTACTATACAGACCGGGAATGTATCCGTCATTTATTTGAGGTTTCCTCCAGTCTGGATTCTCTGGTTATTGGGGAAAGTCAGATACTGAACCAGGTGAAAAATGCATATTCCCTTGCACTTCGCGCCAAAAGCACAGGGACTCTTTTAAATACCCTCTTTCACCGGGCCATTACAACAGGGAAACGGGTCCGCGCAGAAACCCATATTTCTTATAACGCAGTCTCTGTCAGCTATGCGGCTGTACAGCTGGCGCAAAAGGTATGGGGCACTTTGGAGGGAAAAACGGCACTGATCTTCGGAGCTGGACAGATGGCCGAACTGACTGTCCGCAATCTTGTGGGGAAAGGACTTCAGACCGTTTTTGTTGCAAACCGGCATTTGGACCGCGCTGTAAAACTGGCTGAGACACTGGGAGGAAAGGCCGTCCCTTTCGACAATGCCTTGGAAACATCTGAATCAGCAGATATTCTGATTACTTCCACCGGTTCATCCCAGTATATCATACAGCCCTGGGAAGCCCGGCTTCTGATGGTGCGGCGGAATCAGAGACCTCTGGTAATCATCGATATAGCAGTCCCCCGTGATGTGGATCCTGAATGCGGAAAAATACAGGGGCTGCAGCTTTATAATATTGACGATCTCGAAGCCGTTGTTGCCGACAATATACGTTTCCGCCAGGGTGAAGCCGAACAGGCCCGCCGGATTGTTCAGGAAGAACTGGATGCTCTGGAAGAAAGGTTCCAATATCTCAGCTGCCGTCCTGTTATGGTTTCCCTATCCGACAAAGCTGAACATATACGGAAACGGGAAATACGCCGGGCCCTTTCCAAACTTCCTGATATAAGCGATGAAGAAAAACGGATCATGGATCATATGACACGGATGATTGTGCGCAAGATGCTCCGGGAACCCATGATGCATCTGAATGAGTCCGCCGGGACTGATCAGGAATCAGTCTATAAATCAGCTGTGGCCAGTCTCTTCCGTCTGAATGTGAGAAAGGAGAATCTCCTTGCAAAATCCAATTAAAATAGGAACCCGCGAAAGCGACCTGGCCCTTTGGCAGGCCCGCTACATGGCCCGGTGTATAGAAAAATCCCATCCTGACCTGAAAGTAATGCTGGTTCCCATGACAACCCGCGGAGACCAGATTCAAGATCGTCCTCTGGCCGACATTGGGGGAAAAGGTTTATTTATAAAAGAATTAGAATCCGCTCTTCTCGACGGACGTGTTGATCTGGCCGTTCACAGCCTGAAAGACGTTCCTGCCGTACTTCCTCCGCAGCTCATGTTAAGTGCTTTCACAGAAAGAGAGGATCCCCGCGATGCAGTCATATCCCCCCATTACAAAACCCTGAAAAATCTGCCCCGGAGTGCAAAAGTGGGTACCTCAAGCCTCCGCCGCAGTGCCCAGCTGCTGCATATCCGTCCGGATCTGCAGATCATCCCCCTGCGGGGCAATGTAACAACCCGTCTGAATCATGCGGATGACGGTACCTGTGATGCTGTTATTTTAGCGGCGGCCGGTCTGAAACGGCTGAAACTGGAACACCGGATTACAGAATATCTGCCGGTTTCTCTCTGCATTCCTGCTGCAGGTCAGGGTATTATGGCTGTTGAAACCCGGGCCGGCGATGCAGAATTGTCCCAAATTCTTCAATTCTTAAAGAATCCGGAAATAGAGGCCTGTGTCGCTGCAGAAAGGTCCTTTCTTGCCGAGGTGGGAGGCGACTGCCGTGTCCCCGCCGGTATCCACGCCTCCGTCTGTAAAGGCGGAAATATTAATGCAGAAGCTGTTATTGCTTCCATCGACGGCCGGCGTCTCTACAGAACCTCCGGCACCTGCATGGCCGGACAGGCTTTACATTTGGGATACTCTCTGGCGGAACAATTACTGTCAGAAGGCGGCGCTGCTGTACTTTCCGAATTAAATCTTACAAAAACTCCGGAGGAAAAGATATGAAAAAAGGAATTGTTTATCTGGTAGGCGCCGGGCCAGGAGATCCAGAGCTGTTGACACTGAAGGGCCGGCGCTGTCTGGCATCTGCAGATATTGTAGTAGGAGACTATCTCGCCGACCGCCATCTTCTGGCATTGGCTTCTCCTGACGCAGAATATATCTATGTAGGCAAAAAAGCAGGAAACCATGCCATGAAACAGGAAGAAATCAGCCGCCTTCTTGTACATCTTGCCGGTGAAGGGAAAACAGTGGTCAGGCTCAAGGGCGGAGATCCCCTTGTATTTGGCCGCGGCGCCGAAGAAGCTGCCCTTTTGGCAGAGAATAGTATTCCTTTTGAAATCGTGCCCGGCATTACCTCTGCTATCGCCGCCGCGGCCTATGCGGGAATTCCCGTTACCAGCCGCGGCGTATCGGCTTCGTTTGCCGTGATTACGGGCCATGAAGATCCTGCAAAAAAAAATTCTGCCATTCACTGGGATGCTCTGGCCCATGCCGTAGATACATTGGTTATTCTTATGGGCGTCAGCCGTCTTCCTTATATCACAGGTGAACTCATCCGATACGGGAAATCCCCGGACACGCCCGCCGCTTTAGTACGCTGGGGCACAAAACCCGAACAGAAAGTTCTCGTCACAACACTGGGAAAAGCTGCTGACGACTGTGCAGAGGCCGGAATGAAACCTCCCGCCGTTTTGATTGTAGGCCCTGTAGTCAATCTCAGAAATACACTGCAGTGGTTTGACAACCGCCCCCTTTTTGGAAAAACCATACTGGTAACCCGGGCCCGTACGCAGGCCTCCCGCCTGAGCAGCGCCCTGTCAGCTTTGGGAGCCTCCTGTCTGGAGATCCCTGCCATATCCATTCAGGACCCCTGTGATCATTTTCAGGAACTGGACCGCGCCTTGTCCCACCTGGAACACTATGGGTGGATTCTTTTTACCAGCGTAAACGGCGTATCCCGTTTCTTCAGCCGGCTGGCTCTATCCGGACGGGACAGCCGCTGCCTGTGTCATTCACGAATCGGTGCTATTGGATCTGCCACTGCTGAAGCCTTGAAAAAGCAGGGCATCTCTGCAGACTGTGTGCCCTCCGTATTCCGTGCAGAATCTTTTCTGGAGTCATTAAAGCCCCATATACAGGCAGGCACGGAGATCCTTATTCCCCGTGCGGAAAAAGCCCGCGATGTACTTCCCGAAGGTCTCCGTGCGCTAGGTGCCCACGTCCATATAGCCGCCGCCTACCGCACAGAAACTGCCGCTGATGAAACGGCCCGCCTCCGGTCAATTCTTACATCAGGAAATGCTGATTTGATCACATTTACAAGCTCTTCCACCGTAGAAAACGTTATGAAAATGATCAGCGGGCATACGGATATTCTGCAGTCGGTTCCTATTGCCTGCATTGGGCCGATCACCGCCGATACCTGCCGCCGTTTCGGTCTGACACCCGCCGTTACGGCAGAAACTTATACCATTGCAGGTCTATGTGATGCCATTCAGAAATGGAGTGAAAATCAATGAAACTGAATCTGCTTCGTCCCCGCCGTCTGAGAAGGACCCCTCTGATACGGGACATGGTCCGTGAAACGTCTCTGTCTGTAAAAGACCTAATTTATCCTATATTTGTTGTTCCCGGTGAGAAAATCAAAGAAGAAATTCCCAGTATGCCCAACTGCTATCATCTCTCAGTAGACCAGGCAGTTCTTCTGGCTGAAAAAATTTTTCAGCTGGGAATTCCCGCTGTAGAAATTTTTGGACTTCCTGAATATAAAGATGAAACCGGATCTTCTGCATGGAATCCGTCCAGCCCTGTCCAGCGGGCGATGAAAGCCATCAAAGAGGCCGTTCCAGACCTCGTCATTGTAGGTGATGTCTGCCTCTGCCAATACACTTCCCACGGCCACTGCGGACAGCTGTGCGGACAGGAAGTCGATAATGACGCCACCCTGCCGCTTTTGGCCAAAGTGGCGCTCAGTCAGGCGGAAAGTGGAGCTGATATGATCGCCCCGTCTGATATGATGGACGGACGGGTATCAGTTATCCGCGGTGCTCTCGATAAAAATGGATTTCAAAATGTTTCTGTCATGTCCTACTCTGTAAAATATGCCTCTGCCTATTACGGCCCTTTCCGTGATGCAGCCGATTCAGCGCCTCACTTCGGAGACCGCAGGGGGTATCAGATGGATCCGGCAAACCGCCGCGAGGCCATGAAGGAAGTCGAACTCGACATGGACGAAGGCGCTGATATTATCATGGTCAAACCCGCTTTGGCCTATCTTGACATAGTCCGGCAGGTAAGGGACCGGATTGACCGTCCTGTTGCCGTTTATAATGTCAGTGGTGAATACGCTATGGTAAAAGCAGCTGCTCAAAAGGGCTGGATTGACGAAAAACGGATTGTTATGGAAACCCTTTTATCCATGAAGCGGGCTGGCGCCGACATAATTATCTCCTATCACTCCATCGATGCTGCCCGGTGGATACGGGAGGAGGAGGGACGGCTATGATCTCTCTTCCCCTCTCATCTGCTGCTTTTAAAAAAGCCCGTGAGCTGATGCCCGGCGGAGTCAACAGCCCTGTCCGGTCCTATGCCAGGGTAGAATGCACTCCTCCTTTCATTGCCTCTGCCAAGGGCTCCCATATTACAGATATTGACGGTCATACATATATAGATTATGTCGGATCATGGGGACCCATGATTCTGGGGCATGCCCATCCTGCTGTCATTCATGCCATTCAGGAAGCTGCCGGACGGGGAACCAGTTATGGCGCCCCCACTCTTCTGGAATCAGAACTGGCGGCATTAATCATGAGTCTGATTCCCTCTATTGAAAAAATCCGACTGGTATCTTCAGGGACAGAAGCGACTATGAGTGCCCTCCGGGCTGCCCGCGGATTTACAGGCAGGGAAAAAATTCTTAAATTTGCAGGCTGCTACCATGGCCATGGAGACAGCCTGCTGGTAAAAGCAGGCTCTGGTGCAGCCACATTCGGTGAACCTGACAGTTCGGGAATTACCAAGGGAACCGCCAAAGACACATTGACCGTTCCATATAATGATATTCCCGCCTTCCGCGCCATGATGGAAAAAGAAGGTCCCGAAACAGCGGCTGTCATTGTAGAACCTGTTGCGGGTAATATGGGGCTCGTCCTCCCTGATCCGGCCTTTTTACAGGTACTCCGCACTGAAACAGAAAAATACGGAACAGTACTGATTTTCGATGAAGTCATGTGTGGCTTCAGAACCGCTCTTCACGGAGCACAGTCTGCCTATGGAATTCATCCTGACATGACATGCCTCGGAAAAATCATAGGCGGCGGACTGCCTGCTGCTGCTTACGGCGGAAAAAAAGAAATCATGAATTGTATCGCTCCCGAAGGCTCTGTCTATCAGGCAGGAACCCTGAGCGGAAACCCGCTGGCTGTCACCGCAGGCCTGGAAACACTCCGCCAAATGACAGCGGATCCGGGGTTTACAGACAAACTGTCCGATAAAACATCGGCCCTCCTGGATGGCTGGAAAGAAGCCGCACAAAAAGCGGGTGTGCCCATACAGCTCCATCAGTCCGGTTCCATGTTCTGTCTGTTCTTTAACAGCCGTCCGGTATGTAATTATGAAGATGCCTGCGCTTCTGACAGCCATGCTTTCAACGCCTGGTTTCTTTCCATGTTGGAGCAGGGCATTTACCTGGCCCCCTCTCCTTTTGAAACACTTTTCATGTCGGCTGCACACTGTGATAAAGACATTGAACAGACCGTTGCTGCCGCCCATAAGGCCATGGAATCAGCAGCCGGTGCCATGCAGTAATCAATGGGATCCGCAGTATAGTCCAAATCTAAAAGCACTGCACAGGAAGTTCAGATTCCCTATGCAGTGCTTTTATGATTATCTGCCCCGATTATGAACCGGATCGGAAATTGACAGAAAATTCTGCATAATGACTGATCCTTCCGGCGTCAGAATAGATTCCGGATGAAACTGGACCCCATACACGGAAAAATCCCGATGCTCTATAGCCATTACTTCCCCGTCTTTCGTTTCCGCGGTAATTCTCAGCGAAGGCGGTACCGTTTCAGACATCACCGCCAGCGAATGATACCGGGCCGCATAAAAGGGGCTTCCTAAATTTTGAAACAGGACTGAGGAATCTGTCTTATAAATTCGGCTCTGTTTGCCATGCATAATTTTTTTTGCGTATGATACCCTGGCCCCGAATACCTCCGCAATCGCCTGATGCCCCAGACATACCCCAAGAATCGGAATTTTCCCTGAAAACCGGCGTATCACTTCCGGGCAAATACCTGAATCTGCCGGACGCCCCGGTCCCGGCGACAGCACAATATGATCCGGTCTCATTCCGGCTATATCATCAGGAGAAATGCTGTCATTTCGGACTACCTTTACCTGCCCGTCAATCATTCCCAGCAGCTGATAAAGATTATAAGAAAAACTGTCATAATTATCGATCAGTAAAATCATATCCCTCAGCCTCCTGTGCTTTTATAATTGCTTCCGTCATGGACTGCGCTTTGTGAACCGTCTCCTCATATTCATGAGAAGGCACACTGTCCGCCACCACACCTCCGCCGGATCTCACATACACATGCCCGCCTGAAGCCGCTGCCATACGGATCCCGATGCACACATCCATATTACCGGAAAAATCCAGATAACCTACCGCTCCGCCATATGCTCCGCGCGGGCTTTTTTCCAGCTCATGAAGAATTTCCATCGCTCTGATTTTTGGCGCTCCTGACAATGTACCTGCCGGAAGCATCGCATCCACAGCATCCATAGCATCATATTCCGGACGTATCTGGCCGATAACCTCTGATGTAATATGCATAACATGGGAAAATTTTTTAATTTTATGAAAATTTTTCACCGCCACTGAACCAAAACTGCTGATTTTGCCCACATCATTTCTGCCTAGATCAACCAGCATATTATGTTCTGCCAGCTCTTTATCATCATGCAGAAGCATTTCTTCCAGATGCCTGTCCTCCTCCCCGGTTTCTCCCCGGGACATCGTTCCTGCAATAGGAAATGTTTCCAGCTTTCCCGCCATCAGTCTGACCAGTGTTTCCGGTGAAGCCCCCGTCATTTCCAATTCACGTCCGCTGAAATAAAACATATAGGGAGATGGATTTGTCACACGGAGCACACGGTAGGCATTAAACAGGCTGCCAGAAAACCGTGCTTTTCTGCAATTGGAGGGAACCGCCTGGAAGATATCTCCCTCGTGAATATAATGCTGTGTCCGCCGTACTGCCTCTTCATACTCTTCCTTTGAAAATTCACTGATAAAAGGACCCTGCAGCTCTCCCCCGGGAATCTGGCATTCCTCCCCACAGGCTGCCAGCCGGGCCAAGCCCCGCAGATCCTCTAACGCCTGTTTATAGTTTTCCTCCAAATGGTCCGTCCGGATATTAACTATAAGAATCATTTTTTGCCTCAGATGATCAAAAGCAATGATTTTATCAAATATCATGAGATCCACGTCCTGAAACACTGATTCTTGACAGTCCCGGAAATCCAGCCGGGGCTCATTGTATTTTGCATACTCATAAGCAAAATACCCTACCAGCCCTCCTGTAAAATAAGGCAGTCCCTCTATGCGCGGGCTCCTGTTCCGTGCCAGAATCCTACGGATTTCCGATGCGGGATGATCCGTATGAAACCGGCGGCAGGATCCCCCGTCATTAATTGTCATTAGATGATCTTTACAGGACAGTGCCCCCGTAGGATCAAATCCGAGAAATGAATAGCGCCCCCAGTTCTCCCCCTGTTCTGCACTCTCCAGCAGAAAACAGCAGGAACTGACCTGTTTTAAGGCACGCATCACTGCAATAGGCGTCCTCACGTCTGAAAAAATTTCCTTTACGACCGGAACAATATCATATCCCGGTGCCGCTTTTTTCAACTTTTCAAACTGTTCATCCATCATTATGGCAGTCCTTTCCGCATAAAACAAAATATCCGCCCTATGACATAATTGATTTCATTATGTCAAGGACGGATAAAATCCGCGGTGCCACCTTGATTGGATCTTTTGACCCCCCTCTGCAGAATACTGACATATTCCCTGCGTATAACGCCCGCAATGCGTTGCAGAATACTGAGGAAAATCCCGTTCACTGCCCCCTCTGCGTTCCATTTGACAGGCTGCGTCCGGCAGGCTCTCATCTGCCCCTGCTCTCTGTACGTGCATATCCCGTTTTGATCTCCGCTTCCTTGGTTTTCATAAGGCTCTGTTCAATTAAAAAATCTTGTTTCTATTTTGTCACAGCTCTTACGGAAAGTCAATCTTCATTTTTACTGATATCTTCCCTGTTTTTCCCTATATCATCAGGAATCACAATCCCCTTGCTCTTCAAATTATGGATGCACTCCCGAAGATAAGAACTGTTATGCTCCGGAAAAATCAGTCCTTCCGGGCAGATTGGTTCCAAAACTTTATAAGGTTTCATAAAACGCCCCCTGTATCCCGGATTTCTCCATTCCGCTCCTGGTTGAAATCCACGGCATTCCATTTCATTCATGACCCTCCTGTGATAAAGGAACAGGCAGTATGGAGAATGGATAAAAACATAATCCACTGTACGGTGGCGGCGTCCCCATCCTCTTCCCCGGAGAGCGCAGCATTCCCGGTGCTGTCCCAAAAGCTGCCGGTCAGGGAGATACGGCAGCAGGCATTCATGCCACAACCTCATCACAGACCGCCCTCTTTCAGCTCCTGCCTGTCAAATACAGTCTCAGAAACCATTCCTGTCAGAACTGCCATGTCCTCTGGAACAGGTGATGTAAAAAGGAGCTTTTCTCCCGTGACAGGATGAACAAAAGAAACCTGCGCCGCATGAAGTGCCTGTCTTCCTATCAGTCTGCAGGGTCCTCCATACAAATCGTCTCCCAAAAGAGGATGCCCCATATCAGCCATATGAACACGTATCTGATGTGTCCTCCCAGTCAATAGATGAAGCGCCACAAGCGCATAGTCTGTAAATTTCTGAAGGACATGATAGGACGTGACTGCTTCTTTTCCATCCTGTCTGACTGTCCATTCTATGATACTCCCCTCTTTACGTCCGATCGGACTGTCAATCATACCGGACGGCGGATCCGGTATACCTGAAGTCAATGCCAGATAAATCCTGCGGATCCTGTCATGTTCTGCCGTTAAATGATGCTGGACAAAAGCCGACTTGGCTACCACAACCAGGCCCGTTGTATTTCTGTCCAGCCGATATACCGGATGGCATCCCGTTTTCTGTCCCGTACGCTTATAATAACCAGCCACTGCATTCACCAGGGTATCACATACAGTTCTGCCTGTAGGATGAATAATCTGTCCAGCCGGCTTATCTACAACCACCAGCCACTCATCCTCATAAATAACATGCAGCGGTCCCATAGAAGGAATAATGTCCGATTCCTCCTGCCATGTACAGACAATTCTGTCTCCGCTCCTGACCGGCATATTGGCTGAATAAGAAGGTACCCCGTTAACAGTGACCTGTCCATTCCATTTAATTCTTTTCCATAAACTGCAGGACAGGCACCCTCCTGAACGGATAAAACGGCTCAGCTTCTGGGGAGACCTGTCCGCCGGCACAACAAAAGTCATTTCCATAACATGTCCCTTTCCTCTTATATATATGATTATACCATGCAGAACTCTCCGTTATGACCCGACCGGAATACGCCATAAAAATGCCCCTTAAAATTAGCTGGACTAACTTTAAGGGGTATGAATTTTCTTAACCATTTCCCAGCTTGATTACTCTGCGTCCACAGGACTGACAGCTCCTGCATGCCGCCTGTCATGTATATCATTGACCGCAGAAATTTTTTTGTCCCAATAGGGGCATGAAATGCCGATTACATCTGATGTAAAATCAGCGCCTCCGGTTGCTTTATAATGCTGTGTCGCACGCAGTACATATCTGGCGCCCAGATACAGCATGGGCACATTGACATACACAATAATGATATTTCCCAAGTCAGAAAAAGCCCAGAGATTACCCAAATCATATCCGGCAATATTACAAAGAATTCCGAAGGCTGATACAAACACGCCAAAACTGCGGACACCATTAATAAACAAACGGCTTCGGCTGACCCGGTTTGCCGCAATTTCTGAATAAGAGATCATCCCCACCATCGTCGTATAGGCAAACAAACAAAAACAGAGAGTAATCATAAATGTCACAATATCATTATAGCCCATGGGTGTCAGCTCATCGACCGAAAGCAGAAATTTAGGTAATTTGCCTGCCTCCATCCATGCCGGGTTCGTATCCCAATTATGCGCCATAACCACAATAAACCCCGTCATTGTGCAGATAATATGCGTATCCATCATAACTCCCAGCGAGGCAATCAGTCCCTGTTCACAGGGATGCTTCGCGTCAGCTGCAGCCGCCGCCATGGTAATAGTTCCCTGTCCTGCTTCGTTCACCATCAGTCCTCTTTTGACACCTTGCACCAGAGCTGTGCCGAAGAGACCTCCAAAAATGGCCTCCGGATGAAAAGCACCATAAAACACCGCATGAAAAAAATAAGGAAGACTGTCTGTATTGCTGAAAATAAGCACTAGTGCCGTCACTACATAAACCACCGCCATAAAAGGCACCATAGCATTGCTGGCATGGGAGACCCTCCGTATGCCGCCAAAAGCCATCAGAGCCGCAATAAAAACCACAGCAGCCGCCGTAATATAATAAAAAGAAGACTGCGTAGGAATCTGGGCTCCCGTAAGAATTTCTCCCATGGCCCCCACAGACGAAACGACATTAAATCCCTGTGCCGGAAGGCAGAACATGGCATACATAATATAGACAAAAGATACAGTGATGCCTACCCAAGCACGGTTTCCCAAAAGCCTTCTGCTGTAAAAAGGAAGGCCGCCCACAAACTCACTGCCCTTTTTTTCCTTAAATATCTGAGCCAGAACACTCTCCATATAAGCAGTAGCCATTCCGAAGAATCCGGAAATCCACATCCAGAACAACGCCCCTGGTCCTCCTACCGTAATCGCCCCGGTCACGCCAATAATATTCCCGGGCCCTACTCTCATGGCAGAACTCAGCAAAAAAGCCGCCAGAGGCGAAATACCTGTATGCGCTGTACGCCGTGCCACCAAAAGCTGAAGAGACTCTTTGAAATAGGTAACTTGAATGAATTTCAGACGTATCGAAAAATAAATGCCTGATCCCACCAGGACAATAATAGCCAATGAAAAATTACCCAGAACCGGTATATTTCTATACCACGCAAAATTGGCCGGAAACTCCCAAAAAAAATCTGACACAGGTCCGATAAAGGCTAAGATACTGTTAACCGCGGCAAACACACTTTCCATTCCATCAGCTCCATCATATAGATTTAAATTGACTGTATGCCTCTTTATTATAAAACAAATACAGAAAATAGAAAGAAGAAATTTCTTTTATTTCGCAAAAGAGAAGGGCCTGTGCATTTCAGCACAGGCCCTTCTCTTTTGCCTTTGAATCAGCAGCTTCCTATCCTCCCAGG
>ENA-OQIN01000850-OQIN01000850.1-human-gut-metagenome-genome-assembly--contig:-NODE-850-length-16341-cov-3.729464_pt1 | contig 16341 bp, 13 predicted proteins | sample MGYA00242581_ERZ504746 | MGnify/ENA primary metagenome ERZ504746 (study PRJEB26092, sample SAMD00036436) | human gut metagenome | host: Homo sapiens | study: EMG produced TPA metagenomics assembly of...
CCACAGCCTCCCGCTCCCCTGACAAATCTGCCAAATGAACCGCCATACCTGACTGCATCATTAAAATGACACATTGAAAAGAGAACGTACAAAAAAGCATTTCCAGCAGGACCGGTTTGCGCCATACCCGGCTAAAACACACCGGCGCATCTTCTATCCTCCGGACTGTTTTCTGAACAGGTGCATACGATTTTACAAAAATAAAAATAAGTACTGTCATAGCCAGCAAAATAACAGCTCCCATAATCATAGACGCGCGGATTCCCCAAAAATGTGAAACTATACCGCCGAAAACGGGGCCGCAGATATGGCCGAGCATCTGTCCTGTTAAAAAAAAGCCAAGAGCTTCTCCCATCCTTTTATCCGGTGCTGCCGAGGTGAGCAGCGCCATAGCCGCCGGCATATATCCATTGGCAAATCCATTGATAACCCGGGCCGCCAGCAGTTGATACGGATCATTGACTGCTGCCGCCAGCAGATAATAAATTGACACACAGGCCATGGATCGGAGACACATCGTTTTTCTGCCGAATAAATCAGAAAAGCGTCCCCATACAGGAGCCATTACAGCTCCTACAAAAAAAGTAACTGAAAAAATAATCCCTGTCCATAAAGGAAGATCTGCCGGAGAAATTCCAAGCTGTGTAAGATATACCGGCAAAAAAGGCGCCATCATATTATAACTGGCCGACATACAGAACATACCTGCAGTCAGTACCGCCAACTGTTTCTTAAAATCGGTTTCATTCATATGTTTTCCAATCCATGCCGCACACTCTCTTTCATATCTCTTACCCTAAATTTCCTGATAAAAAAAGAGAGCCCCGTTGCTTCTTCGGGCCCTCTTCGTCTCTTGTTTTTCTTTACTATGATATCACACAGAATAAAAAGAAACAAATATTTTTTTATTTTTCAGTATTTTCTGCCATAAAATGCATCCGTTTTGGGCGGATATCCTCTTACCAATAAATCTCTATACATCATTTTTTAAATTATGATACAGTAAAAAAAACGATATAAGTTAACTTTTTCCCGAAAGGAATTTCTCTTATGACCTTACGAAACATCACGCAGATAATCACGGGACAGCCTGCTGTTGACGGTGCCGGTGTCCGTCTCCGCCGTGTATTGGGCCCTGATAACGTATATGATTTTGATCCGTTTCTCATGCTTGATTCTTTTGACTCCGAAGATCCCTCTGATTATCTGGCCGGTTTCCCTATGCACCCTCACCGCGGGATTGAAACCATCACTTATTTACTGGAAGGGGCCATAACTCATGAAGACAGTCTGGGAAACCGGGGTACTATCCGCGGCGGAGAGTGTCAGTGGATGACTGCGGGAAGCGGAATCCTTCATCAGGAAATGCCCCTTGAGAGTCCCCGCATGCTGGGGATTCAGCTATGGCTGAATCTTCCCTCCAGCGAAAAAATGACAGATCCTTCCTATCTTTCCATCACCCAGAAACAGATAGTGACCGCACAGACCGCGTCCGGTCCTGTAAAAGTACTGTCCGGATTCTTCCGCGGTATTCATGGCATGATCCCTCCCCATATCCGTGCTTCCCTTTATGACATAACTTTGAATCCCGGTCGCCGTCTTTCCCTCAGCACCCGGGAGACAGACACTGTTTTCCTATTTACACTGACCGGGAACTGCCTCACCGCGGATCATGTCATTCCCGAAAAATCCGCAGTCCTTTTCGGATCCGGGAGCCAAATACAACTGCAGGCGCCTTCCGGGCACCAGACTCGTATTCTATACGCCTCTGCCCCGCCGCTGAATGAGCCCATTGCCTGGGGCGGGCCCATTGTAATGAACACCAGTGATGAAATCCGCTCTGCTTTTCAGGAACTTCGCACTGGACAATTTATCCGTCACAGCGCACACATCATACAATAAAATGTGAACATCTGCCTTTTTCCCAAAGACGGACACCCCATTTTCATCTTCCTATATGCGTATCTGCTTCCCATAGCGGTGTACCAGGAATGCCCCCAGCAGAATTTTAGCTGTATCCCCCGGAAGGAAAGGAAACATACAGGCCCCAAGCGCAGCCCACACCCCCATGCCTGTCAATGCAATCACCCATGAAACACCGACCGCATAACACAACAGATTGCCGGCCGCCATAGCCCCGGCAACTGTCCAGAATTTTTTCCCGTACTTTTCACAGATCCACCCGATCAGAGCTGATACGGCAATCCAACTCACAATAAATCCTCCGCTGGGACTGACCAGGACTGAAAATCCGGCCCGGCCCATGGAAAAAACAGGCACCCCTACCGCTCCAAGCAAAATGTATACCACCATGCTGAGTGCTCCGTATTTTTTCCCGAGGATCACTCCCGAAAGAAAGGCCGGCAGTGTCCCCAGCGTAATAGGAACCGGCTGAATAGGAATAATAATCTGCGAACACACCGCGGTAAGCGCCACAAAAAGAGCACACAGTATATTTTGATGAATCTGATTTTTCATAGAAACCACTCCTCTAATATATTTATTTATTAAAACCGTCATTTCTTCATCCTGTGCCGCGGGGCAGCCGGCGGAAATAAATACAGTGGTGGAGTACGCACCGGGGATTAAAAGAATGCCCGCAGAAGGGACAGGCTCCGGATTCATATTGCCCATACGAAAGAAGATGCCCGCACTGTCCGCACAGCACCGGATAGGGTTCCGTCCCGTCAGTCGGAACAAAAAGATGATCTTCCAGTGCATTATGGCACTGGTAGCAGGCGTAATAACGTCTGCACCGAGCACAGAGAAGCGCCGCAGTATCATTCTCCTGATGATAATGAATACAGCGTCCGCAGGCGTCCAGTCCAATTCCGAAAATATTCATGACCTTTTCCCTCCGCCGGTTTGAAATGTTCTTTTCATTATAAATACATTTCCTTATTTAGTCAACTTATATATTTTTATTAGTTTACAATATAGATGACAATAATTTGGAAGGCGTCCATAAAGCCTCTGATTTTGTCATCTATTTCGTGTTTCTTTTGAATCATTTTTCTGTACTTCCTTACATCTCTGGTATACAATGACATACAGAAAAGAAATCTGTTCCATGTTTTTTCTTTTGCATCTTTAGTGCTATAGATTCTATTTTTCGATATATAGCTGTCTTTACCCCAGAATTAATTCACAAGTCCTGTGTCTTTCAGTAGGGTAAATATGAGAAAATATATATAAAATTATATATTTTGCCGTTGCCATCCCTATTTTAGTGATGTATAATTCTCATCAGAACCGCAAATGAATTGCATTTGCGATATCATTGTTCTGAAAGAGAGATGGCGCTCATGAAAATTTTATCATCGGCACGTATAATCATGATTTCTATAGGAGCGCTTTTTCTCCTCTTATGGGGAGCGGAATCTGTCCATGCAGCCGACACAGTTTCGACTGCAGCTCCTCCGGTCGAGTATATTAACGGCACCGTATTAGATGTCAAACCCCTGGCAGAATTTGCCGGCAGGCTTCATGTACAGGCCGGCGCCCAAGGTGATATTGCTACAGTAAAACTGACATCCGGCGCCGAAGAGGGCACAGAAGTACTCAGTCTGATCCGTCAGTCCACCATTCCAGGTGTAGCCTCCATTCATCCCAGTCCCGGAGACCGTGTCATCATGATTAAGTCCCAGATTGCAGGACATACCCAGTATGATGTGGCTGATTACCAGCGTATTAATTATGTATATGCGCTGATCGGGCTGTTTATATTAGCCCTCCTGGCTGTGGGACGCATGACAGGACTGAAATGCATTCTTGTGATTGCTTTTGCCCTGCTGATTATTTTGAAATGGATGATTCCTGCTGTTATAGAAAACCGGATTGCTATTATTCCCGCCACTTTTGCTGTCAGTATATCCATTGCCGTCATTACCCTTATCACTGTCAGCGGCTGGAATCCTAAAACATGGGGTGCTGTATTGGGCGCTTTCGGCGGCGTTGCCATAGCCGGACTGCTGGGTAAAATATCCATTGTACTCATGCACCTCTCCGGTCTTTATACGGACGAGACCATGATGCTTCACGCAACGTATCTGCCAAATCTGAACTTTCAGGATATTCTGTTTGCCGGTCTTATATTGGGGGCCTTGGGCGCCGTCATGGACGTAGCTATCTCCATTGCTTCCGCACAGTATGAAATACATCAGACAAAACCGGGGCTGTCTTTTTCACATTTGTTTGCTTCAGGCCTGCACGTGGGAAAAGATATTTTAGGCACAGATTCTTATACATTAATTCTGGCTTATCTGGGAGGTTTTCTGCCTTTAATTCTGCTGTTTGCCTCCCAATCCGGTCTGACGTTGACTCAAATTGGAAATATGGGGCTTATTGCCAGTGAGGTTGTCCGCGCTTTGGCAGGAAGCATCGGTCTGATCTGCACTATACCCGTCACTGCTGCCATAACAAGTTTCTTTCTTACTGCATTCCGCAAGCCGGCCGTTATATCGAATTCATGAATTCTGCCGGCGCCTCTCCTGTTTATATCTGAAATTCTTCTGCTTTTTAGGAGGTATACAATGAAAAGATTTTTTCTGTTTTTGTTATTCTGCGCCATGGCTTTTCTCATGATCCCTTCCCATGCCCAGGCGGCTGCCGTTACTGATTTCCGCTGGACCACCCGCAATGACGGAAATCCCCCGTTTGTCCGCATCGTCATGGATTTAACAGACAAAGTACAGGCAGAAGCAGCCTTAGATAAAAGCGGCAAGAATTTTGAAGTTATTCTACGGAATACTGCCATGCCCGGCCAGCCGAAGGATTATCAGATGGATCCTTCCATTATGTCACTGGTAACGACTTCCCAGCAGGGAAAAGATTTATATCTTGATGTGGCCCTTACTGAGTCTCATACCATGAAGGATATCAAGGTATTTTCTCTCCCGGCCAATATAAAAGCACATAAACCGCAGCGGCTGGTCGTTGATATTCCGCGCATTGCCCCCTCCTATAATTCTGCATCTCCGCAAAATTACGAAATCTCTCCTTCTGACGCGCGCGTGCTGAAAGGAAAAATCATCTGTATTGATCCGGGGCATGGAGGCACTGATACCGGCGCCATCGGGCAACTGAACGGTCAGCCGGTTTATGAAAAAAACATTACCCTGTCTATTGCCCTTCCCCTGAGGGATATGCTGACGGAGGCAGGCGCCACTGTTTTCATGACACGTACCACTGACCGTGATGTATATAAGCCGTATGACGGTGATAATGAAGAACTTCAGGCCCGTTCTGATGTAGGAAATAATAATCATGCCGATGCATTCCTGTCCATTCACATCGATGCCTTCAGCAATCCCAGTGTAGACGGAACGACCGGTTATTACTATGCGAAAACAGATAAAGATCAGCTGCTGGCGCAGTCACTTCATGATGCCGTACTAAATGAAATCGACATACCGGACCGCGGTGTGCGCGCCAATGATCTTTATGTCAATGTCCATACCAACATGCCCTCTACCCTGCAGGAACTGGGATATATCAGCAATCCCGACCGGGTTGCTATGCTGACCACGCCGGGTGTTCCCGAAAAAATTGCAAAGAGTCTGTTTGACGGTTTTGTTGCATACTTCAGCAAAGTAGATAATTAAGGAGGATTCACATATGAAAAAAATCGGTTTATGGATGCTGTCAGCGGCTCTCGTTTTCTCCATCGCAGGATGCAGTGAGAAACCGGACCAGGCACGGTCAGCAGCCCAGTCCGTATCAGTTCCCAGAGAAACAGCAGTGACAGTTTATGAGCCGGATGATCAGGCACTTCACGTGATTCCCCGTTCTGTTACAGTTACCGCCCTTCCTGAAAATCAGATGAAGGAAGCAGTAACTCAGATGATTGCCCTGGATCAGAAACAGAAATATCCTGTCCTTCCGAAAGGACTCACTGTACATTCTGTAACCGTACATGACGGAACTGCCGATGTGGACTTCTCCAAGGAATTAAAAAATATCCAGGGCGGGAGCACTTCAGAAGATCTTCTGATTGCAATGACTGCCAATACCCTGACCGGATTTCCTGATGTTAAAAAAGTACGTTTTCTGATTGACGGCCAGCCTATCAAAAGACTGACCGGCCATCATGATATGACATCAGCTTTCCCCCGGGATGAAAAAATGATCAAAAAATAAAGATATAGAAAAACCAGGGGAGAAACAGAATTCTGTTTCTCCCCTGGTTTTTTCTATACTGCCGGCCAGCGCGGCACTTCTCCATTCAACGTTTTCCAGAGCTCCTGTGCTCCCTCCAGACTCATCCGGTGCATGGCATCCTCTGTAACGGCGGCAAAATGAGGTGTGGCAATGACCTGATCCATATGCAGCAGCGGTGAATCAGTTCCCGGCGGTTCCTGATCAAAAACATCAAGCCCTGCCCCTGCAATCATGCCTTCCCGCAGAGCCCGGACCAGATCATCTTCACAAACCAGACTGCCCCGCGATGTATTAATCAGACAGGCACTTTCCTTCATAATTGAGAATTCATGCATTCCAAATCCATGCCTCGTCTCCGGTGTCGAGGGGATACACAGCGCCACAAAGTCAGACTGCCGCAGAAGCTGGTCCCGGCTTTCCGCTTCTGCCGCAAATCCTCCTCCGTCCATCGGACGGCCTTCGGTCCATGCCGTCACCTTCATACGGAGACCTTCCCCCGCCATCCGTCCCAGTTCACGGCCGGTATGACCCCATCCAATGACTCCGAGTGTTTTCCGGAGCAATTCGGTTCCCGGTGCAGTCCGGTATCTCACCTCATAATCTCCCCTTCGGAATGGATCCCGCGTCAGTCCATACCGTTTCGCACAGGCCAGCATCAGAAACAGCGCATGCTCAGCCACCGAAATATAATTCCCCTCCGGCAGCCGGATAACCTGAATATGATGACTTGCGGCATATTCCATATCAATGTTGTCATATCCTGTTCCATGAACGGAGATCACACGCAGTTCAGGGGCAGCCTGCATCATGTCTGCCGTAATGGGAAATGAGCGGACAAACAGTCCTTCCGGGTTCCATGCTGCTATTTCTTCCTTATATTGCTCTTCTGACATACTTTCACTAAAACGGACATCACATCCCCGGGACTGAAGGAATGCAGGTCCTGAAGAATCCATTTTTTCCATGACAAGAACTCTGTATCCCATGCAGTATACCTCCTTTCCCGATTTTTATTCATCTTTTTTTGAAAAAGCGGACCAGTCTGACCAGTCTCTCCGCCGCAGACTCCGCCTTTTTCGGATCCTGAGAAAAATTAATCCTGAAATGATGGGTAAATTGGGGACCGAACTCCGTCCCCGGGGTGACAGTGATTCCCGCCGCTTTCCGTGCAGTCTTCACAAAATCCTTTAAAGAAACCGTCAATTCCGGAAGTTCCACAAAAAAATAACTGCCCCCTTCTGTCAGGCGGAAAGAAATTCCTTCCTCTGCCCCGAAAACGTCTGCCATTCGGTCACGGATCGCCTGATGCTGCTTCACTCTCTCCTTCATCCATTCTTCCGGCTCATCAAACCAGACAGAAAATACCGCCTGGTTATAACCGCCGCACCGGAGATCCATAATTGCCTGCACTTCTTCCATCCGGTCAATCAGTCCGGCTGTTCCAAAGGCGGTTCCCAGTCTGTATCCGCTGAGGGATTCCGTCTTTGACGGCCCTATAATCGTGACCATCGAATCAGGGACCGTATCTTCCGCACACAGATGAAAATAAGGACGTCCGTCAAAAATCTGCCGTGAATATAACTCATCCACAATCAGCGTAACCTGATACCGGGCAGCCATATCTGCTATACTTCTTATTTCCTCATGTGAATAAATCACTCCGGTAGGATTATTCGGATTTGAAAACATGAACACTTTGACCCCGCTCTGAAAAACAGATTCAAGTGCCTTTAAATCAATTCCGGCCCTGTCCGCATACTGCATATAATTAAGATTTACGGGAACACAGACCCCGCCGAAAAAAACAACCAGCTTCCGATAGGCAAAATAGTCCGGCTGCACAAAGCACACCCGGTCCCCGGGCATAATGACAGATCCCGCAGCCATAAACAGAGCCCCCTGTGTCCCCGGTGCAAGAATAATCTCTCTGTCCGGATCAACAGTCACCCCCATAAAAGCAGACAGCTTTTCCGCTGCATCATCCCGGATCTGCTTACGGCCGCGGTATTCAGTATATGCCTGCGCAGCCCCCTCCAGGACTCCTTTTTTAAAAGCGCTGAAACTCCCCGGAACCGGAGGAAATGCATTCACATCTCCATGTGAAAAATCCACAGGATCTCCGGAAAGATCCAGATCACACAAAACCTCCCCATCTTCCCCCTGCCGTAATTCCTGTCCGGGTGCATTCTCTACGCCCAGAAGCTGAAACTTTTCATAAATATCCAATATGCGCCACCTCAAATCTTCCGGTCAATGATTTCATTGAAATTATTTCTGATTCTTTCATTAAAGCACTGACGCGCTCTCTTTGTCTAATGCAAAAAACTGATATTCAGGCTTTTAAATTACCGATTTGGAAAATATACATTTTCTCTCTGTATAAACCCGTTCAATAATCTGAGCTTTCCTGCATCATAGCCCGTCACAATGACTCCAAATCCCTATACAGAAGACGGCCCATAATCCCTCTTCCTGGACAACACGAGTATTGCCCGCCTGCGTACCCCCAGTAAAAGGATATCCACAAGATCCCTGGTATATTCATATGGAAAACCGGATCTGCAGCAACAACATCCGCATTTTCTGCCAGTGCTCTCCATTCATCCAAGGTTTTAAAATAATGCATGCCGCCTCCGGATTCTCCTGACCGGTACAGCGCTTCAGATTCTTTTGACCATGAATAAGCGGCACGGCTTATAGAATATTTTCCTTTTCCTTGAAGGAACAACTCCATATTCCGTGTATGAACAGGATCTCCCATCAGCAGAAGACGTCTTCCTGTCCGCTGACTTTCTATCTCTGTCATTCCTTCTTTACATGCATCGCCTGAATTCCCTCCGCACGGCAGGAGTGCTTTCATACACTGTTCCCATTGTGACATCAAAAATTCCCCTATGGGTAAAAATGTTGTAAAAGGAATCTCCAATTCATTTTTCATCCACAAAGCAGCCTTGAGTCCGGCTGATGAGACAACCCAGTTAAGCGCAGGCCTTTTCTGTGATTCCTTTGAATCCCGTCCGGAATAACACACTTCATAGCCCATAGCCTTTATTCTTTCTGTACACGGATGGAAATCCTCTATATGTCCGCACAGCAGCGGACTGTATCCCAAGACACGGATGACGCGCGTTCCGGATTCAGAAAAGAAAGACGCGTCTGTCTGCGCCTGTATTTCCTCGGCACGGCTGATACCTGACATTGCATCATGAAATCCATCAGAAGGAAAAAATATATCATCTTTGTTTTTCTGATGGATCTGTTTCATAACCGCCTCATGATCCAAACCGATAAAATCCGGCACTGCTGTCTGAATAAGCACTCTTTGTGTCTCTTTTCCCTCTTCCCGTTCCTGAATCTGAGCCGCGCACCGTTCCTCCATGCCGTAAATAAAATCCGCCGCTTTCATACGTACTGCATATACCTTTTTCTGTCCTTCCGACATATCACCGTCTCTCATACAGCTCCGGCATCCCGGAGGCGTCAGCATCCATGTCTGTGTATCAGGCGACTGTTTCCAGTCAGAAATTCCGCTTCCGTCTGAAACAGGGGGCGGAAGCTGGCAGACCTGCTTTTTCACCGGCTCTGCCCGTGGAATCGCCGCCGTCATCTGCGCGGCAGTCAAATGACTGATTCCATCTGCCGCTGCCATAGGTCCCCGAAAAAAGCACCGTACAGTGCATCCGGTTTCTTTTGTCAGACTTTTTTCCAAATCAGAAAAATCCAGCCGTGTAAGTATATCCAGACAAGACAAATAAATGATAACGGCGCCCCATTTCTCTCCCTTCTTCACTGTCTCCCGCACTGCATCACGGATACGGTCTTCTGCTGTGCCCATCACATAATCCATTTCCTCCATGTGGACATATGCAAACTGATTCAATTTTCCTTCTGCCCGTGCCCGCAGATAAACACCTCTGATACAGGGAAGTGACCCCGGAACCACCAGAATAATATCTTCTCTGGCCCAAAAATCTTCCATGGCGGTATGCGTGCAGGATACCGGTTTTGCTTCAATCGTCAGCATATCTTTCCTCCTGGATATGAATACTTCAAAAACAGCTCCGCACAAAATGTCCGGAGCTGTTTCGTTTTTATTATTGTATAAAATCAGGAGATGTAATATAAACAAATCTATAATCCAATTTCTAAAAATAAGAAAAATCCGTCTAAAAATCAAACCGATGCCTGATCAGAATCTCTTCGGATCATCTGAAATTCCATATATCTTCAGAATCCGTCGAATATAATCCTGCAGTTTGTCCGCTCCGTTAATCCCTCCGGTATATCTTCCTGGTCAAAAGGAAGATGTCATCTGCCGTCACCGTCTCCGCCTGATCATGCATAACATACCCCCTCATGAGATGACATGCGTTTTGGCAAAACTGGATATCCAGATTAGGCAGCAGGGCATCCTGCAGAAAATGAGGTGAATGCTTAACCGCTGTCCAGGCCAGCGCCCCTTTTATTTTCCGGATGACCCTTTGGGATAAGAATCCTCAAATCCGGTCAGATGTATCCGGGGCAGTGCTTTATGCCTCCCTCCTCTGTATCTCCTCTTTTTTTCGTTCTGAATGCGCAGACCCAATATCACATTCCCCCATACTGACAAATGCAGGAAAAGTGCATAATTCTAAAAATGACCCGTTCCCCCGGAGTCAGTCCCGTTACACCCTTTTTTCCCATTTCAATAAACCCGGAAATCATACGGAACACTGCACTTCCCACGCCCCCTGCCAGTCCTAAGAGAATCATTCTCTCTCCGCTATTCACCGTCACAGATCCATAGACTGTATGAACAAATATATTCAGTATAAATTTCTGACAGAACAGATATAAAATCAAAAGAGAAAACCTGGTCCGCATTGTCTGCCTCATGAGAAAAATCCCCATCCCATCCGCTATATCCGGTATCTGCCCTGAGGCCACTGCTTCCTGCAGATTCTACGTAAGTCTCTGATACATATCAGAATTAAATTTCCCCATCAGATCACGGACCGTCTGTCCGCCAAGACTGTCTGAAGCTACATGTTAATACTCGATTCCAATAAAATTCCCCTCTGCGCTTCCGTTTTTTCCCGCAGGCCCACTTTTTTCCCTTTCTTTTTCAGGTTGATGCCACACCTCCAGTCTATAGGAATATTATAAAATGGCGATAGTAAATTGAATGATAATCAAAGAAAAATATCCATAATACTGTCAAAAACAAAAAAGCGAAAGGAAACAGACTATGATCCGTGCCCTTTCGCTTTGAGATACAGTATGTCAATTTCCCACTTCTCATCAATCAGCTGTTTTATTAATCACTCCGGACTCTGTCAATCCTGCGCACTGCCGGTCCGCCATCTCTTCCTTCCTCTTTATATGAATCTTATAAACACCTATCGTCAGCAAAGGGAGCAGAAACACCGCAATAAATGCATAGGCCAGCGCCTGATATCCCTTAGCAATCAGATCAATAATCCCCACCTGGGCCAAAGCCACTGAAAGAATCAGGATAAACAAAGTCAGGCCTCCTTTTTTATACCTTGTGAGAGGAGCCCTTCCCCTATCCTGAAGTCCGCGGTTTACCCGTTCCAGCATAGCATGAATCACCCCTGTCGCCGTTGTAATCAGGGTCCATGCCATAATAAATCCGAACGCGGCAAACAGCCACACAGGCGCGCCGCTGTTTTCCATCATCACAAACCACGGAACCGGGGCATCAAGAACTGTTTTATCAGGATAAAAAGCCATGACTGAAAAATAAGTCAGAAACCAGGGAATCATCATGAGAAAACCGGCAATAATACTGCTGACTACGGCTTCCCTGCGGCTGTCCTGACGCTTAATTGTGAAAAAGGATGCGGGAAGAACGACCAGATTATATCCCATATAAAGAATACCGGACCAGAAAGCTGCCATGACCGTAGTATCAGGAAGGTAGGAAATATTTTCCGAAGCAAATACCGCTCCTATATTTTCCGAATGAGCCGCAATCACTACGGCAGAAAAAATGAGATATCCAGCACACAGAACCACTGTCCGTGCCGTATCGAAATACTCAATAGCCCTGGAACCGTAAAAATTCAGAATTCCTACAATAACCGTAATTCCTGTGACACCATACCAATAATTCAAACCGGTCATCTTCTCTACCACGGAACCGGCTGCAGAAGCCATAACGGCAATAATAATGACCATAAAAATCATATAAATAAAATCGAAGACATAATACAGGGGCCCCGCCATTTCCTTCATAAAAGACTTGAAGTCATACAGCTTATATAAGCGGATGAATTCAAAACTCAGCATGCATACAATGACAAATCCCAAAAAGGCCGCCGCGCCGGCCATCCATCCATAAGCCCCGAATTTGGCGCCATACTCCACGATTTCACGGCCTGTCGCATAACCGCCCCCGATAAGTACCGACTGCAGAATAATTCCGGGAAGAAAATACCTGCCAAAAGCCCCGTCAAACATGCCTGCTTTTTTCAATTGAACCCACCCCCTGCTAAAAATCACCAGCCATGCTGGTACTCGAATACCCCATCAGGAATACGGCCTTCTTCCATCTCCGTAAATGCATCATCCAAAATCTGGAATGCCTCCCTCATATGCCGGCTGCTGATATTGAGCGGCGGCTGTATCCGGAGAACATGCCCTCCTATAGTGATAATAATCAATCCTTTTTCATAAGCCCGGAATACAATTTTAAAAGCGCCTTTATCGTCAGGCTCCCTGTTCCCCTGATCATCACTCCTGACCACATCCATACCGTAAGACAGTCCCCGTCCGTGGAACCGGCCTGCCGTATGAGGATGTTTATCCTGCAGCATCTTCATTTCCTCTATCATCTGCGTGCAGTTTTTTCTATACTGCATCTGAAACTCTTCCGAACGATAAATATCAAACGCCGCTCCGCCGGCCGCACAGGCAATGGCATTGCCTCCGAGCGTGAATAAATGCGCCGGTGCCGGAAGCGTATCCATCATATCTGCCCGGCCCATAAAGGCCCCCAGTGTCAGACCTCCTCCTATAGACTTTCCCATGATGATTCCATCAGGGATGATCCCGGGGTAATTCTCAATAGAAAACCAGTGGCCCGCCCTGAAAAAACCCTGCTGTACCTCCTCAGCAATAAAAAGAATTCCTTCCTTCTTACACCGTTCATACAGCTTCTTCAAAAAAATCGGATGCGCCGGAACAATTCCGGCATCTCCCTGAATCGGTTCAATCACAACAGCAGCCACCTCATCGGCAGGAAGCCATGTATGAAAAGCCTCCTCCATAGCCTTCATACACTCCCGCCCGCAAACATCATCAGAAACCTCATCGCCAAAAAAGGGAAAATGATAAATATCTGGAAGGAACGGCCCCATCTTCTTTCGCATTCTTGTCGTTACCGCCGTCATAGAAGCTGAACCATACGTATTCCCATGATAACCATTAATAAATGTAATGATCTTGCTCCGCCCTGTAAACGCACGGGCAAATTTGACAGCCGCGTCATTACCGTCAGAACCGCAGTTTCCAAAACACACTTTGGCCTTAATTCCCCCGGGATAAACAGAAGTCAGCTTTTCCGCATAAGACGTCATGGGCTCATTGTATGAATAAGCGGCTGTATACTGTGTATACCGTGAAAGCTGCTCCTGAATGGCATGCGTCACTATTTTATTGGAACTGCCCAGATTCAAGGAAGAAGCACTGGTCAGAAAATCAATATACTCATTGCCGTCTTCATCTGTAAGAATATCGCCTTCCCCTCTTGCCACTGCAAACGGGTAATACGACAGATGCTGACACGGTGCAACAACCTGACTGTCTCTTGCCACAACAGCATCACATTTTTGAGTTTCTTTCCTCATTTTATACATAGTTTTCCTTCCTTTCCGCCTGGCAGGCCTGACTGAAACAAAGCACAAAGCGCCCCTGCACCCGGCTCATCACCGGAAACAGAGGCGCTTTACACGCGGTACCACCCTGATATTATACTTCCCTGTCGAAAATAAGAGAGAACCTGAAAAATGACAAAATGCCCCTATTTGCTGCATATACAGCAAATAGGGGCGTCATCAAACGCGGTACCACCCTACATTATACTTAACAGGATTCTCCTTAACGCGGACCAACGCTTCTGCCTACTATACTTCAGCAAAAGTGCTCTCAAGTGAGATCCAAAATACCAGCCTGCACCGATTTTCACCCTCCACCGGCTCTCTGCAGTCAACAGCTGACATCTTCCGTTCTTGATCATCGCATATAATATGAAGTTAAATGCATTGATTTATGTATTAAAGTCATTATATACCCAAAATTTAAACTGTCAAGTATTTTAATCTATACACCCTCTATAAATACAACTTTACACCCCGCAGCATTTCTTTTATACTGCCAACAGAAAGTCCATTTGGCCGCACCCAAGGTGAAACCCCTTTCGCGGCAATGGACTTTTTTCATGATAACATCAGCTATTTCAATCCACGCATCCCGTGAAGGATGCGACGAGTAATCCTTCACGCCTTTTAGTATTTCTTGTATAGTAATGGTGTTAGAAGACCTGTCTGGCCTCACCACAGGGGTACGCCCTGTAGAGGTGATAGGTCTTTTTTCTATGCTGACATCATACAGATCTACTCTTGTTGGATTCAGTGTAATTTCTTCCCCTCGTTCTTCCACAACAATTCTCTCCGTGTAGGTTTTGTTTCTCACCCTTATGGACACATAAAATCTGTAATAATTTCAATCCACGCATCCCGCGAGGGATGCGACAACCAATAACGGATCCGCTCTGTATCTTTTATGTATTTCAATCCACGCATCCCGCGAGGGATGCGACTAAATATATTGCTCATCATTGGCTCTCTGGCGCTATTTCAATCCACGCATCCCGCGAGGGATGCGACAAAATAACATCGAGGACTTAGTGAAAGACGCCCATATTTCAATCCACGCATCCCGCGAGGGATGCGACAGTATCCGATTGAAAACCACCAACCGTTAGCATCATTTCAATCCACGCATCCCGCGAGGGATGCGACGACTCTGGTCCTCCGGAGGCAGGTCCTCATCGCATTTCAATCCACGCATCCCGCGAGGGATGCGACCAGAAGAGAAATTTAATGGGTATTTTATGTTTTCTATTTCAATCCACGCATCCCGCGAGGGATGCGACAAAATAGTTCCGATATGATCATCTTCAATATCTATATTTCAATCCACGCATCCCGCGAGGGATGCGACATCAAATTCTGGCGATTTAAGAGTTGACCCTGCTATTTCAATCCACGCATCCCGCGAGGGATGCGACTCAATTAAATTGCCAGACTCTGCAAAATGGGCAAATTTCAATCCACGCATCCCGCGAGGGATGCGACGAGCCGGTTGAGTTTCAGCTATAGCCGGAGCAATAATTTCAATCCACGCATCCCGCGAGGGATGCGACAAAAAGGAACGCCAGGCTGGTGCTGGCATTGAGAATTTCAATCCACGCATCCCGCGAGGGATGCGACGAAAAAGGAACGCCAGGCTGGTGCTGGCATTGAGAATTTCAATCCACGCATCCCGCGAGGGATGCGACGAGGATATTGATTCTTATTATAATATTCCTGTTGATATTTCAATCCACGCATCCCGCGAGGGATGCGACGATGTCACTGATTGTGAGAGGCCCCTGACCTGCTATTTCAATCCACGCATCCCGCGAGGGATGCGACGTTAAAGAAGGGACTATTGGACAATATACCGGGGTATTTCAATCCACGCATCCCGCGAGGGATGCGACACGGAATGAAGTTTAGCGTAAGATCTGTACCAAGATTTCAATCCACGCATCCCGCGAGGGATGCGACTTTGGAGGAAGGGCAATGCTGGAAGTCGGGGTAAATTTCAATCCACGCATCCCGCGAGGGATGCGACGGATAACCTTTGCTATCTCATCAGCAACCACCCATTTCAATCCACGCATCCCGCGAGGGATGCGACAACGAAACCCATAGTGTAGTCTTTCCTAAAATTATATTTCAATCCACGCATCCCGCGAGGGATGCGACTGAAACTCATTTTCCGGGACAGGCTGCCCGGACTATTTCAATCCACGCATCCCGCGAGGGATGCGACGATACGGCGTCCCCGACACAGATAGTGATGTCAACGATTTCAATCCACGCATCCCGCGAGGGATGCGACGTGATGTCAACG
>ENA-OQIN01000853-OQIN01000853.1-human-gut-metagenome-genome-assembly--contig:-NODE-853-length-16269-cov-3.929595_pt1 | contig 16269 bp, 12 predicted proteins | sample MGYA00242581_ERZ504746 | MGnify/ENA primary metagenome ERZ504746 (study PRJEB26092, sample SAMD00036436) | human gut metagenome | host: Homo sapiens | study: EMG produced TPA metagenomics assembly of...
CAGCCGGGGTTCAGTCGCCAGTGCCCGGGCGATCTCCAGCCGCCGCTGCTGCCCGTAAGGAAGATTCTTAGCCTGCTCATCGGTTACATGTTCCAGTTTAAACATGGTCAGCAATTCTCTGGCCCGGTTATCAATGATCTGTTCTTCTTTTCCATATCGGCCGAGACGGAGAATCGCTTCCGGAAAAGAATAATTAGAATGCATGGTAAACGCAATCTTTACATTCTCCAGAACTGACAGTTCTCCGAAAAGCCGGATGTTTTGAAATGTACGGGCGATTCCCATGGCTGTAATTTGATAAGGTTTCTTCCCTGAAATATCTTTGCCCTCAAAAAGGATTTGCCCTGTGGTAGGCTTATAAACACCGGTCAGAAGATTAAAGGCAGTCGTCTTACCGGCGCCGTTGGGGCCGATCAGTCCGATCACCTCCCCCTGATCAATGTGAATAATAAAATTCTGCACTGCCTTGATTCCGCCGAAGGACTTGGAAAGTTCTACTGTTTCAAGAAGCCTGCCCATTTCCCTTGCCCCCCTTTCTGCGCTTCATCAGTCTCTGCAGAAGCAGCGAAAATTCCTGATTTCCAAAAACGCCCTGCGGTCTGAATATCATAAGGAGAATCAGACACAGTGCATAAATGATCATGCGGATTTCCGGATAATCAGCCAGCGCTGCGGTAATAAATGTGAGCAATGTTGCACCCACAATGGCTCCGGACATAGAACCGAGTCCTCCCAAAACAACCATAGTCAGGTAATTAAAGGAGTTCAGGAATGTGAATGAAGAAGGATGGGCGATCGAAAAGTAATGGGAAAACAATCCTCCTGCCACACCGGCGAACAGCGCCCCTACAGCAAAGGCCAGCACCTTGGCATACGTCGTGTTGATTCCCATTGCCGTGGCTGCGATCGCATTTTCCCTGACGGAAATACAGCTCCGTCCGAAAGTGGAATTGACCATATTCTTAATAAAGAACAAAGTAATAATCATCGCCCAGAAAACCCAGGTAAAATCGGTCAGACGGGGAATGCCTGTCAGTCCTGACGCACCGCCTACGGCCGGAATATTTAAAATCGTAATACGTATAATTTCTCCCATGCCCAACGTGGCAATCGCCAGATAATCACCGTCAAGACGCAGTGTGGGAATTCCTATGATAATACCGATAAACGCCGCTGCCAGCCCTCCGATGAGGAGCGCCAGCCCAAAGGGCAGATCATACCACATGGTCATAACCGCCGATACATAAGCGCCTACAGCCATAAATCCCGCATGCCCCAGCGAAAACTGACCCGTAATTCCATTAATCAAATTCAGACTGGCGGCCAAAATAACATTGATGCACATCAGCACAATCTGCAGCCGCCAGAAAGAAGAAATAACCCGTTCATCAATTAAGAAGCTGAAAATCAAATAAGTCACGACCGAAAGAGCCAGGAGAGCCAGGTCGTATCTGCGCATAGTCTTCATTACATTCATGGCTCACACCTTCTCCGTTTCATTCTTGCCCAACAGCCCGGTCGGCTTAATCAGCAGAATAATAATCAAAATTCCAAAAGCGGCTGCATCACGGAATGTGGATGACAGAAATCCCGATACCAGTGCCTCCACAACTCCCAGAATGATGCCTCCCATCATGGCCCCCGGAATAATCCCTATACCTCCCAGCACAGCGGCAATGAAAGCCTTGAGACCGGGCATAATTCCCATCAAAGGATCAATCGTATTATAGTAAATGCCCACCAGGACCCCGGCAGCTCCGGCCAGTCCTGATCCTACAGCAAAAGTAAAAGAGATAACATGATCCACATTAATGCCCATTAACAATGCTGCATCTGTATCATATGAAACAGCCCTCATGGCTTTTCCCATTTTAGTATACTGTACAATATACCAGAGCATCAGCATAAGAACTACAGTGGAAGCCAAAATAACAATCTGCTGAAAAGAAATCATCACCGATCCCAGATGAAATACCTGGTTGGGAAGAACCGGCGGAAATGTACGGGGCTGGGGTGAAAGAAAATACATAGTCGTATATTCAATAAAAAGAGATACACCGATCGCTGTAATAAGAATTGATATCTTGGAACTGTGCCGGAGCGGTTTATAAGCCAGCTTCTCCACCACAACACCAATCGCCGCAATAGCAATCATGGCCAGAATCAACGCCGGAAAAAATCCGAGCTTCAGCTGTGTTGTAACAAAAAAACCGACATAGGCTCCCAGCATGTAAATATCCCCGTGGGCAAAATTGATGAGCCGCATAATTCCGTATACCATGGTATATCCAAGCGCAATCAATGCATAAATACTTCCCAGGGAAACACCGTTAATAATCTGTTGAATAAATTGGGCCAAAATGCCGTTATCCAATTGCTGCACCTCCTTAAAAACATGATGCAGGGGAACCTCCCTCTGCATCATGTATCATGCTATGGAGCTTTTCTGAAAACTGACTTCAATTATTCCGCACTGACTTTATCCTCAAAAACAGGCTTCCCTTCCTTATAAGTCAAAATGAAAGCTGCTTTAACCGCATCATGGGTGGGAGTAAATTTCATTTTACCCGTCACTCCTTCAAATGATTTCAAATTGGTCAGTGCATCGGTAATTTTCTGCGGATCTGCACTGTTGGCTTCCTTGATAGCCTGGGCAATCAGATAAATAGTGTCATAGGTCAGTGCGCCGAACACCGCGGGATCTGTGTTGAATTTTGTTTTATAGGCATTGACAAAGTCCATGACCTTTTTATTATCCTGCTGTACTGCATAGTGATTAGTATAATAGGTATTATTCAGCGCATCAGCACCTGCAATCTGCGCCAGTGTCTGGGAATCCCATCCGTCGCCGCCGGCAAAGGGAACTGTAATTCCCATCTCACGGGCCTGCTTCACAATCAGTCCCACTTCCTGATAATAACCGGGCACATATATAAAATCAGGATTCAATGCCTTGATCTTTGTAAGAGTCGCATTGAAGTCGGTATCCTTCTGGAGATACGCTTCTGTTCCCACTACCTGTCCGCCGAGCTTCGTGAAATTTTCTTCAAAATATTTGGCCAGGCCTTTAGAATAATCGGAAGAATTATCAATCAAAATCGCTGCTTTTTTCACATTGAGCTTCTTGGCCGCAAAATTAGCCATAACCTCGCCCTGATAGGGATCAATGAAACAGGCCCGGAAAGAATAAGGACGTGTTTTTCCCGTTTTATCATCCACTGTAACCTTGGGATTTGTGGCTCCCGGGGAAATACTGGGGATTTTAGCGCCTCCTGTAATCGGTACGGCAGCCAGTGCATTCGAGCTCATATTCGGCGCCACCATGGCAACAACGCCCTCATCGACCAGCTTCTGCGCCGCCGAAGCTGCTTCCGAAGGCTCTGACTTATTATCCAAAGAAACCAATTCCAGCTTTTTCCCGAGAACGCCGCCGGCTTTGTTGATTTCCTCAACCGCCAGCTGCGCCCCATGGAGTGCATCCATTCCATAAGCCGCCTGATTGCCGGTCATTTCAAGATCCGTGCCTATTTTGATGGTGTCCCCTTTAGCGGATCCTGATCCGCCTTTTTCTCCCCCGCATCCGGCCAAAACACTGGCTGCCGTAACGGCGGCCAACGAAGCAATAAGTATTTTTTTAGACAGGTTTTTCATAGAAACTCCTCCTTGTTATACATCGGGCTGCGCTCTGCAGATCCGTACTGAATCATACCGGATCAATACGTTCTACGAACTCCCGTTTACCGCCGGAAAATTTCATAATAATACCGGATGACACTGTATTATGCTTGTCATCAATCGTAATCTGTCCGCTGATCCCGGGGAAATCCCTGATTTTAGTCAATTCTCCTGAAACGGCTTCAGCTTTTGTAGATCCCGCACGCTCTATGGCTTCCATCATCAAATTCGCAGAATCATAAGCGGTAACGGCAAAAGAATCAGGTTTATATCCATACCGGGCTTCATACTTTCTAATAAATTCCTGCAGTGCAGGATTATTGTCATCCTGAGAATAATGATTGCAGAAATAGGTATTCTGAAGATTCTGCGGTGAAGCAATTTCCACCAGCTTGTCACTGTCCCATCCGTCACCTCCCAGAATCGGCATGGAAGCTCCCATCTCCCTGGCCTGACGGATAATCAGCCCCACTTCCTGATAATAGCCGGGAATGAAAATAATATCCGGATTTTGTGCAAGAATTTTGGTCAGAATCGGTTTGAAATCCACATCCTTGGCCATATACGCTTCACGTCCTGAGACAGCGCCGCCTTTACGCTCAAACTGCTGGGTAAAAAAATCTGCCAGTCCCATGGAATAGTCACTGGAATTATCAACCAGAACTGCTGCCTTTTTGGCTTTCAGGCGGTCAGCTGCAAAATCAGCCATAATCCGCCCCTGATAAGGATCCGTAAAACAGGCTCTGAAAATAAACTCTCTCGTTTTGCCCGTTGAAGGATCTACTGTAATCGACGGATTGGTGCCGCTCGGTGTAATCAGCGGAATTTTATCGGACGACACCAGCGGCGCCAGTGCAATTACATTGGAACTGGTATCCGGTCCGATAACACCTACGGCTCCGGCTGTAACCAGCTTGGCCAGTGCATCCGCCGATCCGGCCACCTCACTCCGGTTATCCACACCGACAACCTGCACTTTTTTCCCTAAGATGCCTCCCTTGATATTGGCATCCTCCACCGCCATATGAATGCCGTTCAGCGAAGATGTGCCGAAAGATGCATTGGACCCTGTCATTTCCAGGTTGGCCCCGATTACAATCAGATTGGACTGAGCCGTCTTATTCTCTGAGGCGCAGCCGGCAAGCGCCGATACTAAAGCCGCACCGGCCAGGCAGGCTGCCGCACTCCGGCGTCTCATCATGTACATCCCTCCCTTTCTCTGTCAATCACCTCTGACATGCTGCCAGACATTCTGGCAAAACCCTTTTTACCTTTCATACCTGCAGCAGAACAGCATTTCCTCTCGGATAACAAAAAAGCACCGCAGCCCTTTCGGGCCGGGTGCACTTCTTTGTGCTTTTACTTTCTGCAATTATGATATATTCATATCATAATTCTTGAACTTTAACTTGTCAACACTTTGATGCTATGCCATTGCATTATATAAATACATCGATTTTTAGAATCATTCATAAATTTGAAAATTCACTGATTAAAATATAGGCTATTCCTTTTTTCCTGCTCTTATTCTATGCTAAAATACAATCAGTAATAGAGGGAGGCACGGTATAATGACATCACAGCAATGGAAGGACCGCCCGATTCACGAATTTTTAGACAAAATGGGCGATGGATCTCCTGCACCCGGCGGCGGTGCCGCCGCAGGACTGACAGGTGCACAGGCCTGCGCACTGGCCGAAATGGTCTGCAGTCTGACACTAAGCAATAAAAATTATAAAGATGTAGCCTCTGAAGCCGCAGAATGGAAAGAACTGTGCAGAAGCGGTCAGGCTATCATGCTGGATCTGATAGATGAAGATGCCAGGAACTTTCTTTTTTTAATGGAAGCCATCCGTCTTCCGAAGGAAACAGATTCCGAAAAAGAATCCCGTAAAATTGTAGTGCAGACAGCCCTGAAAAAAGCGATTGAAGCCCCTTACCAAATGGCCGACACCATGAATGATCTGCTGGAACTCTTTACAACCATCTTAATTAAGGGAAACCGAAATGCCATTACAGATGCTGTCATTGCCCTGCAGCTGGCCCAGGCAAGCATGAGGGCCTCCTTCCTTAATATACAGATTAATTTGAAATCAATTACTGACGATTTTTATAAAGCGGATATAGAAGGGGCTCTGAAAGAATGGGAAAAAGGAATCACCCATGTGGATGCCATCCTGACCTATCAGGTGAAAATTTAATCATGGAGCCCCTGATCAGGAAACAGCGTACCCGCCTCCTTCTTGGGAAGATCCAAAGTTTTTTCCTTCTTTTTCTTTCTTCTGCCGCCGTGGGAATTGCCACAGGCATCCTCGATTCTCTATTTGGAATCACGCTGCTCCATTTAGATGCCTACCGCAGCCTCTATCCTTTTCTGACAATTCCTCTTTTGCCGCTGGCTGGAATAATAATTATTGGCACTTACCGAAAATGGGGCGGAAACTGTTTTTACGCAATGAATAACGTTTTCCGGGCTGCCTTTGGGCAAAAAGAACCTCTGCCCTGGCGGACCATTCCCTTCTGCATGGGTGCCACTTGGCTGACGCACTTCTTCGGAGGCAGTGCGGGACGTATTGGCGTTGCCATTCCTATAGGTGCTGTTTTAGCCAGTCATATGAGAAAATTTATCCGCGGACGCCGTACCATGCATATCCTGCTAATCGCAGGCATGGCTGCAGGATTTGGAGGTCTTTTCCAGACTCCGGTGGCCGCGGTGTTTTTTGCCATGGAAATACTGGCGTTCGGACGGTTCGAAAATGATGCCTTTTTCCCCGCACTGGCCGCTTCATGGAGCGCCTACTTCACCGCTTCCGAGCTGGGGATGCCGCGGCTGGCCCTGGTACAGCATGAGATCATCCCTGTTCACATAGGAGTTATTTTTATTCTGGCTGCCTGCGGTATCCTTTTTGGCACAGTCGGCGGAAGTTTCGCCTGGTCCATGGCCCGCACAAGACAGTGTCTGACCTATTTCTTTCCTGATCCGTACCGCCGCATTGCGGTGTGCGGCGCAGCTGTAGCCATTCTTTCCCTTCTCCTTCACAGCGGCCGTTATTCAGGGCTTTCTCTTTCACTGATGACAGCTGCCTTTACGGGAGGAATGATCTATTCCTCCGACTGGATATGCAAATATGTCCTGACTCTCGTGACCAGAGCCGGAGGGTTCCAGGGCGGAGAATTGATGCCTGTTCTCTGCATAGGCGCTTCACTGGGAGTTCTCATCTCCCCCTTAACCGGTCTTCCCCCGTCATTTATGGCTGCCTGCGGCGCCATCGGCGTATTCACCGGAGCCACCAACACGCTGCTGGCTCCGGTCTGTTTCGGCCTGGAGCTGTTTGGATGGGATTACATGCCCTGGTTTTTTACCGTATGCGTCGTGGCAAAAGCAGTCAATTTCAACCAGTGCCTATATGCCCTGCAGAGAAAAAATCCGACCTTTTGGAATTGGAATTCCTGAAGGCCGGTTTTTTATTTATTGCCTTTAAAATTTGTATTCATAGCCTGCCATGAAATTTCTTCCAAGGCTGTAAAATGTAGATGATGAAGTGGAAATAATATCCTGCCGGTCTAAAATGTTGTCAACATTCAGGAAAAAACGTCCTTCCCGGTTAGGCGCATAGGAAAGATTAATATCGGTAAATAACTGTGGTTTAAAACTTTTATAAGGAGCCGCATCGCGGATTCTTTTCCCCAGGAAACTCAAATTAGCCGCCGTGGTTAATTTTCCGGACTTCCAGACGGAGCCCACGTTATATTGAATTTTTCCATAATAATCGTGCCATTGCCCCTTCACCCCCTTCTTATCTATTTCCTGCTTTTCCGGATGGCTGTAAGAGATCCCCGTATAAAAAGAAAAATTTTCACTGCGCTGTACAGTCCATGTCAATTCTGCCCCTGTATTCCGAATATCTTCATTAGTATAAGTAATTGTCGGATAATTCGTTGTGTTGGCATCAATGCTGTCCTTGATCAAATAATGATATACAGCCAGCCTCCATGACTGATTTCCTATATTTTTCTTCCACCCTGCTTCATAATGGACTCCATGCTGAGGTTTCAGACCCGGATTCGGTACAATATTTCCGCTCCCGTAAAGCTGGCTGAAAGTAGGCATCATAAATGATTTTCCGGCCTTCGCATAAATGGATGTATGGCTGTCCAGCATATGCATAAGCGTAATCTCCGGGGTAAACTTGCTGTAATTATTCCCCGCAGTTTCACTTCCTGTCCATGTTTCCCTCAAATTTAAATCAGCCTCTGTTTTCTTATTCAGAGCATACGCCATTTGTCCGTAAAAGGAATACATGTCCCTCTCATAATTTTTTCCCGGGACCCCCGTTACACTCTTATCCATTGTATCTCTCTGAAAATTAAACCCAAGCATGGCTGAATGGAGCCCAAAATTCCATCGGTTGGCTATATCAATTCCCCTGGATTCATCTGTATAAGCCGTTTTAGAATAAGATGATGCCAATGACCGCGTTTCCTGTTCCCTGCGGTTATAAAACAAACTGGCTTTTATATTCCCTTCCTCATAATGCAATTGGGCAAGATTTTCTTTCGTCCCATGAAGTTCATTTTTATAAACCTTGTCATTGGAGGCAAATTGATACCGGTAATGATCACTGTTCTGCCCATAGATATGGGTAAAATAAAGATGACCGTTAAAATTATACCGCCAGTTAAAATTATTATGCTCCCCGCGGATGATATTAAAATACTTATAGCTATTGCTGGACGTCGGTGCCGATATATGATCAATTTTCCCTGTATGATCATAGGTATAAGTTATGCCCAGTTTCCCCAACTGGGCACTGACAGCATGATTCTGTATTCCATAATTGCCCCACCCCGTTTTAACCATATTCTCCCGGGTGCCTCGGGTAATAATATTAATAACTCCGCCGGCAGCCTCTGACCCATACAAAACTGCGCCGCCTCCCCTGACTATTTCTACCCGCTCGACAGTCTCTACGGGAATATCTTCCAGATTATACCTTCCGCTTTGATTAATAGGCACTCCGTCAATTAAAACGAGGGTCCCTTTCTCCACTCCCCTGATAACAACTTTGTTCGACATGGTCCCCTGCGAAATATTTCTTGGTCCCTGGGCATGAATAATAATGCCTGTGGTGAATTTCAATGCCTCCTGCAGGCCTGTAGCGCCTGTCTGCATCAATTGTTCCCTTGTCAGCACCGTCACAGCGGAAGGTGTCTTTAAATCTTCTGTAACGGTCCTTTCTGCTGTTACAAGTAATGGATCCAATTCATAAATTTGATCTGCGGCCTGTATTCCCCACACGGCTATGACCCATACCGCACCGCCCAACAATAATGCCTTTCGGTCTCTTTTCATAATACCTCCCCTTCTGCTCTTTCCCTATAGCAGAAACATAACCATAAATAATTAAATAATAATATATTTTATTTTACATTTCAATAATTCGCAAGTCAAACAGAATGAATAAAAAAGCATAATATCCGTTTTCCTTTTTTGGAAGTTTCACTTGACGGACCTAAAAGTCTGTGCTATAGTAACTCATAACTTACATAGCTGCAAGGAAGAGAAGAGTATGCAGAAAACACCGTTACAGAGAACCCTGTCCGCTGAAAAAGGGTACGGCACTATTTGCAGAACATGGCCTCAGAGCATGACATGTCAAATGATTGAAAATCATTAGACAGTCCGGGTGTGCCCGTTACAGCGCTATGGTATTCACGGCCCTGCGCCCGCGTACCTGATAAGGCCTGTGCGGCGACGTACCGGCAAATTTGGGTGGTAACACGGAATCTTCCGTCCCTTTGGGGATGGGAGTTTTTTTATTGGTCTGGGAGACCGGCAGCCTGAGTAAGTCCATTCATTATGCTATAGATTCAAAGGAGGTTTTATCATGTCAGAGAAAAATTATCATTTTGAAACACTTCAGCAGCACGCGGGCCAGGTGCCGGATCCGGCTACAGGCGCCCGGGCCGTTCCCATTTATCAGACCACTTCTTATGTTTTTAAAGACAGCCAGGAAGCAGAGGACCGCTTCGGACTCCGCAGTCCCGGTTATATTTACGGACGTCTGACCAATCCCACACAGGATGTTTTTGAAAAAAGAGTGGCGGCCCTTGAAGGCGGTACTGCCGCCATTGCCCTGGCCAGCGGAGCCGCTGCTGTGACTTACTCCATCCTGAATCTGGCCGGAGCCGGTGACGAAATCGTTTCCGCCTCCACTCTCTACGGAGGCACCTATGAGTTATTCCTCGATACACTGCCCCATCTGGGAATCACAACACGCTTCGTCAATCCCGATCATCCCGAAGAGTTTGAAAAGGCCATTAATGATAAAACAAAGCTGGTTTATCTGGAAACACTGGGCAATCCGGCCATCAATGTGCCTGATTTTGATGCCATACGGGATATTGCCCATGCCCATGGAATTCCTGTGCTCATTGACAACACCTTTGCCTCGCCCTATCTCTTCCGTCCCCTGGAGCACGGACTGGATATATCCATTCACTCGGCTACCAAATTCATCGGAGGCCATGGAACAACGCTGGGCGGTGTGATCATCGAAAACGGCCAGTTCGACTGGGCGGGATCGGGCCGGTTTAAGACCTTTGCGTCTCCGGATGAATCGTATCACGGGATTAATTTTGCCAAAGACATTCCGGGAGCAGGATTTGTGACAAGGGTGCGGGCGAAGATCCTGCGTGATACGGGGGCAGCAATCAGTCCGTTCAGCGCCTGGCTTCTTCTGCAGGGATTGGAAACACTGTCGCTGCGGCTGGAAAGGCATGTGGAAAATGCGGTGAAGGTGGCTGAATATCTGGAGAAACATCCAAAAGTAGCCCATGTGGGATATCCGGGACTCAAGAGTTCACCCTATCATGATCTGGCGGAGAAATATCTGCCGAAGGGGGCCGGATCCATTTTCTCATTTGAACTGAAAGGCGGCTATCATACAGCCCGTTCCTTTATTGACCGTCTGAAAATTTTCTCAGATCTGGCGAATGTGGGAGATTCGAAGTCCCTGGTGGTGCATCCTTCATCCACGACACATCAGCAGCTCAATGAAGAAGCCCAGCGTTCGGCTGGAATTACTCCGGGACAGATCCGTCTGTCCGTGGGACTGGAGAATATTGATGACCTGCTGGCGGATCTGAAGCAGGCGTTGGATCAGATCTAAATCTGCAGGGAATTTTTAACAGGAACGGCAATAGAAGTTATTTATGCAAATCAGATAAGGAGTCAGTCATATGGGACAGTCAAAAAAGGAAATTTTACATCATATTTTAAATGGCGGAAAAGCAGAGCGGATACCTGTCGGATTCTGGTTTCATTTTCTGGAGGATGAAATTCATTCGGATGCCTTTCATGATCCTTCTCTGGATGCACTCCGGCTGAAACGGCAGGAAGAATATATTGATCAGGTACATCCGGATTTTGTCAAGATAATGACGGATGGTTTCTTCGGTTATGGAAATCCTGCGCTTTATCATGTGAAGTCAGCTGCTGATATACAAGATATCCAGCCTCTTGCTGAAGACGATCCATGGTTTGTCCGGCAGATCGAATTTGCCCGCAGTCTGACAGACAGGTATGGCAGGGATTTGGATTTTTTTTATAATATTTTCTGCTTCGGCACGACTTTTGCTTTTATGCAGGAAGGAGACGGGGAGGAATTTCTGGCTCAGCTGATCCGGGAAGAGCCGGAAGTGGTGAAAAAGGTTTCTCATGTGGTGTCCGGCGATTTGGCCCGGATGTCCCGGCGACTGATACAGGAAGCTCATGTGACGGGTATTTATTTCAGCCTGAGAAATATTAAAGGCATCAGCCGTGCATTGTATGAACGTGTTATTGAGGCGGATGAAAAATATATTCTGAACCAGGCTCATGAAGCCGGCGGACTGAATATTCTTCATATCTGCGGATATGAAGGGCATAGAAATGATATTTCCTGGTATAGGGACTATGATTTCCAGGCGGTCAACTGGGCTGTGGATACGGAAAAGATTCCTTTGGGAGAGGGCCGGCGTATTTTTAAAGGCAAAACCGTTATGGGCGGTTTTGGAAATACGGATAAAGATGTGCTTTACCGGGGAAGCCGGGAACAGGTGGAAGAGGAAACGGAACGCATCATCAGAGAAGCCGGGAGCCAGTCATTGATTCTGGGGGCAGACTGCACGGTTCCCAGAAACATTGATATAGAAAGGTTTGAATGGATACGGAGTAAAGCAGCTTCTACAGCTGATTGAGAAGAGGGGAAGAAGGGATCGTGTATGAAAATGATCAATAGAAAAAAAGTAGAGGCTCTGCTGGCAGCGGGAGCCATTGCCATCACAGCAGTGCTGGCAGGATGCGGCGGGGCAGCCCCTTCCGCATCGTCGGCAGCAGGCGGAGAAAATGGGAAAAAGGTTGTTGTTGTGGCGCATACGAATGCGTATTATCCTTATGATTTTGTTAATGACAAAGGGCAGTCCGACGGGTTTGAAGTGGCCGTCATGAAAGAAGTGGCCAAAAAACTTCCCCAGTATGAGTTTAAGTATGTGCCTACTTCGGATGATGATCTTCTGATCGGAGTCGAATCGGGTAAGTATACTTTAGGGACTAAGGGCATATGGATTACAGAAGCAAGAAAGAAGAAATATGTATTTCCTAAAAATAACATTGCGGCCAGTGTTATCGGCCTGGCTATAAGGAAGGATACAGCGGATCAGATCAAGGATATGGATTCATTTGCCGCTTACAGCGGAAAGCTGGTGCCTATTGCACCGCAGAATGCGCAGTATGCAGTGATTGATGATTATAACAAGAATCATCCGGATCATCAGGTACAGTTGACTGCATCGGAGAATTTTCAGGTAGTGGATGCTTATACGTGGGTCATGGAGGGCCGTTATGACGGATATTTGGATATTGAGCTCAGTTTCAAGAAAAATGTGACAGATGCTGACGGTCCTTATCATCAATTCGCTGATCGTCTCAGTTATGTGAGGTATAAAGCCATTCCCACATATCCGATTTTCAACAAAAAAGAACAAAAACTGGCAGATGAATATGATCAGGCGATTGAACAACTTAGACAGGAAGGAAAAATCAAAGAATTGGAGGAAAAATATTTCGGGGAGGAACTCAGTCAGTATCTTGAAAAGGGAAGTCATACGTAATTGTTTTCTGCACACAAAAACACACGGCATCTGGCCGTGTGTTTTTGTGTGCAGCTATAAAACCAAGGCGCTTTCAGCCTTTTACAACGCATTTTGTGGGGGTATAACCAGCTTCTGTAACGGCTTCAAAAAGTTCTTTTTGGGGTACATCTTTTGAAAGCGTTACGGTAGCCTCTTTCTTTTCCAGGCTGACCTCCGCTTTTTCGACACCTTCTACGGCAGCCAGTGCCTGCTGTACGTGGGACTGGCAATGAGCACACATCATACCATCAACTGTAATTATTTTTTTCATTTCTTTGGCTCCTTTCAAATTAGCAGATTTATGGGAAGAATCTGTTGAAATAAGAGAATCATCCGGCTGCAGAGTTTTCTGCGGAAGGACGGCTGTATGGACAGGCTCCTCTTCATTTTTAAAGAATCGGAGGCGCAGCGCATTCGTTACCACACAGACTGAACTGAGACTCATGGCCGCGGCGGCAATCATGGGACTGAGGCGAATCCCGAAAGCGGGATACAGGACACCTGCAGCCACAGGAATTCCTAGGATGTTGTAGAAGAAGGCCCAAAATAGATTTACATGAATATTCCGTATAACTGCACGGCTGAGCCTGACTGCCGATGCCACGTCGCGGAGAGAGTTTTTCATTAATACCACATCGGCAGAATCAATGGCAATATCTGTTCCGGCTCCGATGGCAATGCCGATATCGGCCCGGGTCAGAGCGGGGGCATCATTAATGCCGTCTCCGACCATGGCCACTTTATGGCCTTTTTTTTGAAGAGAACGGATTTGGGCATCTTTTTCTGCAGGAAGTACTTCGGAAATTACGGTATCTATGCCGACGGCTGCGCCTACTGCCTGAGCTGCATTTCTGTTGTCGCCGGTAAGCATCACAGTCTGTATGCCGGCTTCATGAAATTTTCTGACGGCTTCACGGCTGTCTTCACGAATGGTATCGGATACAGCCATAATTCCAATCAGCCGGGAGCGGTCTGCAAACCACATAACCGTTTTGCCTTCAGACATCCACTGTTCGGCATAACGGCGGACTGGGCTGCCGCTGTCTGCAGTCATTCCATTTTCTTTCATAAATGCCAGATTTCCTGCCAGAATGGAATGGCCTGCTATTTCTGCGCGGATGCCGCGCCCTTCTATTGACTGAAAAGACTCAGGATGAGGAAAATCAATTTTCTTCCGTTTGGCTTCTTCTATAACAGCCAGGGCGAGAGGATGGTCACTTCCCGATTCTGCTGAGGCGGCGGTCATCAGAAGCTCTTCCGGAGATACAGCAGAATCGGCGGGCAGTATATCAGTGACGGAAGGATGTCCGGAGGTGATTGTTCCTGTTTTATCCATGACTACGGTGTCAATGGAGTGGAGATTCTCCAGGCTTTCCGCGGATTTAATGAGAACTCCAAATTCGGCAGCCTTTCCGGTCCCCGACATGATGGCCACAGGAGTTGCCAGTCCCAAGGCGCAGGGGCAGGAGATTACCAGAACTGTAATGGCTGAAGACAGAGCAAATTCAAAAGACTGTCCGGCTATCAGCCATACAACGGCTGTAATGAAAGCAATTATAATTACAGCCGGTACAAAAATACCGCTGATACGGTCTGCCAGTTTGGCAATGGGGGCTTTGGAATTTCCCGCTTCATCCACCAGCCGGATGATTTGTGCCAGAGTTGTATCATTACCAACCCGGGAAGCACGGAAGCGGAATGTGCCATTTTTATTTAACGTGGCGGAAATAACCGAATCACCGGGAGTTTTTGTTACTGGTATGCTTTCTCCAGTAATAGGGGACTGATCTACATATCCTCTGCCTTCTGTAATTACTCCATCTACGGGAATGCTGTTTCCCGGTTTGATCACCACCAGATCACCCGTGACAACCTGCTCCGCAGGAATTGTTTCTTCTTTGCCATTCCGTATGACAGCGGCCGTTTTGGGGGCCAGATCGATGAGACGGCTCAGAGCATCAGAGGTTTTGGCTGTAGACCGTGCTTCCAGATATTTTCCTACGGTGACCAGAGTCAAAATCATTGCACACGATTCAAAGTACAGCGCGTCTCCGTATTCCCTGATTAAAAACATATCATTATGCCCAAAGCCGTAAGACATGCGGTACATGGCAAATATGCCGTATACAAGGGCTGCTCCGGATCCCAGAGCCACCAGAGAGTCCATATTGGGGGCGCCTCTAAAAAGAGATTTTAATCCTGACTGATAGAATTCACGGTTGATGACAGCAATTGGCAATGTCAGGAAAAGTTCTGTCAATGCCAAAATCAGGAGATTGGAAGGACCGGACATCATGGACGGAAGAGGCAGTCCGGCCATGGGTCCCATAGACAGGTACAGCAGGGGAATCAGGAAAATGACAGAAGACCAGAGTCTTTTTTTCATATGGATCTGGTGATCTTCCGTGATTTTCTGACGCCCTGTCCACTCAGTACGGAAGCTGCTTTTGTCTTCCCTGCCTGTTGGCGGATTGAGGGGAGAAGCTCCGTAACCAATAGCGGTGACTGCATCTATAATGGAAGTTTCATTAGCTGATGCTTCATCATAGGTCACAGACATCTGATTTGCCAGCAGGCTGACATTGACATCTTTTACGCCGGAGACTTTTTTCACACGGCGTGTAATGTTCGCCTGGCAGGCAGCGCAGGTCATACCTGTGACATTAAATTTTTCTTTTTTCATACTGCTCAGACTCCTGCCTTTTTATTTTAAACGTTGAATCAGGTCAATGGCTTCATCCACAACCTGAAGATTGCCCTTGCGGATTTCTTCAACCACACAGGTTTCCATATGGTCTTTTAAAAGGATCTGTCCGAAATTTTCCAGGGCTTTTTCGGAAGCAGCGACCTGAATCAAAATATCGCCGCAGTACCGGCCGTCATCAAGCATTTTTTTTATGCCGTTTAATTGACCAATGACACGGTTCAAACGGTTCTGCAGCTGACGTGACACGGCGGCGCTGCGCGGTGTGCTTTTCATATGACATGGACGTTCAACGGCACTGCACTGCGGCGCTTTAAATGTTTTTGAGGGGTGATTCATGATTCCTCCTTTAAATACCCCGTATGGGTATCTTGCAACTATAGAATATACCCCATGTGGGTATATGTCAAGAAGGTTACTAGCGGAGAACTGAAATAAGCAGTTCTCGAAATTCCATTTGGATGATATAATGAATTGTCAATCAAATTGTTCATGTTTGTTTTATAGTTGTATATTTTTATAGGGTTACATTTTTCTATCTATTCCCCTGCATTTACGGTGATCCGTAATGCAGGGGATATGTGTTTTTTCCTTTTTATTGAGAATTTCATATAAATGTTTTGAGTTATAGTGAGAATCAGGTGCTTTCTGCATTGTATCAATTCAACGATAAATGAAGAGTTTCTGCTATGCCGGTGATTCACACAGAGGCATTG
>ENA-OQIN01000868-OQIN01000868.1-human-gut-metagenome-genome-assembly--contig:-NODE-868-length-15932-cov-3.998234_pt1 | contig 15932 bp, 10 predicted proteins | sample MGYA00242581_ERZ504746 | MGnify/ENA primary metagenome ERZ504746 (study PRJEB26092, sample SAMD00036436) | human gut metagenome | host: Homo sapiens | study: EMG produced TPA metagenomics assembly of...
CCATGGCCGGTTAAATACTGCAATCCTGCAGCCTTCAAAGTGCGAAACATGCCAAAAAGCAGCCGGCGAATCCTCCACTGCAAAGTCAAAAGACATTTCATATAGCTGCTCTAATGTCAGATTATAAACATAATCCTGCTTACAATTTTCACGCCCATATTTATCCACACAATATAAAGGCACTCTTTCAAGCTTGTGTTCATCAAGCCAGTGCCTTGATGGTTCATATGAATTAAATGGTCTTCCAGTAATAATAAAAACCTCATGTCCCATATCAACCCACTTATTAATCGTCTCTGATGCTCCTGGCGTTTCCTCATAATTCAGAAGATTATCCGGAAAATGTCCTGCTTTCATCAATTCTTCATACTGACTATCCGTTAAATCAAAGGTTTTCTTAAGATTGAAAAACTGCACCTCTCTATATGGCACATCTATGCCAAACATTTGCTTTGCAATTTTTGTGAAAGCAAGTGCAGTTTCACATAATACATCATCAAAATCTATATATATTCTCATCTATTATTTACTCCTGTTGTAGATATGAGCAAGCTCATTTGGGTTTAGACCTCTTGACCCTGATATCATTATATTACTATATTTTAAAAAATCCCTCAAGCAGACATAGTTGTTCTTTCTACTATCTGCTTAAGGGAAATATTAACTGGTATAACATATGTAAAATCTGTTTTTATTATGAACGGTGATGAAGCTCCTGTACAGTCCTGCTTATCTCTTCCCTGACCTTTTCATCCTCCTTAGGAATCTTGTTCAGCTTTTCAAGAAGATCTGCAGTGTTATGCTCACAACCGACTTTTCTTAATGACTCACATGCTGCAAACACAACATCCTCATCATTATCATCAATCAGCCTTAACAAAAGATCAACACTACTGTTATTATCATTAGCTCCTAGTTCCTTTGCAAGTGCAAGCTTTTCTTCCTTTGTGCCATGTACATAATCTGCCAGCACATAAAAATCATTTTTCTTTACAAGATGCTCTATCTTTTCACTAACTGTCTTTTTCTTAAATAACATATTCATTTCCTCGCTTTCATGCTAAAGGTTAAAAACCGCATACCCAAAAAACGATATGTAATAATCAGCCTCTTTCTTATAACTTATTATATTATCGCGCTTAAGATATGTAAAATGTATATTTTATATAACACTTATATAATATTTACATATACATTTTTTATGGTTATACTATATCTTGAATGAAGAATTGCATAAATTGCAGAACAATGGAGCAATCCTAAATCATGAAAGGACAATAATACAATGACACTTGACTATTACAGAATATTTTATTATGTGGCCAGATATAAAAGTTTTTCAAAGGCTGCCCAGATTCTTGGCAACAACCAGCCTAATATAACAAGATATATCAATCTTCTTGAACATGAACTTGGATGCAGCTTATGTGTACGAACTCACAAAGGAATATCACTGACTCCTGAAGGCCAATTATTATACGAACACGTTGAAGCTGCCATGTATCAGCTAAAGAATGCACAGGATGCCCTTAAGAAAAAACAGAGCCTTGAAAGCGGAACTATAACTATCGGAGTTAGTGACACTGCACTCAGACTTTATCTCTCAGATAGACTAGAAAATTTTCTTTCTCTATATCCTAATGTAAGGATTAAACTCACTAACAATTTCACCTCTCAGGCCATAACCGCTCTTGAAAATGGATTTGTTGACTTCTGCATTATCACTACACCATTTTCAATAGACAAAACATTTACGCAGAATACTTTATACTCATTTGAAGAAATATTAATAGGTGGGAAAAAATATGCCAACCTTTCAGAGAATATACTTGACATTAATGATTTAAGTTCTTATCCTTATATATCATTAAACGAAGCCTCTGGTTCATATTCACTATATTCAGAATATTTTTATAATAATCATCTGCAATTTGAACCTGAGATGCTTGTATATTCAACTGACCAGATTATCCCTCTTATCCGTGCCAATCTGGGACTTGCCTTCTATCCAAAAGAGCTTGCTGCTGATGAGCTTAACAAAGGAAACATCTATAACATAAAGCTAAATGAACCTGTACCACAAAGGCAGGTGTGCCTTATACAGAACCCTAAAAGAATTCAGAGCATTGCTGTAAAACGCTTTATAGATATATTGCTGCAGTAAGGCAGTGTTTTTATAATCCCATGGGTTATATTACCTGCAGTTACAATCCATGGGAAGCCTTCTGATAGTCTGTAAGCTTTTCATACATCTGCTTTATATATCCATCCTCTTTAGAATTCACAAACACTGTTTTATTGCTGCTTTTTATCATAAGCACCGGAGAATAGCCATCCCATATAAAAAGCATACATTTACCATATGTCCTGCACTTATAATTACCTATATCATATTCGTTAGTAGAGCCTCCATTAGTTCTTGTAAAGTTATCCTTAGGCATCTCATTAAAAAGCTGCACTTCCTGTATGTCGTTTATATTTATACTACATTTATAACCTCCTCCTGCTGCCATAAATGTATCATCTGCTATATAAACATTCATCTTTACATGTATAAATGGAACAAGTACCGCCACAGTAAATATGCATGAAGCTGTTATAACAACAGTAAGTATTCCTACAAGAATCTGTGCGCCTCTGTTCGCATAGTTAAATGCATAATTCATGTCATACATTCTGTTCTTTATAAGCATATGTCTATCATTAGGATTGTAATAAAATCCGTACTTCCAGTATTCATCATCATCTACATACAACGGTGTATCATCGGCTGCCAGTACCTCTGTTCTTTTTCTTCTTGCCACAACGAAAAACACTATCATAATTATACTTCCAGTAAAATTCATGATTGAATATACAATAATATCAGTTCCATACAAAATACCATGCAGCATATACTCTGTGGCAATATAACTAAATGCTATCGTATTAAACAGACTCATCATTATAAGTCCAAGTGACACATATTTTTTATATATCTGGTTCATTGTTATATTAACATCGGAATTCTCACTATATACTGTGCGTTCTCTGGAATTAACATATATATTAAATATATACAACACAACCGCTACTACAATTGATACTATAAAATATATATTCATATCTCTGAATAACATATCTGAATGTCTCACAAGAACAACTGGTATGTATATAACTGCTGTCAGTACTATAAGCATCCAGTGATACTTCATACTAACAGAGATCTTTCCATTAGAAGCTGAAAGCCTTGTATCAATATATACTTTTTTCTGTTCCTCAATAAGCCATCCATTTTTCATCTTAAGCTCATACATTTTCCTGTGGCCGACTATGATAATAAGCTGTATTCCTACAGTATATACGAATATCCACAATATATATATGAATATCGATATAATCATATTCACAACACATATACCACATATTACAATCGATAATACGATATTAATATTGTTAAATACATTAAACTGCTTTTTTGTCCTGCTCATCAAAGAAGTTACTTCTGCATCTTCTTTCTTCTCTGCTGGTATATGGACTCCCAGATACATACCAGCCTTATATTCAAAGCTTGACACCATCGTTAATCTCATAATCATTATTATAAATAAATTGGTTACAAAAAACATAACTGCCATAAATATTTCCATATATGCTCCAATCCGCAGCGAAGGAGGATGTTAACCTTTATAGCCGCTGCTTTTTCTTTTACACTCATTATATTATAATTTACTCAGTTATAACTTGCTTCTCTTCTACACATTTCATCTTAGAATATATCTTGTCACACATATTAAGAAAATCTTTTTTATCCATACCTGTTATACTTGCTTCTGCTGACAATAGCTCAAGTTCTGCTTCCAACTTTTCCCGGAACACAATATCCATATCAATATTCTTAGCAACAACAGCACCATGTCTTCTGTCTATATTTATATAGCCTTCTGTCTTTAATATCTGATATGTCTTATTGACTGTCATTGTATTAACGCCTGCATCTTCTGCTAACTGCCTTACTGTTGGAAGACTTTCACCAGGCTTTAACTCACCATGTCCTATTCCCATAACTATCTGGTTACGCAGCTGGACATATATTGGAATACTGCTGTTCATATCTAATTCGATAATCATAATATCACATCCTCTTTAAAATGCATTTTTGTATCATTTGTATTATTCATTATAATACAAATGATATAATTGTCAATAAATTATCACATTTATGTTTTCCAAATCCTGCTCATTTACTCCTGCCTATCCATCCGTCAATCGCACAAAAAGAAAGGTAAGTGTCTGCTTAGCAGCCGCCTACCTTTCTTTTGCATTCATTACTACTTATTTTACTTATCTTCCAGCCAGCTTATCTATAATATTTCTGGCTACATATACACCACTAGCTGAAGCATGTGAAAGTGAATGTGTTACACCACTTCCATCACCAATTATATATAATCCCTTGTATTTAGTTTCAAGATTATTATCAATCTCAACTTCCATATTATAGAACTTGACTTCCACACCATAAAGAAGTGTATCATCATTGGCAGTACCAGGTGCTATCTTATCAAGTGCATATATCATCTCTATGATACCATCAAGAATACGTTTAGGAAGCACCAGGCTTAAATCACCAGGTGTTGCCGCAAGAGTTGGCTTTACAAGTCCTTCCTCTATTCTCTTTTCAGTACTTCTTCTTCCTCTCATAAGGTCGCCGAATCTCTGCACAATAACTCCGCCACCAAGCATGTTAGAAAGCCTTGCAATACTTTCGCCATATCCGTTACTATCCTTGAAAGGCTCTGAAAAATGCTTTGCAACAAGAAGTGCAAAGTTGGTATTCTCTGTCTGCTTCTCAGCTCCCTCATAGCTATGTCCGTTTACAGTTACTATTCCATTTGTGTTCTCATTAACAACGATTCCATTAGGATTCATACAGAAGGTACGGACAAGATCCTCGAACTTTTCTGTTCTGTATACAATCTTGCTTTCATATAACTCATCTGTAAGATGGGCAAATATAACTGCTGGAAGTTCAACACGTACACCAATATCTACACGATTGGACTTTGTTGGAATATCTAAAGCTTTACAGACATTTTCTATCCACTTGCTGCCGCTTCGTCCCACTGAAACGATACACTTGTCACAGTCCATATGCTCATCCTTATAGAATATCCTGTATCCTCCATCTATAACCTCAATATCACTTACAGGCGTGTTAAAGTAAAAGTCAATATGGTCTTTCATTTCATCATACATGTTTTTAAGAACAATATAATTAATATCAGTTCCCAGATGCCTTACAGAAGCATCAAGAAGCTTTAGCTTATTCTGCATACATAGTGTTTTAAACTTGGTTCCAGCAGTTGAATACATGTGTGTTTCTTCACCACCATGTGAGGTATTGATTGTATCAACATACTTCATAAGTTCAATAGCCTCGTCTCTTCCGATATACTCGTAAAGCGTTCCACCAAAATCATTCGTAATATTATATTTTCCATCGGAAAATGCTCCTGCTCCTCCAAAACCATTCATAATAGCACATGTTGGACACTTAATACACGATTTAATCTTCTTGCCATCTATAGGACACTTCCTTTTCTCTAAAGTATTTCCCTCCTCAAACACAGCCACCTTAAGCTTTGGTGACTTTTTCATAAGCTCATATGCTGAGAATATCCCACCTGGACCTGCTCCTATTATTATTACATCATATTTATCACTCATGCCATACCTCTTTTCCACATAACTAAACTCTACAATATTAGCTGCAATCAATCTTTTTGCTCCTGCTTTTTTATAGCCTCATTAAGATTATTTTCTATCTTTTCAAGTGTAACACACATGCTTTTAAGTTCTTCCTCTGATATATTCTTACAGAATACATCTTGTGCCATATTGAATAAATCAGACACCTTATCTGCCTTTATTTCTCCCTCCTTAGTAAGCTTTATCACCCATGAGCGCCGGCACTCTGGATTACTCTCTCTTATTATAAGCCCCATCTTCTCCAGCCTGTCAAGTGTTCTTGACATAGTAGTTACATCTATCAGGCAGACATCTGACAGCTCTCTTTGTGTCATCTGTCCACCTTTTTTTAATTCATATAATATTCTTGGCTGTCCCTGTCCTACTGTTAATCCCATATCTATAAAATAAGGTCTTAAAAGTCTTCTTCTTAGCATTTCCACATCAAAAAGATAATGCCTGACCTCTCCATATTTCATACTACGCCTCATTTCTTTGCATATTTTTACACATATCAGTTAAATACTACTAATAATCATCAGATTATAACAATCTGAAATCTTTAACTAAGCTCAAACTGTCCTGTATACAGCTGATAATATCTGCCTTTTTGTTCAAGCAGCTCATCATGACTTCCTCTTTCTATAATCTGTCCTTTTTCAAGCACCATTATAGCCTTTGAGTTTCTGACCGTAGATAATCTGTCTGCTATTACAAATACCGTTCTTCCCTCCATGATAGCATCCATGCCTTTTTCTATCAACCCTTCAGTTCTAGTATCCACTGAGCTTGTAGCCTCGTCAAGTATAAGCACCGGTGCCTTTGCTATCGCTGCCCTTGCTATGGCAAGAAGCTGCCTCTGTCCCTGTGATAAGTTGCTTCCATCGGAATAAAGCATGGTATTATATCCATCTGGAAGACGTCTTATGAATGAATCTGCATTGGCTATTAAAGCTGCATTTCTAACCTCTTCATCAGTTGCATCCAGTTTTCCATACCTTATATTATCAGCTATTGTTCCTGTAAACAAATGTGTATCCTGAATAACCATGGCAAGTGATTTTCTTAAGTCATCCTTCTTAATATCCTTTATGTCTATGCCATCATAAGTTATTGTGCCTGACTGTATATCATAGAATCTGTTTATAAGGTTAATGATCGTTGTCTTTCCAGCACCGGTCGAGCCAACAAATGCTATTTTCTGCCCTGGCTTCGCATAAAGAGTGACATCATTTAATATAGTTTTTCCTGGAACATATCCAAACACAACATTTTTAAATCTTACGTCACCACGAAGCTCAACAAGACAAGCATCTGAATTCCAGTAAGTATTAAGCTCTGCTGGCACCTTCCATGCAAATACACCCGTATACCCACTACATTCTGTAAGACTTCCATCAGCATTCTTAACTGCGTTACAAAGTGTTACGCTGCCTTCATCAATCTCTGGTTTTTCATCCATCATATCAAATATACGTTCTGCACCTGAAAGTGCTGATAACAGAAAATTGACCTGCTGGGTAAACTGATTAAGCGGCATGGCACTCTGACGTACATATATAAGATATGATGACAGACTTCCAAGATCCATAAGTCCTTTAAGCGTAAATAAACCACCCACACATGCTGATATCGCATAATTAAGATATGACAGGCTTACAATAGTTGGAATCATCATTCCTGCAAAAGCAAGTGCATTAGTAGACTCTTTCCTGAAACTTTCATTCATCTCACAAAACTTCTCAAAATTCTTTTGTTCATGGTTGAACACCTTTTCAACCTTCTGTCCTGCCATCATCTCCTGTACAAAGCCATTAATCTTACCAAGCTCCTCCTGCTGCCTGTTAAAATATTTCTTGCTATGTTTACTGTTAAACTTAATAAAGAAAAACATGATAACAAGAAACACAATAACTATAACTGATAATCTTACACTTAAAACCATCATCATGATAAGAGTGCCAAAAAGCATTATAAAGCTCTGGATTATCATAGCGAAACTGTTATTCATAGCTTCTTGTACAGTATCCACATCATTGGTAAATCTGCTCATAAGCTCACCATGTGTATGAGCGTCAAAATATTTTAAAGGAAGCTTCTGTACATGTGCAAAAAGATCATTTCTTATATCCTGTATAACCTTCTGTGATACCTTTACCATAATGCGGTTATAGCCAAATGTACACAAAGCCCCGCAGGCATACATAACACCCATGGCAATAACTGCCTTAAGAAGTCCTTCCATGTCTCCCGGTACTATAAAATGATTTACAACTGGTTTTACAAGATATGTGCCTGCCACATTCGCTCCTGCACTTATCAGCACAAGCAGTGCAACAAGCATAAACATCCATTTATAATGACCAAGGTAAACAAGCAGATGCTTTATAGCTTTCTTAGTATCCTTAGGTCGTTTATATCCAACATACTTTGCCATTATAAATCTGCTCCTTCCTTCTGTGATTCATATATTTCCTGATATATCTTATTGGTTCTTAATAATTCCTCGTGTGTTCCTATTGCATTTACACAACCCTTATCGAGTATAATTATCTGATCTGCATGCTTAACAGAAGATATCCTCTGTGCAATAACAAGCTTAGTCATATCCGGAAGCTTCTTTGCAAGTTCTTCCCTTATCCGGCCTTCAGTTGCTGTATCCACAGCACTTGTAGAATCATCCAGTATGAGTACCTTCGGTTTCTTTAATATAGCCCTTGCAATACATATACGCTGCTTCTGTCCACCAGAAACATTGACACCTCCTTGTCCCATCTCTGACTCATAGCCTGCCGGAAGCCTGTCTAAGAATTCATCTACACAGGCTATATGACAAGCTTCATCTATCTCTTCCTTCGTTGCATTTTCATTACCCCAGAGAAGGTTTGATATCAGAGAACCAGAAAACAAGGTATTCTTCTGCAAAACAACAGCAATAGCATCACGCAGATGTTTTACTGGATAATTCTTAACATCCACTCCATCTATACGCACCGTTCCCTTAGTGGCATCATATAGTCTTGGAATAAGCTGTACAAGAGTAGTCTTTGAAGAACCTGTCTGTCCTATGATACCTACTGTCTGTCCTGGCTTTATATGAAATGAAACATCTGAAAGTACGTATTCCTTTGCTTCATTTTTATACTTAAACCACACATGGTCGAACTCTATTTCACCATGCTTAACACTTATATCCTGCGAGTTTTCATCAGTAATGTCGATTTTTTCGTCAAGTACCTCGACTATTCTTGTGGCTGATGCTAAAGAACGTGTCATCATAAGGAATACATTTGACATCATCATAAGTGAATTAAGAATAAGCAGAACATAGCTTAAAAAGCTTGTCAGTTCTCCAATCTTAAGCTGTCCGTTATTAATAAGATGTCCACCAACAAAGAGAATCGCAATAATAGTTCCATACATAACGAACTGCATAGCTGGCATGTTAAGTACTGCTATTCCAAATGCCTTTTCAGATTCTGACTTAAGCTTAGCATTAACATCCTTAAACTTATCTACCTCATACTCTCCCCTGACATATGACTTTACAACCCTTACCGCTGTAAGATTCTCCTGTATACTACGATTAACAAGATCTATAGCATTCTGCATCTTTGCGTACAATGGTCTTACATTCATAATAATTATGATAAGCAAGACCGCAAGTATAGGAAGTGCCACAAAGAATACAAGGGCTAGTGTTCTGTTAATAGTAAATGCTATTGACGATGCAAATATAAGCATAACAGGGCTTCTTCCAAAAGGCCTCATACCAGTTGATACTGAATTCTGAATATTGGTAACATCACTTGTAAGACGTGTAACAAGCGACGATACCCTGAAATGATCTATATTAGAAAATGAATAAGACTGAAGCTTTTCATATTCTGCCTTTCTTATATTCGCACCAAGTCCCTGTCCGGCAAGTGCCTGGAATCTGGCGCTCCCTATTCCAAGCACAAGTGCTATGAGCGCACATAAAGCCATCTCAAATCCTTTGACATATATATAATGAGTATCGCCATTGGCCACACCATTATCTATAAGGTCAGCCATGATCATAGGCACCAGAAGTTCAAGCATAGCCTCAACAGCTATACATATAAGTGCCAGATAAGCATATTTTTTATATTGCTTCATATAAGAAAAAATTCTTCTTAGCATTATTAGTCGTACCTCCGATTGTTGTATATGCAACTATTGTAACATCAATTATTGCAATGTCAAGTTTACGATATCTGATTTGTTATATTAGGTTTGCAGCATCAGGTTTGTGATATCAATTTTTGAAATATTAAGTTGTAATATATTATTGACATCTGCATATAAAAATGATAAGGTATAGCCATAATGATTGTTAATTATTTATCAATCTTATTTTATTAGCATAGTTACATCTTGTAATGCTATACAATATACATTTTATTGTCATCTGATTACTCATAAGATGTATATAATTATCTAAGAAAAGGGGAACTAATCATGAACAAAGAAAAAGCTTTAGTTGTCGATAACATCCAGTCTCTTGAGGAGCTTATAAGCTCTGTAAAAGAGGCACAGCGCATCTTTTCAACATATTCACAGGAACAGGTTGATAAGATATTCACCGCTGCCGCCCTCGCTGCTAATAAGGCAAGAATACCTCTTGCCAAGATGGCTGTTAAAGAAACTGGCATGGGAATAGTTGAAGACAAGGTTATCAAGAATCACTATGCTGCAGAGTATATCTACAACGCATACCGTGATACTAAGACATGTGGTGTCATCGAAGAAGATAAAGCCTATGGCATTAAAAAAATCGCAGAACCTATTGGTGTTGTAGCTGCTGTTATTCCTACAACTAATCCAACATCTACCGCTATATTCAAGACTCTTATTTCATTAAAAACCCGTAATGGTATCATCATAAGTCCACACCCACGTGCTAAGGAAAGCACTATAGCTGCTGCTAAGGTTGTACTTGAGGCTGCTGTTGCTGCCGGTGCTCCAGAAGGCATAATCGGCTGGGTTGATGTTCCAAGCCTTGAACTTACCAACACTCTTATGAAAGAAGCCGATATTATACTTGCAACTGGTGGTCCTGGTATGGTTAAGGCAGCTTATTCATCTGGAAAGCCTGCACTTGGCGTAGGTGCTGGTAACACTCCAGCTATTATTGACAGCACTGCCGATGTTATACTTGCTGTCAACTCTATTATACATTCCAAGACATTTGATAATGGTATGATATGTGCTTCTGAACAGTCAGTTATTGTTGACTCTTCTGTATACAAGCAGGTTAAAGAAGAATTCACTAAACGTGGCTGCCACTTCCTTAGTAAGACAGAGCTTGATAAGGTAAGAAAGACCATCATTATCAATGGTTCATTAAATGCCAAGATTGTTGGCCAGAGTGCTTATAATATCGGAAAGCTTTCTGGTATAGAGGTTCCTGAAAGCACAAAGATTCTCATTGGTGAGGTTACCTCCGTTGACCTTTCAGAGGAATTCGCACATGAGAAGCTGTCTCCTGTTCTTGCCATGTATAAGGCAAAGGATTTTGATGATGCCGTAGGTAAAGCTGAGCGTCTTATAGCCGATGGTGGCTTTGGTCATACTTCTTCTATATATATTAATTCTGCGACTGAAACTGATAAGCTTGCCAGATTCGAGGAAGCTATGAAGACCTGCCGTATTCTTATTAATACACCTTCTTCACAGGGTGGTATTGGTGATCTTTACAACTTTAAGTTAGCACCTTCTCTTACACTTGGCTGTGGTTCATGGGGTGGAAACTCTGTATCTGAAAATGTAGGTGTCAAACACCTTATAAACATAAAGACTGTTGCTGAGAGGAGAGAAAATATGCTGTGGTTTAGAGCCCCTGAAAAGGTATACTTCAAAAAAGGCTGTCTTCCTGTTGCACTTAACGAGGTAAAGACCGTATTAGGAAAGAAGAAAGCATTTATTGTAACAGACCAGTTCCTATACAAGAATGGCTATACTAAGTGCGTTACTGACAAGCTTGATGAACTTGGCATAACACATACAACCTTCTTTAACGTTGCACCAGATCCTACCTTAGAGTGTGCCATTGAGGGAACTAAGGCTATCAACAGCTTTGAACCTGACTGCATCATAGCTATCGGTGGTGGCTCTGCTATGGATGCTGCCAAGATTATGTGGGTTATGTATGAACATCCTGAGGTTGACTTTATGGATATGGCTATGAGATTTATGGATATAAGAAAACGTATATACACATTCCCTAAAATGGGAGAAAAGGCTTACTTTATAGCGATTCCTACTTCCTCTGGTACTGGCTCAGAGGTTACTCCTTTTGCAGTTATTACTGATGAAAAAACTGGCATAAAGTACCCTCTTGCAGATTACGAACTGCTTCCTAAGATGGCCATTATTGATGCTGATATGTGTATGAATCAGCCTAAAGGACTTACAGCCGCATCTGGTATAGATGCACTTACACATGCTCTTGAAGCATATGCTTCTATTATGGCTACAGATTATACTGATGGTCTCGCACTTAAGGCCATGAAGAATATATTTGAATATCTCCCAGCGGCATATGAAAATGGACCTCACGATGCCAAAGCAAGAGAACAGATGGCTACTGCTTCTACTATGGCTGGTATGGCATTTGCCAACGCATTCCTTGGTGTATGCCACTCCATGGCTCACAAGCTTGGCGCTTACCACCATATACCTCACGGCATTGCTAATGCACTTCTTATAACAGATGTAATGCGTTTTAATGCTGCAGAAGTCCCAGCTAAGATGGGAACATTCTCACAGTATGCTTATCCTCACTGCAAGGAAAGATATGTTGAATGTGCTAACTTCCTTGGAATCCAGGGAAAGAACACTGATGAAAAGTTTGAAAATTTCTTAAAAGCCATTGAAGAACTTAAAGACAAGGTTGGAATCAAGAAAACTATCAAAGACTATGGTGTTGATGAGAAAGATTTCCTTGCTACACTTGATGAGATGGTTGAGAATGCCTTTGATGACCAATGTACAGGTGCCAATCCAAGATATCCTCTTATGAGCGAAATAAAGGCTATGTATCTTAAGGCTTACTATGGAAAATAGATTACCAGCATAAATTACAAGAATAAATCACAAAAATAAATTAATGTAAGAATATATTTTCACACGCGGGATTTGTGTCTGTGCGCACCTGGCACAACCCCATTATGTTTAGGAAGTGTGCGCAGAAATGAGGATTATTATGAAAAAATGTATATATAAAGGTGCATTAAAGTCAGTCTATGTTGATAAGGATAAGGCTGAAAAGGTATTTGCACTATCTTACAACAAGTCTGATGTATTATATGAAGCACTTAACACTGCAAGAGTTGAAGATACAGGACTTGATATACCACGACTTCTTAATGTATCTGTAGTAGATGGCAAATGGACTATAACAAGCGAATATGCCAAGGGTGAAACACTAAAGGAGCTTTTAGCCAAGCATCCGGAAAATTCTGATGCATATATTGAGGCTATGGTTGATTACCAGATAGCCATAAACAAACACAGCAATCCTCTTCTGGTTGATATGAAAAGCAAGCTTGAGCGTCAGATAAACGAGCTTAATATTCCTGCTGATACAAAATATGAGCTTGAATCAAGACTTTCAGAGCTTCCTTACCATAAAAAGCTATGCCATGGTGATTACTGCCCTGAGAATATAATTGTCCAGACTGACGATAAGAACCAGATTGTTGCTATTACCGCTGTTGACTGGGTACACGCAACTAAGGGGAATGCTTCTGCTGATGCTGCAAACACATACCTTACACTTAAGCTAAGTGATGAAGCACTTGCTGATAAGTACATAACCATGTTCTGTGAGAAAACATCTACAGATAAGCGCTACGTTGACAAATGGATACCTATCGTAGCAGCTGCAAGACTTACTAAGAAAAAGCCAGAAGAAAAGGAAATGCTTGAGGCTATGATTGATATATGCGACTTCCAATAGTATGTATTATTATTGTTTGATTCACTTATTCTATTATTCACAGAAAGAATCATAAATTACATTACGAAAAAACAGCTTCTAATATATCAGCATATGATAATTTTAGTAAATAACTTGATAAATAAATTAAACCATGAAGAAACACAGGGGCTTGAGTGCATAGCGCTCAAGCCCCTATTCACTATGTCAATGTACTAATAAATAATCTGGCCTTATATGCAAAATAGTTAATCTGAGTCAAATTTACGCTTCAATATAGTATAGTTATCTATATGAAAAGTCTTTAAACTATCTAATCAATATTTCTGACATCTTATTAAATCTGCATATCAGTCAGACACATTTATTACTAAAAACATTTAATTAATGAAACTTACTTAAAAAACAATCAAACACTCCCTACAGGCTTTGTCTTACATTTGCTGCGGCAGCAACCATATTCTTAAGGCTCTTCTCTGTTTCCCAAACGCCTCTTGTCTTAAGTCCACAGTCCGGATTAACCCATAGCTTAGCTACATCAATCTTAGTAAGCATAAGCTGTATTGTCTGTGTCAGTTCCTCTACCGAAGGAACCCTTGGTGAATGTATGTCATATACTCCTGGTCCAACCTCTGTCTCGAATTCATTCTCGCGTAAGGCATCCAGAATCTGAAGTTCTGAGCGTGATGCCTCAAACGTAATTACGTCTGCATCCATATCATCTATAGCTGGAATAATATCCGTAAATTCACTATAACACATATGTGTATGAATCTGTGTTTCAGGTTTTACTCCACTTGCCGTAAGCCTGAAGGCTGGTATTGCAAAATCAAGATATTCTGAATTCCAGTCAGATTTTCTTAATGGAAGCTTCTCTCTTAGTGCTGCTTCATCTATCTGTATAATCTTAATTCCATTAGCTTCAAGATCCAGCACCTCATCTCTTATTGCAAGTGCAATCTGTGATATAGCTTCCTTTATAGTAATATCCTCTCTTGGGAATGACCAGTTAAGTATTGTTACAGGTCCTGTAAGCATGCCCTTCATAAGCTTATCTGTAAGTGACTGTGCATATACTGACCAATCCACAGTAATTGGCTTCTTGCGGTATACATCTCCCCATATTACAGGAGGTTTAACACATCTTGTACCGTAAGATTGTACCCAGGCTTTTTCTGTAAATATAAAGCCTCCAAGCGACTCGCCAAAATATTCAACCATATCATTTCTTTCATATTCACCATGCACAAGTACATCAAGTCCAATTTCTTCCTGCCATTTTACACATTCGGCAATCTTTCTTTTATTGAATTCTTCATATTCCCGTTTTGTAATCTTTCCTTTACGAAAAGCAGAACGGTTGGCCTTTACATCCTCCGTCTGCGGAAATGAGCCTATCGTAGTTGTAGGAAGTTCTGGTAAAGCAAACAGCTTTTTTTGTATTCTCTGTCTTTCATTTCTTGCTGGAAATCTTATGTAATCCTGTTCCTTAACCTCTGATAATCTCTTCTTTACCATTTCATTATTGCAGTCCCTTACGCCTGAAAAAAGCTGTTTGTTGGCATTTAAATATTCTTGAGCGGTTATGTCTCCACTTAATGTAGATTCACTTATTTTACTTATTTCCTTCAGTTCTGTAAGCTTTTCTTCTGCAAATGCAAAATAATCAAGATATACAGCAGATAATTTGGTTTCATTTTTTAATGTATATGGAACGTGCTGTAAAGAACAAGAAGTTGATAATACAACATTTATGCCTTTTTCTTCTAAATCCTTAATTGTATTTATTGTTTTTTCGTAATGATTTCTCCAGATGTTCTTTCCATTTACAAGACCGGCAAATAATAGCTTATCCTTTGGAAATCCGTATTCTTTAATAAACTCTGTGCTCTTCTTTCCTTCTATAAAATCAAGTCCTACTCCATCAAATGGCAGTTTGATTATGTCCTCATATACATCTCTTACATCACCAAAATAAGTCTGAAGAAGCAGCTTGCATGACCTTCTGGCATCTGATATTTTACTATATATTTTAACAAACAATTCCCTGTCTTTATCAGTCATATCCTGCACAAGAGCAGGTTCATCAATCTGAAGCCATTGTATCCCGGCATTGTCACATCTGCTTATGATTTCTTTATATGCATTTATGAACGCGTCAACGAAATCTTCCTGAGTCTTTTTACCTGTAAATCTGCATAACTTAAGAAGGGTATACGCACCTGTTATTACAGGCTTT
>ENA-OQIN01000873-OQIN01000873.1-human-gut-metagenome-genome-assembly--contig:-NODE-873-length-15800-cov-7.206131_pt1 | contig 15800 bp, 12 predicted proteins | sample MGYA00242581_ERZ504746 | MGnify/ENA primary metagenome ERZ504746 (study PRJEB26092, sample SAMD00036436) | human gut metagenome | host: Homo sapiens | study: EMG produced TPA metagenomics assembly of...
TGATGAATCTTGTACATCGATTCGTTTTTTATGCCTGATTTTTTTAGTTTTGTGTCCAATTTTTGTTGACAAGTGCATCCACCTGCGAAGGCTCCCCGCTGGATTACCATACGAATTTCAATTTACGCCCCCCTTGCGGGGGGCGACCGGTGTAAGGGCACATTATGCTGATTTAGATTCACATCACTACTCCATTATAATTCTCTCCTGACCATTAGTTTGGTATAATGGACAAGGAAAGGTTTTCTTCCCTGCTGGTCATTGGTTTGGTACAATTGCCAGGCGGGAACAGATTGAAATCCGGCTGTTGTAGTTCCCTGCTGGTCATTGGTTTGGTACAATTTGGCACGAGGGGCGGCCCGGTTCCCATGAGTTGTAGTTCCCTGCTGGTCATTGGTTTGGTACAATGAAATGCAAGCAATGCAAGCATCACTCGACGTTGTAGTTCCCTGCTGGTCATTGGTTTGGTACAATCGGAACCAGACGTTCCCGCTGCTGACGTTCGTTGTAGTTCCCTGCTGGTCATTGGTTTGGTACAATGGTGAACATCGATGGATTTGATAAATTCCTGTTGTAGTTCCCTGCTGGTCATTGGTTTGGTACAATCTGCTGCACGTGCTTCCCGATACGGGCCTCGTTGTAGTTCCCTGCTGGTCATTGGTTTGGTACAATTTGCCCCGCCATCTGGTAGATGATTTTCAAGTTGTAGTTCCCTGCTGGTCATTGGTTTGGTACAATTATCCGGCTGGACAGAGGACGGTTTATACAGTTGTAGTTCCCTGCTGGTCATTGGTTTGGTACAATAAAGGAGCGAGCGGTTAAGGTAGCCGAACAGTTGTAGTTCCCTGCTGGTCATTGGTTTGGTACAATTCAAGAGCTTTCAACCGTTCGGATGGTTTTGTTGTAGTTCCCTGCTGGTCATTGGTTTGGTACAATGGAATGTATCCTGTACATTATCTACACCACGTTGTAGTTCCCTGCTGGTCATTGGTTTGGTACAATGATAATTAGAGGGTTGGTCTACAATACCGAGTTGTAGTTCCCTGCTGGTCATTGGTTTGGTACAATAATTGCCGATGACTATTGTGCATGGAAGAAGTTGTAGTTCCCTGCTGGTCATTGGTTTGGTACAATATATGATATTCGTTTTGTCTTTCAAAACCCGTTGTAGTTCCCTGCTGGTCATTGGTTTGGTACAATAGGCCAAGGAAGCCTATAGCGCCATCGCCCGTTGTAGTTCCCTGCTGGTCATTGGTTTGGTACAATATTTGCAATTGCGACAATCTCATTGCGGAAGTTGTAGTTCCCTGCTGGTCATTGGTTTGGTACAATGACTGTCTGGATAGATAGACGGTAACTCCAGTTGTAGTTCCCTGCTGGTCATTGGTTTGGTACAATTTGCAGGTTTCCAGCCCGTCTGTGTCTGTCGTTGTAGTTCCCTGCTGGTCATTGGTTTGGTACAATAATTGGCGGATGACAAAGAACATATCAGGAGTTGTAGTTCCCTGCTGGTCATTGGTTTGGTACAATCCCGGACAAAATGGAAGGAGCGGATAAAGGGTTGTAGTTCCCTGCTGGTCATTGGTTTGGTACAATGGCCCGGCCATATGCCCCCGTGTTGTACCAGTTGTAGTTCCCTGCTGGTCATTGGTTTGGTACAATTCGTGTTCTTGGATATATCTCGCCTTATAGGTTGTAGTTCCCTGCTGGTCATTGGTTTGGTACAATTCCCGTTGCCCATATAAATGCCACCGTGACGTTGTAGTTCCCTGCTGGTCATTGGTTTGGTACAATAGGGGGTGGGAGTGATGGAAGCGTTGGCGGGTTGTAGTTCCCTGCTGGTCATTGGTTTGGTACAATTCAGCTCGACCCCGGCATTGCTCAGCAGGGGTTGTAGTTCCCTGCTGGTCATTGGTTTGGTACAATACCAGCTCCTTCTGCGATTCCGTCATTGGAGTTGTAGTTCCCTGCTGGTCATTGGTTTGGTACAATTCTCGGTTAAAACTTCCAGGCACATCAGCAGTTGTAGTTCCCTGCTGGTCATTGGTTTGGTACAATGCGTATCTGCTGATCATGGGAGGTGCAGGAGTTGTAGTTCCCTGCTGGTCATTGGTTTGGTACAATTATAACAACTTCTTTTCCAGAGTCCAATCTGTTGTAGTTCCCTGCTGGTCATTGGTTTGGTACAATTTGCTGCCCTGGTGCCCCTGGACGCCGGGAGTTGTAGTTCCCTGCTGGTCATTGGTTTGGTACAATCTCATGGTCATGAGATAGTGCAGCACGCCGGTTGTAGTTCCCTGCTGGTCATTGGTTTGGTACAATTGATACGCTGCAAGCCAACGCGGAAGCGGAGTTGTAGTTCCCTGCTGGTCATTGGTTTGGTACAATCCGGTGCGGCGACGTTTTCGGCGTCGCAGAGTTGTAGTTCCCTGCTGGTCATTGGTTTGGTACAATACGGTTGGTATCATGGTGGCAGCCAGCGTGGTTGTAGTTCCCTGCTGGTCATTGGTTTGGTACAATTTCCCACAGGAGATTAAGCATTTAACATGGGTTGTAGTTCCCTGCTGGTCATTGGTTTGGTACAATTAAAAAAATAAACAGAATGACGACAGCAGAGTTGTAGTTCCCTGCTGGTCATTGGTTTGGTACAATCATTTATAGCATTGTAGGCAGCCCTAAATTGTTGTAGTTCCCTGCTGGTCATTGGTTTGGTACAATCCCGGAACCCGCTTGGGCTTACGTCGGTTGGTTGTAGTTCCCTGCTGGTCATTGGTTTGGTACAATTGAAACCGTCCGTGCGCTAATGCCCATCGCGTTGTAGTTCCCTGCTGGTCATTGGTTTGGTACAATAAGTACTGCAAGGCGCAACCTTGGTGCGGAGTTGTAGTTCCCTGCTGGTCATTGGTTTGGTACAATCTCGTTCCACGTGGCCGTTGCCACCTTGCCGTTGTAGTTCCCTGCTGGTCATTGGTTTGGTACAATCCATTTTTGAAGCGTTTGACAAGTCCGGGAGTTGTAGTTCCCTGCTGGTCATTGGTTTGGTACAATGAAGAACGGTAAACGTGTAATCCAGCCGCAGTTGTAGTTCCCTGCTGGTCATTGGTTTGGTACAATCCAAGATGCCGGTGTTTCGACAAATCAAGAGTTGTAGTTCCCTGCTGGTCATTGGTTTGGTACAATAATACTTGATGTTCTTTGGCCCAATTGGCAGTTGTAGTTCCCTGCTGGTCATTGGTTTGGTACAATAGCAATTCGGGATAATGCAGTTCGACTCTGGTTGTAGTTCCCTGCTGGTCATTGGTTTGGTACAATTTATCCGGCGTGATGCATTATCTCATGACCGTTGTAGTTCCCTGCTGGTCATTGGTTTGGTACAATCTGCTGGAAAGCGGCTATACTACTTGTCCGGTTGTAGTTCCCTGCTGGTCATTGGTTTGGTACAATATCAATGATTTTCCGGGATGGGCGGGGCGGGTTGTAGTTCCCTGCTGGTCATTGGTTTGGTACAATTGTAAAGCTATTTAAACGCACGATTTTTTCGTTGTAGTTCCCTGCTGGTCATTGGTTTGGTACAATGATTAAAGATGACGTGAAGGGAGAAACGAAGTTGTAGTTCCCTGCTGGTCATTGGTTTGGTACAATGGACCATTTTCTTCTCCTTGAGGTTTTGAAGTTGTAGTTCCCTGCTGGTCATTGGTTTGGTACAATCAGAAGTTGTTGCGGATGGCACCATGAATAGTTGTAGTTCCCTGCTGGTCATTGGTTTGGTACAATCCAGGGCGGCGAACGAGGTTAAAGGTTTTGGTTGTAGTTCCCTGCTGGTCATTGGTTTGGTACAATTGCCAGTAAAGGAACAGTCCCCATTACAGTGTTGTAGTTCCCTGCTGGTCATTGGTTTGGTACAATTTGGCCTGCTGCTGTTTATAGCGTTCGGCGGTTGTAGTTCCCTGCTGGTCATTGGTTTGGTACAATGTTGATACCCGTTATTTTTTAGTGCGGGACGTTGTAGTTCCCTGCTGGTCATTGGTTTGGTACAATTTGATCAGCAAAAGCCCTTGTGTCATCCGGCACAAGGGCTTTTCACTTTTTCCAAAAAATTCTTTAATAAGGAATTTTTGAAGCCTTATTCGGTTGTTTTCAAAAAACGGAAACGTGCTTTGCATCATAGGCCTTTTCTTCAGGCAGGTATCTCCCCACCAACACATCAATCGCTTCATACTGTTTTTCCGTCAGGACAACCATCCTGACGGACCCATTATCCGGCAGCGCTCCCATCAGGCGCTGCCGATGCTTTTCCACGGCATCCGGGCCGTTGCAGATCCGAGCATAGACAGAATACTGCAGCATATAATATCCGTCTTTCAACAAGAAATGACGAAATCTCGAAGCCACATGCCGTTGATATTTTGTTTTCACCGGAATATCAAAAAGAACAAGTATACGCATAAATTTATTCATATTGATGCTGTCTCAGCTGAACCAGTTCAGGAATCATCAGTTCTTTTCCTTCCTGCTGGCAGATCCGCATAAAGCTCTGGATCATCCGTTCCGCGCCATAATTCAAGCTGTGAATTTGCCCCCCTGACAACACGTCTACCCCCAGCAGATTCACCAGGGCGTGTTTCAGTTCCGGAGTCAGACTATCATCTCCCGACATATGGTTCAATACATACAAATCAACAACCGGCCGCAGCGGCTCCATGAAATCGTCTGCCAGATTAAAGCTGTTGTACTTGTTGCTGTGATGGATTCCCTTGATTACCAGAAATCCATATCCTGTGAGCAGTCTGGCAATCAGCCCCCGCATAATGGCATACCCGTAATTCAATCCACTGTTTCTTCCATCATCCCCCGTTCTGGTAAATTTTTCTCCAAAAGCCCGGCGGAAATAGTACCGTGCTGCAATAGCCTCCACATTGTGGATATCTCCACTGGCCACGGTTTTTGCCAGTTCCGTCAGATAATGGTTGCCTTCCTCATCCCCTCTTTCCTTCAGGCAGCGGCCCTGATTCTGGATTTTGGACACAACAATCTGCTTCCAGATCTGTTTTGTCTGGGGAACAGATAGTTGCTCCTGTTTCTCAATCACCACAGCATTGGTGGAGTTCTGATAAAAGGGTATCACAACTGCACTGGGCACATGCTGCTTGTCACACAGATAGACTGTTACATTGTTGGATACCAACTGGTCCAAAGCTGCCAAGCTGATCCTGCTCTGCTGGTTTTCCAAAACAATGGCACTGATATCTTCCAGGGGGACCTTATTGTTCTTTTCATTAAGGATAATCAGCTGATTTTCCCTGCAGGATAAAGTAGCAGCAGAAGCAATTACGATATAGCGATATCCCATTGATTAAGACCTGCCTTATCCTTCATCGATTCTTCTGTTGAATGGTAAATTTTTGACGAGCCTCTTTTTTAATAGGATGAATCTCTCCCAACACATCTACTTGGAACTTTTTTATCGATTTTAAAGTTTTTACTCCTAAACTTGTTTGTTCATACGTTTTATCGTGGTTGATTAAATGAATTGCTGCAGTACTGATATTGGTTCCCTGATAGTAAGATAGAACTTTTCTTGTCAAAAAGCTCTGTTCTAAAGTACTCTCTTTTTTTGCTTCCTTAGTTAAGGCAAATTTGATATCTCGTTTACTTTCAACTTCAATCAAATCATTGGGATACAAGGAAAAAAGAAAATTTTTATCATCCATTAATTTCCACTCTTCATAAGGTTTATAGGCAACAATTGCCCTATTCAGCAATTCCTTTTTTACCGTATCCGCTACATAAACCGGAACCAGATAATATCCTTCCCCCTCAACTTTGAATACATCCACACGGACCATGCTGTCATTGTCTGCAACGCCTGTTTTTTCTTCCACAGGCACCGCCAACGTCGATTTTGCCTGGATTTTCACTTTTTTAACCAGAGGTCCCTGAGATCCATCTGCTTTAGGCTTATAAAATGGTTCATTAAAAGCTTTCTTTCCGTCTCCGTCAAAATCTTTTAACCGTTTTTTCAATGCCTCATACAACAATCGGTCACTGTCTGGGTTATAATAATCGGCAATTTCTCCATCCTTTCCCATTTTCAAACTGGCCAGCGAAACTTTTGAAACCGTAATTCCGTCTGCAATATGTCTGGCACTGCGGACAGTATCTTTATGCGCAGCTCCAGTCACCTTTCTCCGCGGCATCCGGGAAACAAAAATCGGTTTGATGTCATTTAAATCTTTATTCATATAAAAGGTCAAACCAGCCAATCCCCGGCCCGGGTGTTCAGAACAACGGGCTTCCAGTTCCTGTCGGAATCCGTCCCAAGGGAACGGAAATTCTTTCAGGATTTCTCCGGTTGACTCATTTACCAGGCGGCTTCCTCTCTCATCCACATCATACTTACTTTCCCGTTCTTCCGAATACAGAGTCAAGTCACGGATCATCTTATCCGTAGTACAGGCAATGACTACAGCATCCACAGCATGGTGTTTGTCCCCATTGGCCCGACTTTTACGGATACCCCAGCGTTTCCGCAGATAGGAAGTAATCATCCCATTAACGGCCAATACCCGTTTCTTTTTCCCTGTTTCAGAAGGAGCGAATTCCAGATGATCCCGGATGAAATTATACATGAACCGGGAAATGTATTTGGTATCATTCAGATTCCGTTCTTTAAACCCGGATATTTCTTCTTCCGTCATTTTTTCTTTCAAAAGTCTCTGCCGTTTCCGATAATCCCGGACATTGTTGCCAACCCATACCTTGAACCGATCTACTGCATCCTGTCCATACTTCTGCAGAAGATATTGATAGGGCAAATGATTTCCCTTATCCCGGTTTTCCCAGGAAAACACCAATACTTTGTTTTTAAAACTGTCATCAAAGCTGATGCTGTAGGGAACTATATGATCGATATCCACATACCCGGTTTCAAACAGCCGCTCTGTCGCTATGGATTTTTGAGAATAGGGACTCTTACCATCCTGTTCCTTCCATAATTTCCATTTCATAAGATCCATGCCTGAGGGATTCAATCTTTGATAATTCTCTTTAATTTCCTGCATCAACTTGTCATTTTGGCTTTGATTGGCTTCATTATCATCTTTGATTTTCTTCCGTTCCTGAAAATCTTTGGCCATTTCCCGAGCTAGCTCCACATTAACATACAAGGGACTGGAACCCTGCTTCCGGATAATGGCATTGACTACTTTGATAGTCTGGCCGATGGCACGTCGTACCACTGGATTGGTAATATCTTCCAGTTCCGATGCATTGGCTGGAAGTAAAAAGGACTTGTCCTCCTGATGAGCCCGAAAATCATATCCAGCTGCCTCGCATGCCTTATCATAGGTCATGCCCTGCTCCAGAAAAGGAGTAATCTTCCGAATGGCTTTCAATGACAAATGGGAGAACTTACTGGCCCCATTCAGTTCCAACAGGGCTTCTACGGCTTTCGGAGCAATTTCCAGTCCCGCCAGTTCTTTCCGTCTGGTATCGTCCCCCTTATAGAAGGCAAGGATTTGACCTATTTTGTCCAACTTGTCCAAAGAATATTCTCTGATATCGATTTTTGCCTTTGATTTTAAGATTTTCCGCATCTGATGATAGAATGGCAGGAAATTAAACTTATTCTTTTTCTCGATATCCTCACGAGATTCTTTGGTGCTGTAAGAAACGCCCTGAAATCGATATTCCGGAGAAATCTGCAGGGTTTCCCGGATTTTTTCAAAACGCAGATCCGCTTTGTCTTTTGCCAGCGCAATGACCTTTTCCCGTTCTCCTTTGTCCAATCCTCGATTATCTTTTGCAGAGGTTAGCCGCAAATGGTTCACTTTCTGCAGGAGATTAAAGTATTCAAAAGAATAACAAACTTTGGACGCTCTCTTTTCGGCAGGTTCTCCATGGGATCCATCCTCAAAAGTACAGTTCCCCACCTTGTTCAGGATCTGATTTCCCCCGTAATGGCTCTTTCCCCCAGGCCCTTCATCAAACTGTCTCTGGCTCAGCAGGATGGAAAGATAAGTATCCTGGAATGCCTTTGTCAGTTTGCTGTTTCCAAGCTTTTCCTGGGTTTCCAGTATTTTACAGGCTTCCGCTTCCACCATGCTCCGGTCCACCGTATTAAGATAATTTCCGCCCCGGTTCCGCTTGTATTCTGCATAGCGAGAATCTTTAAAGAACATTTCCCCTATCGTCCGATATTGGTTTTCTTCCATAGTCTTTTGATTCAGACTGATGGCTTTCTTCAATTCTCCTGCCTCTGTACTTAGAGATTCTGCTTTCCGATTGCTTTTAAATCCCCTCCGATGGGCCAGATGCAGCAGGACCCGTGCCAACTCTTCATCTGTCAGCCGGGCGTCCAGTGCTTTGACACGAAGGCCATATACATCTTTCAGATTTCCGTCATACAGATGCTCCAGTTGTTCTTCCGTCAACAGTCCACCGTTAATAAAAAGATTCCGTATCCGTTCCAAACGATGTCTGCGCCGACGCAGACGGCGACGCATACTTCTGGCCTCTCTTCTGGGAAGAGCTAGTGAAGCCCCTGTTTTAGGCTGTTCTGCCACATCAAAGATCCGGCTGCCCAAATCAATGATGCCCCAGGGATTTTCTTCATGATCCAGAGCCAGTACGGCCCACCCCACAGATCCGATACCAATGTCCAGTCCAATGCCATATTTCATAACCTTCCCGCCTTCCTCCATATTTTCTCCCTATAAAGAGATAACGCCTTGCCAAATGGCAAGGCGTTAGAACTCCTCGGTGTGTTACCTTATCATAGTAACCCACTGATCATTGGTTTGGTACAACCGATGATATTATAGCGCACTTACCACAAAAAGTAAAGAATATTACGATTATTGTATCATATTTCGGCTTTTTCTTCACCCGAAGGCCTATTCTTCTTCATTGAATCTTCTCCCTCAACTATACCACACCAGCTATGTAAAAAAACTCCCAGTTTAAAAATAGTTCCTCAAAATCGTTGTATCCATCATCCGGCTCCAATGCCGTAAAGGAGAATCAAGACCGGCAAAGCCGTGTCGCCCGATGCGCCCGTTTCTGGACAAACTGACAAGCCCGCTCATCCGTTAATCTCAAACCGCAAAATCCTCGAAAATCGTTGTATCCAGCATCCAGTTCCAATGCCGTAGGGGCTGCACGCCGGGCAGCCCGCCCATCCGTTAATCCCACACCGCAAAATCCGCAAAATTTGAGGTCAGAAAATAGTTTTACCTCAAAAATCGCGATTTTTGAGGTAAGACAGTTATCTTGATATTTCTATAATAAAGGCATCGCCCATAAATAACAATACAGAGGCCGGGACGGACTCCCCTCCGGGAAGCCCCTACACCGTCTCCGTCGAACTAATGCTAACAACGATATTCTCCGCCTGGTCAACGCCCTGCAGAGTGTGGCCCATGTGGGCCGCACTCTCCTATCCAATTAAACTCCGTATTTACTCTTATACTGATTATACATGTGAAAAGGTATCATTCCGTCATGCTGCAACCTGCCAATTACGATTCCTGCTCCAATTCCCTGTTCATCAGCAAATTTCTTTATTTTTTCAATGGAAAATAATCTCTCGTTATAAAACTTTCTAATTGACTCCCTCGGAATCAGTAAATCAGCGGCCATGGCATTGGCACTGGCTTCATCCTCTTCAGAAATGCCTTTTTCCTGATAAATATGGCCCAACAAAATATGGGCAATTTCATGAAAGAGACTGAACCAGAAACGATCTGCATCTTTGCCCCGCAAACCAATCCCCAGGACGACTTTATGGTTTTCTCCCTCAAAGGTAATTCCATGAAGGAAGGAGCCTCTTACTTCTGGCAAAAAAACCAATGCCACACCACAGCCTTTAAACACATGAATAAGTTGTTCTTTAAAATCCAGACTTATCTTGGCTGTGAGTCTGCGAATTTCTGTTATAACCTTTTTCATTTTTTCTTTGCTAAACGCAGCCACGTCCATGTCCCGAGCTTGTCGTTTGGCCAGCTGAGCCAAAGATAAAAGAATATAATGGCTTTTCTCCGTATCACCCATTTTTCGGCAGGCAATAGGTGTTAGAGCCTGGTTCTCTAAAACCTGTAAACGACTTACTTCAAAGAAGCGGCAAAGGTCAATGACTTCCTGCCCTTTTTTACGGGAAGGTTCATGCCCCAGCCATCTGCAGATATCCTTATAAGGATATCTCTTTGCAACACTTTCTTCCTGCTCCAGCTCTGTGTCTCTTCTGACCTTTACCAGTTTCTCCTGATAAATAGCTTCCAGTTTATTCCAAAAAGAAGCAGGGATTCCCAGGACCAATTCTAACCGTTCAGCCACATCCGGCGTTAAATGCACATCGCCATTGATTAGCTTGCTGATATGTTTTTCCGACATTCCCATACGGATAGCAAACTCTTTTTGAGTCATCCCCCGATCTACAATCTGTTCCTTTATTGTAGCTCCTGGCGGCGTTGCAATGTAATGTCTGCTTTCCTCCAACACAATGATCACCTTCTCTTCAATGGTAATCCACAATTTCCATAACCATAACAATCTGGATTCCTGATTCCACTTCCTTGAAAATCAACCGATATGGCTGTGCTAAATCCATGGCATACTGTCCTTGACGATTTCCGCTCAGCCCATGGCACCGACCAATATGATTCAATATTAATTCTTGAATGGAATCTGCAGCCTCCAATTGATCTATTCTTAAATGAAGCTTACGCGCCATCTCGTTGCCATAAGAAGCCCGCGCTGTCTCTGCATCTGTGCATATCTTCTGCAATTTCTTGTTCTTATACCGGACATCCAACACGTCATCTCATTTACCTCTAAGGTTAATTTTACTTTACCATATTTTTTCAGAATATGCAAGAGTAGAAGAATAATACCAGATGCTCCCACATCTGCCTTTGAATACAAAAAAACGGAGGCCGGGACGGGCTCCCCCGGGAAGCCCCTACGCCGTCTCCGTCGAACTGAGGATAACAATGAGGGTCTCCGGTTCACCGGCAACCTCGTCCACTCGATTGAAGAAACGCCATCCGACCTCAACGCTGTAGAGGTGCGCCGCAGGCACGCCCTTCCCGGCCATTGGCTGTTTTGATCCGACTAGGGTTGGCGTTTTTAAACCGACTCTAAGAAAGAGCCTGGTTCCATAACCACTTAGCCACCTAATCCCTTAACCACGTTCTTTTCCCCTTGGAATCCCTGTTTCGTGGGTGGTCACAGCTGAACATTAACAAGTTCCCGCAGATACTCCCGGAACCCCGGCCCCAGGTCATCCCTTCTCAAAGCAAATTCCACCACAGACTTCAAATACCCCAATTTATCCCCGGTATCATACCTTTTCCCCTGGAAATTGTACGCATACACATGCCCCATATGGGCCATGACCCGCAGGGCATCCGTTAGCTGGATTTCCCCTCCTTTGCCAGGCCGGGTTTCTTCCAGGATATCGAACACTTCCGGGGTAATCACATACCGCCCCAGAGCCGCAAACCGGCTAGGCGCCATCCTTCTCCCCCAATGGCCCGCTTAATCGATCAAGCTCCCTATTTGCTCTTATACTGATTATAAGTCCGGAAAGAAATCATTCCGTCATGCTGCAGCCTGCCAACTACAATTCCAATTCCTTGCCGATGCGCAAATTCTTTTATTTTCTCAATAGAAATGTTCCGCATTATTTTTTACTTCAACAAATCATACCATGTCAACTCGTTCTTGAATTTTCGGCTGTCGGAGGCACTTTTATATTCTAGACAGATTTTTTTGAAATCTTTAACTGACGAAAACTGTTGTACAAAGTTTTCGCCATTTTTTACATCCATCTTGAACATCTGCCTGCAAAAAGCTGATACATGGAGTTTTGGATTTTTTGCCCGGGCACTTTTCCATTTCTCAATACAATGAGCCTTATGCACCAGAAGAATCTCGATTTCCGGACTTGTTACTATCTTTATTACCGGAATTTCATTCCCCATGCAATCTTTCCCCACTGACCATTTCTCTCCATGAGAATCACAAACATAAATTATGGCAACCGGCCCACCATAATCAAATTGGGTCGCTGCTCGTAGTATTTTAGGTCGGGTACTTTTCGTTCGTGCTCTGCAGAAATCAAGGGAATACTGCTTTTTGGGGAAATCGATTGCGTCCGCTTCAGCCAGCCATTTTACAATCGCTTCTTCATTTTTTCCTTCGCATACGAAAAATAAATATGAGTACTGATCCAAAGCTGACAATGCTATTCCCCCTTTCTTACAAAATCAGCAATTACGTTTTTGGCAGCCTGCAAATCCTGGAAACGGGGCGCTGTGCCACCAATGGCATTTTCAAGAATCACTCTGCTCTTTGACAGCTCATTTCTCTTGATCATATCACTATAGCGAACACAGCTGCAGAAATTCTCTTTATCTCTCCTGGTAATATAAATATTATCCATTCGATCCATAGTATCCAAAAGCTCAGGGTAATGAGTAGAAAAAACCAGACAGGCTCCATAAGGATTGGTCCGAGTATCTGAAAACAATTCCATAAACCATTCCACAATCTTTTTATTGAAATGGTTTTCTATCTCATCAATAAAAACATATCCGCCGCTTTTTAGCGCACCCAAGATCACAGGGCCAAGAGACAAGCCTTTGATAGTTCCTGCTGAAAGAAAAAACAGCAAGCCAGAAGGATCTCCGCCATAAACTTTTCTTTCCTGGTTTTTAAAAAGCAGTTCCGATTTTACTTTACCATCTTCCCCTTTTGTAATGTTCAATTTCTTGATATTGGGATCAAAAACATTTAGAAAAAATTCAGGAGGTGCTCCTCTGAATGCAGCAACGTTAATATTCGTCTCAAGACCCAGAGGATGAATGTTCTCCTTTATATCCTTTATTCTTGAGGCAATACTGTCATCATCTTGAAGGTAAGGTGAATCCATCAATATCTGAGAGCGGAGGGAAGATTGACTCTTTGCAAAATCAAACAAAGTTTTACGAGTAACCGAAGAAAAGCTCTTTTCCTGCAGAATCTCTTCCTTATACACAAATTTTAATTCCCTATTAGGTTCTTCTGCCGTTATTTGTTCAATAATCTCGGATTTCAGCCGATACATACGACCCCTATGCAGAAAGAACACTTCCCATTCAAAAGGTACATGACTGGAAACAACTTTCACCAATTTACTTTGGATTGCAGGCATATTGAGGCTTTCATGTCTAAACAAAACTTGGGCTACAACAGAAAGCATTTCCAACACCGTTGTTTTCCCTGTGCCATTCAGTCCCGTAAAGCCCATAAGGACCTGGGAATAGATACCAGTTTTCAGTTTAAATGCCTTTAGAAGAGTATCTGGTTCATTAGGAGATTTTCGAACAGAATTCCCATTGGTAAAATCAACAACCACGCCCTCCTTAAAAATAGCTTCGTTTCTAAAAATGACTTTAAGCAGACGCATATATCTTCCTCCCTTCTGAATTCAACAACTCCTTCAACCATCTTAAAACCATAAAGCCATTTTACACTTGTACTTTATTAGACAATAATACCACGCAATGCAAATTAAAACAATATTTTTGTTTTAATTTGCATTGCGTGGTTGGATACCAGATGCTGAGCATCTGCCTTTGAACGTAAAAAACAGGAGGCCGGGATGGGCTCCCCTGCGGGTAGCCCCTACTCCGTCTCCGTCGAACTGAGGATAACAACGATATTCTCCGCCTGGTCAACGTCATTGCATGGCACCGGCCGTTTAGCCGGCCCACATTCGTCGGTTCAACGACATCCCCGTCCACTCCGATCGAACAAACAACATACGACCCCAACGCTGTAGGGGCGCGCCGCGGCACGTCCTTCCCGGCCACTGGCTGTTTTGATCCGAATGAAATTGGCGTTTTTAACCCGACTCTAAGAAGGAGCCTGGTTCCATAACCACTTAGCCACCTAATCCCTTAACCAGGTTCTTTCCCCCTTGGAATCCCTGGGTGGCTCAATTTTTGGCAATCACGTGACTTACTTTTTCGTTGACATTCACTTCTCACTTAACCTTCCTCCCAATCCCTCGCACCTTCTCCTTCTCCTCCGGGCTCATGGCCATAAAATACACCACGGCTCCATAAAGCACCGTATATCCCAGGATTTTAAGAAGAAAGGCAAGTTTTCCGGTACCGGGAAACACATGATCCACTCCATATCCCACAACCAGACACAGCCCCACACAGCCCCACACTTAGACTGATCCGTCCAATCTGTTTCCAGAATTGAGGAATATCCAGACCGATATATTTTTTGTAGAAATAATTCATCACCACACCATTCCCCATGAGCATGGAAAATCCAGTGGCCACGGCACATCCAATGCCGCCGTACTTCATGCCCAAGGGAATAGCCAGCACCAGATTCAGCACCCCGGTAAGGAAATAAATCTTCGCCCGGAAATCATAGCGGTTCATGGCCTGGAGAATGGCCAGGCCGATGTTCTGGATCAGGTCGATGGTAAAAGGCAGAATGATCAGGATGGTGATCCAATAAGAATCCTCAAACCCCTTACCGGCCCACAGCTGGATAAACTGCCGGCCGAAAATCATAAACCCGGTGGCCACCAGTGCCAGCAGATAATACTGCCAGCGGCCGATCTGGATAAATAAAGCAGACAGCTCCCTCATTGGTCTTCTCTGAGCCACCATTTCTGTAATATGGGGCAGATAGACACCGGAGATCGCTGTGGATAAAGCCATATAATTCATATAGATCAGGGAAGCGATGGAATACACAGCCACTGCCGCCGTCCCCTGCACAATCCCCAGGATGATCTGATTGGTCTTCCAGAATACCTGGTCAATGAGGCTGACACAGAAAACACTCAATGCCAGCTTCTTGAAATCACGGAACAACTCCTGGTTCCAGTAATGGAATCGGATGGTAATGTGCAGCCTGACAAAACAGTAGTAAATCCGTGCCAGGATCAGCCCTACATTCAGCGCCGTCTGGGCCACCGCTACTGCCATGGCCGTAGGATACTTCTGGAGAATCAGGATTACCAGCGCCGGCTGCAGAATCAACTGTACCGTTTCCAGCCCTTTCAGGAACAGGAATTTTTCATGGGCATTAATCACCGACCGGAACACCATGGTGGAAAGGCTCACCGCAATGTTGAACAGCAGCAACAGGAACATCTGCCGGGCTTCCAGCAGTTCCCCAACCGTCATACTGGCCCCGAAAATCCCATCCAGGTTCCAGTAACAGACAATCCCCACCAGCAGAGAAAGCGCTGTGGCACCCCCATACCCATACAGAGAAATGGCCAGGATGTTCTCCATCCCCACCTTGTCCTTTAACGCCTTGTACTTGGTATAAAACCGGGTAACCGCTGCCGTCAGACCAAAATCCATGATACTGAAATAAGCAATCAGGGACCCGATCAGCTGATACAGGCCATATTCCGATTTGCCAATATAGTGCAGAAGAATGGGGACGTAGAGGAAACCGACGATGGCGTGAAGGGCGATATTCAGATAGCTGAGTAAGATACCAATTTTACGTTCGTTCATTTTGTTCCTTTTTATTGGGAAATAAAATCAATGCATAACCAAGCCCCATGAGAATCCAGTAGCTGCAAGTTATATTTAAATTATCACCTAAACCCGAAGCCATAATCCCAGCTAGAGAAATAAAGAAAAAAATATATTGTTCCCATTCCCTCTGCTCGTTAGTCAATTTTATCCGCTTTAATAACTCAAACTTCGCACACGGAAAACATCCCGTATGCCTTGATAAATCAGCTTGAACTGAATGTCGAAAGCCATTCACGC
>ENA-OQIN01000886-OQIN01000886.1-human-gut-metagenome-genome-assembly--contig:-NODE-886-length-15380-cov-11.555316_pt1 | contig 15380 bp, 14 predicted proteins | sample MGYA00242581_ERZ504746 | MGnify/ENA primary metagenome ERZ504746 (study PRJEB26092, sample SAMD00036436) | human gut metagenome | host: Homo sapiens | study: EMG produced TPA metagenomics assembly of...
TATGAGAACATCGTCCTGCCGGTGGAACTGGACGGGGACACGGTGGATCAGAAGTTTTTGGACGAAATCGTTCACCTACTGGGGCTGGAAGATAAACTGAAAAATATGCCGAACAATCTTTCCGGCGGCCAGCAGCAGCGTGTGGCGATTGCCCGCGCCCTGATTACCAAACCGGCAATCGTGCTGGCCGACGAACCAACCGGCAACCTTGACAGCAAGACCAGCGCCGAGGTGCTGGGGCTTATCAAGCGTACCAGTGCGGAGTTTCGGCAAACTGTCGTGATGATTACCCACAACAACGACATTGCCCGCCTTGCAGATCGGATCGTCCGCATTGAGGACGGAAAGATTGTAGAGTAAGGAGGTGGCAGGCTATGACATGGCCTTTTGAGAATGATACCAGCGCCATTACAAAGAAGCTGGCAAAGAAAAGTTTGCAAAGCGAGAAGCGCCGGAATCTGATGGTAGTGATCGCCGTTGCGCTGGCGGCGTTTCTGATCTGCTTTACGGGAATTGTGTCTACCTCCCTGACACAAATGCATCGCAATCAGGTTGTCGATACTTATGAGGCGGTCTGGCTGGGCGTGGAGGAAAACGACATTGAAACCCTGAAAGGAGTGCCGGAGTTTGAGCGCGTAGGCAGCTACTATATACTGGGTGAGGAACTTTCGGAACAGGGCTATCATGCGTCCTATGTGTATTGCGACGCGCAAATGATGGAGATTACCAAGGCGCAGATGAAGTTGTTAGAGGGCCGGGTTCCTGAAAAAGCAAATGAAGTTGTCGTAAGCGAATACTTTCTTTCCACCTATGGAAACAATGCCAAGATTGGGGACACTGTGACCTTAGATACCGAGAGTTTTCATGGTGATTATGTCGTTACCGGAATTATGGACAGCGTAAATGAAAAAGAAGCGAATACCTGCGCTATCATTCTTTCCAAAGCTGCCCTGACAGAATGGGATGGATTTGACCCGGCTGGGTATCGTGCCTATGCCCATTTCAAAAACAGCGACCAGTTGGGCGAAGAACTGATGACCTCTTATTGCAGGGAAATTGCGGAGGAATATCAGCTTCCTATGCCCAAAATGAACAGCAAGTATTTTGCCTATGCTTCTAAATCCTTTGATTTTGCACTGATGGCTGGCGTGATTGCCATTGTTCTGATCGGCGGCTATATTGTGATCCAGAGTATCTTCCGTATCTCCATCAATGACAAAATCAAGAGCTACGGGCAGCTTCGGACGATTGGTGCAACGCCAAAGCAAATCAAGCGGATTGTAAAGCGGGAGGGACGCAAACTCGGCAGTATCGGAATTTTGATTGGTACAGTGCTGGGTGTATGCGGCGGTTTTCTTCTATTTCCCAAGGGATTTAACGCTGTTTCCTATGTGGAAACGGTTATTTTGACACTCATAAGTAGTTGGATCATGGTATCTGTTTCCATCCGTAAGCCAGTAAAAATTGCGGCAGGGATTTCCCCGATTGAAGCCATCCGTTTTACCCCGGCGCAAAAGGACATCCGCAGCCGGAAAAAGAACATCAAGCTCAATCCTGTTTCAATGGGAATTGCGAATTTTAAGCGTGACCGAAAAAAGACCGTTGCTATTGTAGCTTCATTGAGTTTGGGCGGAATTATCCTGCTTGTGGTATCCTCCATTGTTTTGCTGCGCTCACCAGAGGCACTTGCAAGACAGTTTTTCCCAGACGGCGACTATAAAATTTATTTGGATTCTGAAATGACAGAAGAAAAGGTTATGGCAGCGGGAAATCCATTGAATGAGGAATTAAAGCAGGAAATCTTATCTATTGATGGCGTTACAGATATAATTCCAAGCAGGCAATCTCTCCATGCAACTTATAAAACAGAGATTCATCAAGCTGGTGGTATGTGCGATATGCTGACCGACCAGAATTATGCGGCAGTTGAAGCGGCTCTGACAGAGGGAACCATGCCAACAGATTCCCGTAGTATTGTAATTGACTATAATGTGCTAAAGCAGAATGAGGATATGGGTGTTGGTTCAACGGTTGAGATTTCTTTGGGAGAAGAACAGCCATCCGTTTCTGTTACCATATCGGGGTTATACGCTCCTGCAAAGGTATATTCAGGACATGGCAGGATGCACTTAGATGGGGCAACTCTTTTTGCACCAGAAGCGTTGTTCCACGAACTGCACCCGGAAATCACCTCTTTTGACTATTCATGGAGCATTGTAAATGACGCTAAAAAAACGGACTATGTGGGAGCTGAATTGAAAAATATTGTTGCCAGCCATAGTAATATTGCCTTAGATGAAATCAATACAGTGATTGAATATGAAGAAATGACAAATTCTTTTGCGTTTGGCAGTATGGAGATACTTTCATGGTTGGTATTTCTCTTTGGCGTTATCAACCTTATCAATACGACACTCTCTAACCAGATAGCCCGAAAGCAGGAAAACAGTATTCTGCGTTCTATCGGCCTAACACAAAAACAGCTATGTAAAATGAACATCTGTGAGGGGCTGTGCTATGCGCTCTTTGCAACATTGGCGACGCTGATCGTTGGGCTTCCGGCTTCCATCTTTGCTTGCAGAAAAATGAGTATAGGAGCTTTTGCCGGAAATGTAGTGCCTTACAAATTCCCGGTTTTGGAAATGGGACTGTTCATTCTGGTATTGTTCGGAATGGAACTGATCTTGTCTGTATGGACAATCCGCAGACAGAAAAAGCAATCCCTGATTGAACAAATGCGGGCGATGGAATAACCGTATGGGATCGGCGGGGCGGCGTGTGCTGCCCCGCTTTTTTCGCCATTTCTCAAAAAATTTTTGAAATGTCCGAGCGCTGTAACATTTCACCCCGATTTTCAATGAAATTTTTGGGCCGCTGTAACATTTCGCGGACATTTGGGTTTTACAATACCCTTATCAGCAGGCAGAAAGCCTTGAAAGGAGTTTTGAGTATGAGCATTTTACAGACTATCGACCTGAAAAAGTATTACGGCACAAAGCCGAATATCACCCGCGCCCTTGACGGCGTGAACTTCTCCGTAAATGACGGTGAGTTTGTGGCTGTTGTGGGAACCTCCGGCAGCGGCAAGTCCACCCTGCTTCACATGATGGGCGGGCTGGACACTCCCACCAGCGGAACCGTGATTGTCCGGGACAAAGAGCTGTCGAAAATGAACGACGAACAGCTCACCATCTTCCGCCGCCGCAACATCGGCTTTATCTTCCAGAACTATAACCTTGTTCCTATCCTGAATGTGTATGAGAACATCGTCCTGCCGGTGGAACTGGACGGGGACACGGTGGATCAGAAGTTTTTGGACGAAATCGTTCACCTGCTGGGGCTGGAAGATAAACTGAAAAATATGCCGAACAATCTTTCCGGCGGCCAGCAGCGTGTGGCGATTGCCCGCGCCCTGATTACCAAACCGGCTATTGTGCTGGCCGACGAGCCGACCGGCAACCTTGACAGCAAGACCAGCGCCGAGGTGCTGGGACTTATCAAGCGCACCAGCGCGGAGTTACGGCAAACTGTTGTGATGATTACCCATAATGACGACATAGCCCGTCTTGCAGATCGGATTGTCTGCATTGAGGATGGCAAGATTGTGGAGTAAGGAGGTGGCAGACTATGACATGGCCTTTTGAAAATGATACAAGTGCCATTGTAAAAAAATTGGCAGGTAGGAGTATGCAAGCGGATAAGAGAAACAAGGCATTTCTGCTTTTGACAATCGCCATCTCTGTCTGTATGGTTTTTTCGATTCTCCTAATATCAACAGGTACACAAGAGAAATTCAAGAACACACAGAGGAATAAAGCGCAGATTGGCATTTTGGGAGTTACAGACGAACAAACGGCTCAGCTGCATCAAAACGAAAATATTACATGGGTTGGCGAATATTCCGCTATAGGTGTGTTTTATGTTGAAAATAAAACAATCACTGTTGCTTATGGAAATGAAGATTATTTTTTACATCAGGAAGAAAAAACTTTTCAGGGAAGTGTGCCGCAGAAAGCGGATGAGATTATGCTCCCCCAGAACTACCTTGATTTTTTAGGAAAATCCTATCAGACTGGCGATACAATTTCTATTGACCTGACTGGAACAGGACAGAAAGCAGAATATACACTTTCAGGTGTTTTGAATAATACGAAAGAAAGCAACGGATATTTTATTTATGTTAGTAAAGAGCTTGCCCAAGATTTGGCAAAAGATTCTTTTCAGGTTACAGCATATACGCGGTTGAATACAGACGCCATAAGTTCCACGGCTATTCTTAATTTTGCCGGCAAAGCAATACAAAATACAGGCATTGTCGAGGAACAGGTAATGCTTACAGAGTATTCTGCTGTTATGTCGGGTGTGATAACATCGGGTATTCCGATTCCAGTACCACTACTGGCGGCGTTGACGGCTATTTTGGCGGCAACGATTGTCTATGGTGTTTTTTACACAAAGATTGTAAAAAATGTTCAGATGTTTGGGCAACTGCGGACAGTTGGCATGACAAAAAGGCAGATTAAACGGATGGCAAGTAAAGAGGGACGTTTATATGCCTTAGCTGGTATTCCTTTGGGGCTTGTCATTGGTGTACTGATTGGATTTATTGGCTGTCCTGATGGATTCCGGCTAAAAACAACAGTTATTTATGCTGTACTGATTGCCGCAGTAGCCTTTGTAACAGTGAATATTGCCATTTTTAAGCCTGTCCGAGTAGCAATGAATACTTCCCCGGTAGAGGGTGCTAAATACCTTGCGTATGCTGGAATGGCAAAAAGCAGCTCAAAACTGCATCGGAAACTTACGCCGTTTAATCTGGCGAAAATAAATATACAAAGAAACAAACAAAAGGCAGTCCTGACGCTTTTAATGCTTGGAGTAAGCGGGGCTCTTTTACTGGTTACTTCTACGATTGCTGGTTCTATTGATCCAGCAAAACAGGCAAGTTTCAAATATTATCCTGCCGGTAACATTCTTATACAAATAAGAAATACAGTGGGCAGCTCTTTCGATAACGAAGCGGAGCCATACGGAAGCGTAAAATTGCAACTGGAAGAAAATCCACTTGAAGATCAGGCATTGATGCAGGAATTAGAAAAGGTAGATGGGATAGAAAAAATCACCGCATTTGACAGCGTTTATATGACAGCTACTTTTTCGGGCGGAAGTGGTTCTATCACGAGCATTTCAGACTTCTTTCCAACCTTAAATCGGGAACAGACAGAAGAAAAGCAGGCGGTGTTATCCTCTGGAACAGCAGATTACGACGATATGGTTGAGAAAAATGGAATATTGGTTGCAGAAGATATAGCACAAGTTGGCGATACTTTGAAGATTGAGGGCAGAGCTTTTGATGGTAGAACCTTTGATGTGGAAGCCGTTGTTGTAGGCACATACAATAGGTCTGATTTAATGGAGGATAGCCCGGTTGTTCCCGGAAGCCCCTACTTCATTATGACTTATGACACAGCAAAGAAGCTGACAGGGATAACGGAACAGACGGGAATTCTGGCAGTTAAAAATTCAGAGGGATGTTTTGATGAAGTTTTGACCGCAGTTCAGAAGATTGCGGATAAAAATGGAAAAATAGAAGTAAATACGATTGAACAAACGATTAAAAATATTCAGTATCGATACAGTGCATCTATAAATGCTCTGTACATGACTTCTGCTATTCTGTTCGTCTTTGGAAGTATCAGCCTTACGAATATGCTTATGGTTGATTTTCAGAATAGAAAGCGTGAATTCGGTTTGCTTGAAGCTGTTGGAACAACACGGCAACAGTTGAAAGCAATGCTGGATAGGGAGATGGGAATTTACCTCGGAGGTTCGTTGGTAATAGCTCTTGTATTTGGAAGCATTTTAAGTGTAATTGTTTGTAGACGATTGGATGCGGTAAACCATTGCATTACGTTGGTATTGCCGTGGCTGTTTCTACTGGCGTTAGTCGTTGTTTTAGCAGTTATATATTTGATTTTCACTGCATACGCAAAATCCGAGTTGAAGAAAACAAGCATCTTGTATGCCATAAGGGAGGAATGATCTTTTGTATAGACATCACTTAAAAGGTAGTTAATTTCAAAATAATATCACTCTGTTGATACAGCCAGTCCGTAAATTCTTTCGGGCTGGCTGTTCCTGTTTTTACAGCCTTTTTTCTCTGTAATGCTTCTTTCTTAAAGTCGGCAAAGGCAGCCTGTATTTTTTCCAGACGGTCAGCCGGAAAGCCTGCGGTATTTTTTACCCGGTTTATTTTGTTGCGCCAGTTCTGGCATTCATTTTTATAAAGCAGGTCATAGTTATTTTCTCTTGCCCTCTCGTCAAATTCCCGCTTGTTTTGAAGCGCCTGTGCTTTGCGGCACTTATCGCTGCACAGCTCATACCGCTGGCTCTTTGCCAGAAAATATTTCCCACAGACCTTGCACTGTCGGAAGCAAAGCCCCCAGTCATTCAGCCTGTTCAGATAATAGGTAATCAACGGGTAGAGGGACGCATAGGCAGACACACATTCTTCTGTGCGCCGGTTGTCCGGGAACCAGAGGTCAAGCCGGGTATCTTCTGACGGTGCGCCTTTGAAATAAAGGCTGCCAGCTTGAAAATGTTTCGGTTTTCCTGTCTCCCTGTCAAAGCTCATGGCTTCGTTATGGAATACCCCGGTCAGGCTGCTCATTTTATCCATGAAGCGGTCACAGGCAGCGTTACGGTCACGGGGTTCTCTGGCAAGCAGATAGCTGTTCCAAATACGGAACGCCACATACATTTTCAGAGGGTCATTGCTAAGATATTTTCCCCAGAGAAATTCGCTTGCCGCCTGCTCCAGCTCCGGCTGTTTCCATCGGTTGGAGTGGAGGGCTTGCCGCAGTGGAGAAAGCCCGTATAAGTTCCAATCTCTGTCCGTGTCACGCTCAAAGTTTATCAAAAAAGTTCCCAGTGGGCGTGTCATATCACAAAGCACCTCTGTGTTTTGGCTCCCGTTCAAACGGAAGCGAATCTGCTGTTCTTCCCCAATCAAAATCCGCTCTTTCATTTTCTTCCTGTCCAGCGTCAGGACAAACAAAATCCTCTCAAAACATGGCTCATGCCGTATAAACTGATTCTCCATCCCTATCCCTTGCCTTTTCTTATGGTAATTATATAATTCAGTTATATCCGTTACACTCATGGTATCGCAGAAGTATTGTTTTGTCAAGGATAGTCCGCTATGATGATTGCAGTTGGTAATTTCGTACCATACAGTACCTTGACAAGTGAATGACCGTCCAAAAGGGATATGACCGGCAGGAGAAGTGACGCATCCAGCGCACCAATGCAGGGAAACACCGCAGGAATGGGGCAGGAAAACGGCTTTTGGGGAGAACGGTAGCAGGAAGCATTTTAACCTATTTGATTTATGGGAGGAACAGAATGAGCAATAAAAAGAGATTGAACAGCTACGAGGATTTACCGCTGGTTCTGGATGTGGCGGACATCCAGCAGATTATGGGAATTTCAAGAGCGAGCGCCTATGAGCTGGTACACACCCCCGGCTTTCCGGCGTTCCGCAGTGGCAGGCTTATCAAGGTCAGCAAAACTGCTTTCTTTGAATGGATGGCAAAAGGCTCCGAAACCGTACCGAGAAGCGACAAAAAAGCGTGAGGTATTATCCCCTGACTGCAATACTGCCGCACTTTCCAAAGGGGCATACAGAGGGAAAAAACCTTAAAAATGATACCGAAACGCTACACTAAAACAGCCTATCTGCGTACATCAGATAGAAACGGAGAAAGGAGCCGGTTATGGCAAGAATGAGCAACAAGCGACGGCTGGAATGGTCTTTCTTCTTAAATGACCGCAGCCGTATCACTTACAACGAACTGTGCCGGAAATGCCAGCACGAATGCAAACAGAGCTTCCGGGCGGTTGTGGTTGACTGCCCGAAGTATCTTTCCAAGCGTTCCAAGAAAAAGGACAAAACTGCCGGAAACGGCAAAATCCCTTAGGAACTAAGGGCGCACTTCTATACATAGTCTAAAGACCATGTATCGTGCGTCCTGTGGAGCTTACCTCTGTCGCTGATAAAATCAGCAATCCGAGGTCTGCGTTCGCTTCGCTCCGACAAGGTGGCTACACCCCCTTGCGCCGCTAAGGCGGCTATCCCCTGTGTACCCTCCGAAAAGAGAAATCCGCTCTGCGGTTTTCCCTTTTCATCGGGTTTTATAGAAGCACTGATACACGGACTGTCTGCGGATGGTCTTTCTTTATCTTATAAGTAAAGGATGTGAGAACATGGAAAAATCTTTGGAACAGTTGAAACAGGAATATGAAAAAACCACTGTCCTGCTGGAACGGGAAAAACGGAAAATGCAGCGTTTGAAAAACCGGCAGGCGTATCTGGAAAGTGGTTCCCGAAAACAGAGGACGCACCGGTTGATTACCCGTGGGGCAGCCGTTGAGAGCATTGCGCCACAGACAAAGGAGCTATCCGAAGCGGAATTTTATTCCCTCATGGAAAGCATTTTGAATCTGCCGCAGGCGGAGCATTTCATCCGGTCTGCCACAGAGAACCACGCCCGTATTTCCGGGCAGGAGAAAGGCGGTGACTAAGGATAGCACTTTATCATTTTTCAATCGCACAGATCAAGCGCAGCGCCGGTCAGAGCGCCATTGCCAGCGCAGCCTATCGAGCCGGGGAGCGTCTTTACAGCAGCTACTATGGAGAAGTCAGCGACTACACCAAAAAGGGCGGCGTGATCGCTTCGGAAATCATGCTGCCGCCCCATGCGCCGGAAATATATCTTGACCGGGCGACCCTCTGGAATGCTGTGGAGAACTGCGAGAAACATCCAAAAGCACAGCTTGCCTATTCCTTTGATATTGCCATGCAGAATGAATTGACGCTGGAAGAAAACATGGAGCTGGCGAGGAAGTTCGTACAGGAGCAGTTTGTGACAAAAGGCATGATTGCCGACCTTGCTTTTCACAGCCCGGAGAAAGAGGACGGCGGCATCCCTAACCCGCATTTTCATGTGATGACAACCATGCGCCCTTTGAACCCGGATGGCACATGGGGACAAAAACAGCGTCGGGAATATCTTCTTGATGAAGATGGAAACCGAATCCGGGATAAAAACGGCGATTATATGTTTAACGCTGTCCATACAACAGACTGGCATGAGCCGGAAACGCTGGAACACTGGCGGGAGCAGTGGGCGGCTGCCGTTAATACAAAATTTGAGGAAAAAGGGCTGGATGTGCGTATCGACCACCGTTCCTATGTGCGGCAGGGGCTTGACCTGATACCTACTGTCCACGAGGGAGCTAATGTCCGGCAGATGGAAGCAAAGGGCATCCGCACCGAGAAAGGGGAACTGAACCGCTGGATTAAAGCCACCAACCGGCTCATGCAGGATGTGAGGAAGAAGATCAAAGCCCTGTTTGTCTGGATGGCAGAGGTAAAAGAAGAACTTTCCAAACCGCAGACACCGAGCCTTGCCGACCTGTTGATCGCTTATTACAACCAGCGCAACGCAGGGGCATGGAGCAATAAAGCCAGAACCGGAAACTTAAAGCAGTTTGCCGAAGCCGTCAATTATCTGACGGAAAACAAGCTGCTCACATTAGAGGATTTGCAGGAGCGTCTTTCCTCTGTCAACGAAGAATTTGAAGCGTTAAGCGACTCCATGAAAAAGAAATCTGCCCGGATAAAGGAATTGCAGGAATTGATACGGGAGGGCGAGAATTACCAGCGGCTAAAACCTGTTCATACGGAATTGAACAATATCAAGTTTAAGAAACAGAGGGAGAAATTTGAAACATCCCACGATGCGGAGTTACGGCTGTTTTATGCCGCCCGCCGTATTTTGAAAGAAAAACTGGACGGAAAACCCATTGCCCTGAAAGCATGGAAACAGGAATACGCACAGTTAAAAACAGAGTATGCCGAACTGTCTCCGCAGCACAAGCCACTCCGGGAGGAAGTCATACGGCTACGGCAGGTGCAGAACGCCGTAGATACCGCACTGCGCCGGAGGGAGCAGCCACAGGCAGTACAGAGAAAGAAACATGAGATGGAGCTATGATATAATCGGCAGCTTTACCGCTACCAGTATTTTTATGGAGGGAGCATTTGAATGTATTTGAAGCGGTGAAACAGTCTGTTACCACTCGGCAGGCTGCTTCATTCTATGGAATCCGGGTGGGGAGAAACGGCATGGTCTGCTGTCCATTCCACAATGACCGCACGCCCAGCATGAAAGTGGACAGCCGCTTTTACTGCTTCGGCTGCGGGGCTTCCGGGGATGTGATCGACTTTGCCGCTTTGCTGCATGGATTGGGGAAACGGGAAGCTGCGGTCAGGCTTGCGGAGGACTTCGGCGTTTCCTATGAGAAATCCGGCAATGCGCCGCCAGATAGGAAGCGTCACAACAGGTCACAGCCCCGACAAAAATCAGCGGAGCAGAGATTTCAGGAAACGGAACGGTATTGTTTCCGGGTGCTATGCGATTATCTGCGCCTGCTGGAGCATTGGAAAACAGCACACGCCCCACAGCCGCAGGATGCCATCTGGCATCCTCTTTTTGTGGAAGCGTTGCAGAGGATAAGCTACACAGAATACCTTTTGGATATTTTGTTATACGGAGAAATAGAAGAAAAAGCGGCATTGATCGCCGCACAGGGAAAGGAGGTGTTGCGGCTTGAACAGCGAATTTCAGAGCTTGCCGCCGGAAACGCAGGAAGCGGTCAAAAGGACGATGGACACAATGGAACCGGCGCAGACACCGGCAGAAATCCGGGAAACATTAGAGGGGACGCAGAAAGGCGGCGTGAAGAACAGCATCCGAAACTGCCTGACGGTGTTCCAGCGTGACCCTCTGTTTCGCGGGGCGCTGCGCCTGAACCTTTTGACGGAGCAGATTGACATTGTGAAGCCGCTGGGCTGGGAGCGCACCAGTACCACGCTGACCGACATGGACATGAACTACCTGCTTTTGTATCTGGAAGAAAATTACGGGCTTACCAGCGAGAAAAAGGTGCAGAGCGCCATCAAGATTGTTGCCAATGAAAACCGCTACCATCCAGTCAGGGATTACCTGAACAGCCTGCAATGGGACGGCACAGAGCGCATCCGTTACGCCCTGCATCACTTTCTGGGAGCCGATACGGACGAATACACCTATGAAGCCTTGAAACTGTTCCTGATGGGAGCCATCCGGCGGGTATTCAGACCGGGGAGCAAGTTTGAGGTCATGCTCTGTCTGGTTGGTGGTCAGGGAGCCGGGAAATCTACCTTTTTCCGGCTGCTGGCAGGCAGGGACGAATGGTTTTCAGACGATTTGAAAAAGCTGGACGATGAAAATGTGTACCGCAAGCTGCAAGGGCATTGGATTATCGAGATGTCGGAGATGATTGCCACAGCCAACGCCAAGAGTATTGAGGAAATCAAGTCATTCTTAAGCCGCCAGAAAGAAACCTACAAAGTGCCGTATGAGACACATCCGGCAGACCGGCTGCGGCAATGTGTATTTGGAGGGACGACCAACCGGCAGGACTTTTTGCCCCGTGACCGCACCGGCAACCGGCGCTTTCTCCCCGTGACGGTGTACCCGGAACGGGCGGAGGTTCACATACTGGACGATGAAGCGGCGGCGAGGGCGTATATCGAACAGATGTGGGCGGAAGCCATGACGGTTTATCGCAGTGGGAAGTATAAGCTGTCATTCAGCATGGAAATGAACCGATACCTGAACGCCCACCAGCAGGACTTTATGCAGGAAGACACACAGGCCGGCATGATCTACGCCTATTTGGAGGACTACACCGGCGACAGGGTATGTTCCAAGCAGCTTTATGAGGAAGCGCTGGGGAACTTAAATTCCCCGGCAGACTGGGAGACACGGGCAATCTGCGAGATTATGAATACCGGCATTGCGGGCGGCATCATACAGGGCTGGGTAGCCTACAAAAGCCCGAAGCGGTATAAGAAATACGGTTCTCAAAAAGGCTGGGAGCGTGTCAACCAAGCTCCGCCGGAGGGGGACGGTTTTCAGGAAATCACGGAAGAAGAAGCCCGGCAAATGGAACTTCCATTCTGAAAAGCCACCGGTTGACAGTTTGGTTGACGCTTTGGTTGACAGCCGGTTGACGGGGAAAAGCCTGATATTTGGGGCATTTCTCTCCTTTGTCAACCATGTCAACCAAGAAATCAAAGAAAAAGTAAAAAGTAATAATAGAGCGCCTATGGATTGTTTTCAAAGTCTTTTCTGCCGGTTGACACGGTTTGGTTGACACGGAGACAGTCTGCGGCTGTACACCTGTCTGACATTCCCTTGTCGGGCATATTTCATTTATGGAGGTAACTGCCTATGGCAAAAAGCAAAAACGAGAGCAATAACAAAAACAGCGGCACCCTGCTTACCGAAAAAGACGGCACCCAGTATTTTGTCATGGGGAAAGTCCGTATCAAGGTATCGGAGCATTTCGCACAGGATGGGAAGCCGCTTGACAGCCTGCTGGAAGATGTGATCCAGCACGCTGCCGCCGCTTCCTGAAAAAATACGGAATAACGACTGTCAATCAGCCCACGCTTATGATATACTTGTACCAGCGAGTATTGTATAAGCGTGGGTTGTTTCTTTTAGAAGGAGGATTTTTAACCGTGAAACAACCATACAATACAACGATTTATAACACTGCACTATATTTGAGATTGAGCCGTGACGATGAATTACAGGGGGAAAGCGGCAGTATCCAGACCCAGCGCATGATGCTTAGACAGTATGCCGCAGAGCATGGGCTGACCGTTGTAGACGAGTACATTGACGACGGATGGAGTGGGACAAATTTCGAGCGTCCAAGTTTCCAAAGGATGATTGATGACATCGAAGACGGGAAAATCAACTGCGTTGTCACAAAGGACTTATCCCGTCTGGGAAGAAACTATATCCTGACCGGTCAGTACACGGAAATCTATTTCCCCAGCAAGGGAGTACGCTACATTGCCATCAATGACAATGTGGACACCATCAACGGAGAAAGCGAGCTTGCACCGTTCTTAAACATCCTGAATGAAATGCACGCCCGACAGACCAGCAAAAAGGTCAAGGCTGCCATGCACACAAGATTTGCCAATGGCGCACACTATGGAGCCTATGCACCGCTGGGCTATGTAAAAGACCCGGACAAAAAAGGTCATCTTCTGATCGACCCGGAAACACGCTGGATTGTAGAAAAGATTTTTGACCTTGCCGTACACGGGAGGGGTGCCGCCAGCATTACACGGATTCTGGTGGAAGAAAAAGTACCTACCCCCCGGCTGGCTGAACTATGAAAGATATGGGACTTTCGCCAATATCTACGCCGGTGCGCCCGCAGAAAAAGCCTATGCGTGGACGATTGCACAGGTCAAGAGCATTTTGAAAGAGGAAACCTACATCGGTCACAGCGTTCACAACAAGCAGAGCAACATTTCATTCAAGAACAAGAAAAAGGTGCGGAAGCCGCAGGAAGAATGGTATCGTGTGGAAAATACCCACGAAGCCATCATTTCCGAAGAAGTGTTTCAAAAAGTTCAGGAGCTGATTGCAAGCAGACGCAGGAAACGCAGAAACGGTACGACACAGATTTTCGCAGGATTGATAAAATGTGCAGACTGCGGATGGTCTTTAGCCTATGGAGAAAACAAGCAGAACAAGAACCCATACGGGTACTACCATTGCAGCAAGAACGGACAGGGATTACGCCAGTGTTCCATGCACTATATCCGCTATGATGTACTGTATGCCTATGTGCTTGCAAGACTGCAATACTGGTCTATGCTGGCACAGAAAGACGAGGACAAACTGCTGAAACGGCTGCTCAATGCCAGCGACAGGGAAAGAAACTCTGCGAAGAAAAAGCAGGCTGCGGAGCTGAAAAAGGCAGAGAAGCGTAAAGCCGAGGTTGACGGGCTGTTTGCTAAAATGTATGAGGACTGGTCTGCCGGACGCATAACCGAGTATAACTTCAATATGCTGTCCGAGAAGTACCAGAACGAGCAAAAGGAGCTTGAAACAAAAATAAGACAGCTTCACGAAACGATGGAAGCCGCCGTACAGACCGCAGCGGACGCTGAAAAGTGGATTGCCCTGATGAAACAGTATGTCAACCCTGTGGAGCTGACCGCCGAACTTCTGAACACTCTAATTGAAAAAATAACCGTCCACGAAGCTGTCAAGGGCGAGGACGGAAGCCGTGAGCAGGAAGTAGAAATCTACTACCGCTTCATCGGCAAAATCGACTGACCTTTCTTTTTTACCAAACAATATCTTTAATTAAGGGAAAGGGGGAAAGCAGTTCCGGAAACCGATACTCTTATTTCAATCAGTAAGTATTTTGATGTTTCACTGGACTATTTGATGAAAGAAGAAAATTCAATATCAGAAAACGCTGTGAGTTTAGAAGTCCATCAAACTGAGGCAACGAACAAGCGTGAGAAGCGCATCCTTGGTATAGCCACTTGTATCATTGGAGTAGTCTTGTTGATTGCTTGGGGAATTGTATCTGTTTTTATGTCGTCTGCATCGGAACAAATTGGAACATCTTCCATGATAACAATAGACGGAAACGGAATTTTCCTACTTATCTGCCTTGTAGCAATTATTGCCGGTGCTGTTTTGCTCCTTAAAAGTACATCGAACAAATAAGGAGGATTTTTATGAAAACTATATCTAATTTGTTTTTGATTTTGGCTGTTCTTCTGTCTGATGTGATGTGTGCTGTTGTTGCATATAACTATTGCGACATGATGTGGGGCATCAAATATGCTGGTTATAGTGCTCCAGTCTCGACTGCATTTTTGGTAGCAATTCCTTTTGCAATTGCTATTGTGGTATGCGTTGTAATTGCGCTGTATTTCAAAAAGAGAATAGGCTAACAACTTCCAGTTGTGTGCCCAGCTAAGGGTGTGTAGTCAAGCCGGTGGGATTCCGGTTTATCCAAGGTTTAGCCAACCAGATAATAGCGAGTCTTGGGATGATGCCGGTAACGGCATCTGACAAGCGTAGACAGCAAGAAAGCAGGGTTGAATAGTGATGGAGCTTCGAAACGTTAACTTCAGTCGGTCGACGTCTTAACTGGTGCGGAAGACAATATCATGTAATGCGATATGGCGAGTGTTATGTGGCACTGCGGAGTCAGAGAACCAATCATGTTTTACATTGTGAATACACATCAACTGGGGAGAACCTGCCATTTCTCGAAGAAGAGTATGAAGTTGCAACTGAAAACGGAGGATTTCAAATGAATGGTAGGTGGTCGGACAATCCCATAGTACTGTAGAAATCGGGCAATGCCGATGGAGGGAAGGGGATTGCATAGTAAAGGTCTTACTGAGGACACATTATCCGTACTCAGGGACGGAGGAA
>ENA-OQIN01000890-OQIN01000890.1-human-gut-metagenome-genome-assembly--contig:-NODE-890-length-15223-cov-6.978938_pt1 | contig 15223 bp, 22 predicted proteins | sample MGYA00242581_ERZ504746 | MGnify/ENA primary metagenome ERZ504746 (study PRJEB26092, sample SAMD00036436) | human gut metagenome | host: Homo sapiens | study: EMG produced TPA metagenomics assembly of...
CGGTGGAGCTGCATGACAAAGTCATCGGGCATTATCTGAACATAAAACACTATCAATAAGTTGGAGTCATTACCGCCTCTCACGATATTACCTTTGTTGGTATTGTACAGACCGCTAAAGCGTCCGGTATGGAACGTTTCCCGCTGCCGTATGTGCTGACCAACTGCCATAACTCACTTTGCGCCGTCGGTGGCACCATTAACGGTGATGACCATGTTTTTGGTTTATCGGCGGCTCAGCGTTATGGCGGTATTTTTGTGCCTCCGCACATTGCGGTCATCCATCAATATATGCGTGAGATGATGGCAGGCGGCGGCAAAATGATCCTCGGGTCAGACAGCCACACCCGTTACGGTGCATTAGGGACAATGGCAGTCGGTGAGGGCGGCGGTGAGTTGGTAAAACAGCTGCTTAATGACACCTGGGATATCGACTATCCGGGAGTTGTTGCGGTGCATCTGACCGGAAAACCAGCGCCGTATGTGGGGCCGCAGGATGTGGCGCTGGCTATCATCGGTGCCGTGTTCAAAAACGGCTACCTCAAAAACAAAGTGATGGAATTCGTAGGTCCCGGTGTTGCTGCGCTCTCTACCGATTTCCGTAACAGCGTTGACGTGATGACCACTGAAACGACCTGTTTAAGTTCTGTCTGGCAAACCGATGAAGAAGTCCATAACTGGCTGGCGCTGCACGGTCGCGGCCAGGATTACTGCCAGCTTAACCCTCAACCGATGGCGTACTACGATGGCTGCATCAGCGTTGATTTAAGCGCCATCAAACCAATGATTGCGCTGCCGTTCCACCCGAGCAACGTGTATGAAATCGACACACTGAACCAGAACCTGACCGACATTCTGCGTGAGATTGAAATTGAGTCCGAACGCGTGGCGCACGGTAAAGCCAAACTCTCGCTGCTGGATAAAGTGGAAAATGGTCGCCTGAAAGTGCAGCAGGGGATTATCGCGGGCTGTTCTGGCGGTAACTACGAAAACGTCATCGCGGCGGCGAATGCACTGCGCGGTCAATCCTGTGGCAATGACACCTTCTCGCTGGCAGTTTACCCGTCATCACAGCCGGTGTTTATGGATCTCGCCAAAAAAGGTGTGGTAGCAGATTTGATTGGCGCAGGCGCAATCATCAGAACCGCGTTCTGCGGCCCATGCTTTGGCGCGGGCGATACGCCAATCAACAACGGTTTGAGTATTCGCCACACCACGCGTAACTTCCCGAACCGCGAAGGCTCTAAGCCAGCTAATGGGCAGATGTCAGCGGTGGCGTTGATGGACGCTCGTTCTATCGCTGCGACTGCGGCAAACGGTGGCTATTTAACCTCTGCCAGCGAACTTGATTGCTGGGACAACGTGCCGGAGTACGCCTTCGATGTAACGCCGTATAAAAACCTTGTTTATCAGGGCTTTGTGAAAGGGGCAACTCAGCAACCGCTGATTTACGGGCCGAACATTAAAGACTGGCCGGAATTGGGTGCGCTGACTGACAATATCGTCCTGAAAGTGTGCTCGAAGATCCTCGACGAAGTGACCACCACCGACGAACTGATTCCTTCCGGTGAAACCTCTTCTTATCGTTCAAATCCGATTGGTCTGGCGGAGTTTACCCTGTCTCGCCGCGATCCCGGTTATGTTAGCAGAAGTAAAGCGACTGCTGAGCTGGAAAATCAGCGTCTGGCGGGGAATGTCAGCGAGCTGACAGAGGTGTTTGCGCGCATTAAGCAGATTGCTGGTCAGGAGCATATTGATCCGCTGCAAACTGAAATTGGCAGCATGGTCTATGCGGTGAAACCAGGCGATGGTTCTGCGCGTGAACAGGCGGCGAGCTGCCAGCGTGTGATTGGCGGTCTGGCGAATATTGCCGAGGAGTACGCGACTAAACGCTACCGTTCTAACGTCATCAACTGGGGGATGTTACCGCTGCAGATGGCGGAAGTGCCAACCTTTGAAGTGGGGGATTACATTTACATCCCTGGCATTAAAGCGGCGCTGGATAATCCGGGTACGACGTTTAAAGGTTATGTGATCCATGAAGAAGCGCCGGTAACGGAAATTACGCTTTACATGGAAAGCCTGACGGCCGAAGAGCGCGAGATTATCAAGGCGGGTAGTTTGATTAACTTCAATAAAAACCGTCAGATGTAAAAAGCGCCATGTGAATGTAGGTCGCATCCGGTACTTATTGTCGGATGCGATGCTTGCGCATCTTATCCGACCTACGAATCGCATCGAATCTGTAGGCCAGATAAGGCATTTACGCAGCATCCGGCACTTATTGTCGGATGCGCTGCTTGCGCATCTTATCCGACCTACAAATCGCATCGAACCGTAGGCCGGATAAGGCGTTTACGCCGCATCCGGCAAATAGTTAATTGCTCTTACTTCTTCGCCTCTGCAACCACTTTACTACCCACGCCGCGGTTATTGTATTCCCACATGCGGTTGTAGTTAGTGTCATTCAGATTGCGCTGTATTTCGTCGTTATCATCTACGCTGCCGGTATTACCCGCAAACGGACGATTAGAGATCACCGCATCGGCCCACGGTTTCGCCGTGTTAAAACCTTCGTTGATGGCGCTATCACGGATCACCACCTGACCGTTGGTATTGGCATCAACATCCAGCGAGCGGCCCAGTTGCGCCACACCATCACCGAAAGCATTGAAACGGCTGTTTACGGCGAGGAAACCGTAGTAAATGTTGGACAGCGTAGCCGGTGCAAACACATACGCTTCTTGCTGAGTACGTGAGTTCACCACGCGGAATTCGGTGTTATCGAACACCACTGCGCCGCGACCAGAAACGATATCCACATCCCCTTCAATGTAGCTGTTGGTCACCAGCGTACGCGGCTGACGATTCGTTTCCAGACGGTTCTGCACACCGCTGTTGGTGACAAAGAAGGTGTTCTGACGACCGAGAATGTTAACGTTGTTAATCTGTACCTGGTCACCATCAGTACGCAGTGCCACCGCCGGATGGTTACCTGCATCTACGCTATCGCCCAGCGTGTTTTCGATGGTCAGATTTTGCAGTTGCAGGCCATTGTTTTGTGACCAGAAGACCGCAGAGCAGAGAACACCGATACTGTCGCTGCGTTTGCTCTGGCAGCTATCGTACATATACCACGCTGGTTTACCTGGCATATATTTGCCGCGCGGGTTGACGTCGTGACGCCAGTCGGCAGGGCTCATGCCACCATCAAGGGAAAGCCCAATCTTCACATCAATCGGTTTTTCACCTGTACCGTACAGAGTAATTCCACCCGGAGCGGCAGGGACATATACCGTTCCCTGATACTCACCAGGCATCACGGCAATATACTGGCGCTTGTTGGTACGCTTGATAATTGCCGCATCTACCGCCGCCTGAATCGTGGTATGCGTTACACCTTGAGTGCCCGCCGGGCCGACAACAAAGTCAGGTTGCGCAGGCAGGGTAATCGGGGAAGGATTCCACGCTGCAGCACCTGGTGTCAGGGATGCAAAATAGTGTTGAGCATCGAAATTCTGCGCTTCTTTTGCCGACAGAATCGGGCGAGAAGAGGTACCAGGCGCGGTTTGATCAGAAGGACGTTGATCGGGCGGGGTTGAGCTACAGGCGGTCAGCGTCACGCCAAAAGCCAATGCCAGCGCCAGACGGGAAACTGAAAATGTGTTCACAGGTTGCTCCGGGCTATGAAATAGAAAAATGAATCCGTTGAAGCCTGCTTTTTTATACTAAGTTGGCATTATAAAAAAGCATTGCTTATCAATTTGTTGCAACGAACAGGTCACTATCAGTCAAAATAAAATCATTATTTGATTTCAATTTTGTCCCACTCCCTGCCTCTGTCATCACGATACTGTGATGCCATGGTGTCCGACTTATGCCCGAGAAGATGTTGAGCAAACTTATCGCTTATCTGCTTCTCATAGAGTCTTGCAGACAAACTGCGCAACTCGTGAAAGGTAGGCGGATCCCCTTCGAAGGAAAGACCTGATGCTTTTCGTGCGCGCATAAAATACCTTGATACTGTGCCGGATGAAAGCGGTTCGCGACGAGTAGATGCAATTATGGTTTCTCCGCCAAGAATCTCTTTGCATTTATCAAGTGTTTCCTTCATTGATATTCCGAGAGCATCAACATGCAATGCTGTTGGGATGGCAATTTTTACGCCTGTTTTGCTTTGCTCGACATAAAGATATCCATCTACGATATCAGACCACTTCATTTCGCATAAATCACCAACTCGTTGCCCGGTAACAACAGCCAGTTCCATTGCAAGTCTGAGCCAACATGGTGATGATTCTGCTGCTTGATAAATTTTCAGGTATTCGTCAGCCGTAAGTCTTGATCTCCTTACCTCTGATTTTGCAGCGCGAGTGGCTGCGACCGGGTTTGTTGTTATATGGCCTTCAGCTATAGCCTCTCGGAATGCATCGCTCAGTGTTGATCTGATTAACTTGGCTGATGCCGCCTTGCCCTCGTCTATGTATCCATTGAGCATTGCCGCAATTTCTTTTGTGGTGATGTCTTCAAGTGGAGCATCAGGCAGACCCCTCCTTATTGCTTTAATTTTGCTCATGTAATTTATGAGTGTCTTCTGCTTGATTCCTCTGCTGGCCAGGATTTTTTCGTAGCGATCAAGCCATGAATGTAACGTAACGGAATTATCACTGTTGATTCTCGCTGTCAGAGGCTTGTGTTTGTGTCCTGAAAATAACTCAATGTTGGCCTGTATAGCTTCAGTGATTGCTATTCGCCTGTCTCGGCCTAATCCAAACTCTTTACCCGTCCTTGGGTCCCTGTAGCAGTAATATCCATTGTTTCTTATATAAAGGTTAGGGGGTAAATCCCGGCGCTCATGACTTCGCCTTCTTCCCATTTCTGATCCTCTTCAAAAGGCTACCTGTTACTGGTCGATTTAAGTCAACCTTTACCGCTGATTCGTGGAACAGATACTCTCTTCCATCCTTAACCGGAGGAGGGAATATCCTGCACTCGCGTACCCATCGACGAACTGTTTCAAGGCTTCTTGGGCGTCGCTGGCGTGCGTTCCACTCCTGAAGTGTCAAGTACATCGCAAAGTCTCCGCAATTACACGCAAGAAAAAACCGCCATCAGGCGGCTTGGTGTTCATTCAGTTCTTCAATTCGAATATTGGTTACGTCTGCATGTGCTATCTGCGCCCACAGCATCCAGTGGTCATAGCAGTCGCTGATGTTCTCGGCTTCGATAACTCTGTTGAATGGTTCTCCATTCCATTCACCTGTGACTCGGAAGTGCATTTATCATCTCCATAAAACAAAACCCGCCGTAGCGAGTTCAGATAAAAGAAATCCTCGTCAGTGCGAGGATGCTGTTCATTGCTGCTATACACTTTTTTGCTCTCAACGTAAGCGGTAGCCCATTCTGTTGGGTTGGTGCAGTTGCTTTTAGGAAATGCTATTTACCCCTTAAATGTCGGCTGAAAGAGCTAAAATCCATGCAAAAAATTTACGCAATTTTGTGTATTATTGTGCAGTAAGTAATGAGCTATTTTCTGCGCAAAAAATGGATGGTAAATTTGTCCGGGTCAGGAAAAATTTTATGGGCGCTAAACATGAAAAAAGATTCGTATCCTTATTTGATTTGCATGACAGTTTCAGGGCTGATCTTTATTTTCCTTTTCTTCTGGTGGCGGGCAGATATCTACAGGGTCACGTTTCTTAATCAGAGTATATCCCACTATTACATTCTGTTTAGCATGGGAATAGCTTTTCTGTTATCTCTGTTTTGGGTTAAGAAGGGGATAGTAAAACAAAGCGGCTGGAAGAGTCTGTCAGCATACCTTAAGGTTTATGCAGGGATGTGCATATTTGCTGGATTTTTTCTGATTATACCCCTTACGACACTAACTTATTTTTTGCCTGGAGAGACATCGTCTTATGTTGCACCGTATCGGTATACTTCCGGTAGTTCAAAAAGTTGTTCTGGAGCTGAGGTGGATGACCCCGATCTACATGAGAATATTCGCATTTGCTATCCGTATGGCAATTATGAGTACGATAATATTATCTATGTTGAAAAGAAAATTAATATATTAGGTGCGGTAGTGACATATGCACAGACCGCGCGTGATGATACTGAATGATATAGTATATAGCGGGCAAGTTTTAGTTAATTTATCGAGGTAATATAATTTACCTCGACTCGTTTGTTCTGGTATTAATATTTCGCTTTACGACCGATTTTTATCTGATGATATCATGCGGTTTTCATATACTGACTTACTGTCTTTTCTCCGTTAGCGATTTTCTCCTGCTCAGCGATGATTTTATCTTTGGCTTCTAGTTAATTTCGCTCACTTCGAACCTCTCTGTTTACTGATAAGCTCCAGATCTTGCTGGCAACTGGCACAAGTCCGACAACCCTGAACGGCCAGTCGTCTTCGTTCATCTATCGGATCGCCACACTCACAACAATGAGTGGCAGATATAGCCTGGTGGTTCAGGCGGCGCATTTTTATTGCTGTGTTGCGCTGTAATTCTTCAATTTCTGATGCTGAATCAATTATGTCTGCCATCTTTCATTAATCCCTGAATTGTTGGTTAATACGCTTGAGGGTGAATGCGAATAATAAAAAAGGAGCCTGTAGCTCCCTGATGATTTTGCTTTTCATGTTCACCGTTCCTTAAAGACGCCGTTCAACATGCCGATCGCCAGGCTTAAATGAGTCGGTGTGAATCCCATCAGCGTTACCGTTTCGCGGTGCTTCTTCAGTACGCTACGGCAAATGTCATCGACGTTTTTATCCGGAAACTGCTGTCTGGCTTTTTTGATTTCAGAATTAGCCTGACGGGCAATACTGCGAAGGGCGTTATTATGTTCTATTGTCATATTGGCCTCACACTTCGAATGCCAGTTGAGGGGTAAAGACGTCCCGTTCAGCGTTGTAATTAAGTGAACTGGCACTGTTGAATGATTCAATGCGTTCCACAAGAACTTGCGTACGGGTTTCTTTACTTGCGGGAGCATATGGCGAACCTACCCAGGATTTGTCGATGCCTATATTTCTTGCGACGTTCGTGCTGTCTGCAGACGAAAGCGGTACATGAGTAAAAATGTCTTTATTTAACATCCGTAACCCATGAATCTTGGTGATTGGGTAGCCGTACTGATCTACAACATGACGTATAAGATCGCGTAGTTTAGCCCGACACGCTCTCGGTCGTTTTGCATCGTATTCCCCCATCGAGCCGATGCAGACGCGGGGAAACTCATGGCACAGACGAATAAATCGCTCATCTGGTTCGTTCATGTGCCACACCGGAGCACCAATAAATTTACCGTGAGGCCATGCCGCAATCAGGGCGTCATTCTCTTCACTGGTTCCGCCGATAACATCCGGGATAACCGCGAATGAGAAACGAGGGTGATTGCCCCAGCGTTCAACAAATTGTAATATTCATTCCAGTCTACGGCCTTGTTTTTTGTCCAGAATGTGAATGCACCATTATCAAGAGCAAATGATTGGGTGACTTCGGAAGCCAGATCAATCTGAGCTGGATTAGCAAAACTGATGAATGCGTGTCTGCCTTTCCAGGCTTTCAACGCACAGGTATCGGGAGTTATTGGACCACCGTGAAAATGAATCATACACTCTCCCGTTTATTATTTATCTCCTCAGCCAGCCGCTGGGCTTTCAGCGGATTTCGGATAACAGAAAGGCCGGGAAATACCCAGCCTCGCTTTGTAACGGAGTAGACGAAAGTGATCGCGCCTACCCGGATATTATCGTGAGGATGCGTCATCGCCATTGCTCCCCAAATACAAAACCAATTTCAGCCAGTGCCTCGTCCATTTTTTCGATGAACTCCGGCACCATCTCGTCAAAACTCGCTATGTACTTTTCATCCCGCTCAACCACGACATAATGCAGGCCTTCACGCTTCATCCGCGGGTCATAGTTGGCAAAGTACCAGGCATCTTTTCGCGTCACCCACATGCTGTACTGCACCTGGGCCATGTAAGCCGACTTTATGGCCTCGAAACCACCGAGCCGGAACTTCATGAAATCCCGGGAGGTAAACGGGCATTTCAGCTCAAGGCCATTGCCGTCACTGCATAAACCATCGGGAGAGCAGGCGGTGCGCATACTTTCGTCGCGATAGATGATCGGGGATTCAGTAACATTCACGCCGGAAGTGAACTCAAACAGGGTTCTGGCGTCGTTCTCGTACTGTTTTCCCCAGGCCAGTGCCTTAGCGTTAACTTCCGGAGCCACACCGGTGCAAACCTCGGCAAGCAGGGTGTGGAAGTAGGACATTTTCATGTCAGGCCATTTCTTTCCGGAGCGGGGTTTTGCTATCACATTGTGAACCTCTGAAGCGGTGATGACGCCGAGCCGTAATTTGTGCCACGCATCATCCCCCTGTTCGACAGCTCTCACGTCGATCCCGGTACGCTGCAGTATAATGTCCGGTGTCATGCTGCCACCTTCTGCTCAGTGGCTTTCTGTTTCAGGAATCCAAGAGCTTTCACTGCTTCGGCCTGTGTCAGTTCTGACGATGCGCGAATGTCGCGGCGAAATATCTGGGAACAGAGCGGCAATAAGTCGTCATCCCATGTTTTGTCCAGGGCAATCAGCAGAGTGTTAATCTCCTGCATGGTTTCATCGTTAACCGGAGTGATGTCGCGTTCCGGCTGACGTTCTGCAGTGTATGCGGTATTTTCGACAATGCGCTCGGCTTCATCCTTGTCATAGATACCAGCAAATCCGAAGGCCAGACGGGCACACTGAATCATGGCTTTATGACGTAACATCCGTTTGGGATGCGACTGCCACGGCCCCGTGATTTCTCTGCCTTCGCGGGTTTTGAATGGTTCGCGGCGGCATTCATCCATCCACTCGGTAACGCAGATCGGATGATTGCGGTCCTTGCGGTAAATCCGGCATGTGCAGGATTCATTGTCCTGCTCAAAGTCCATACCATCAAACTGCTGGTTTTCATTGATGATGCGGGACCAGCCATCAACGCCCACCAACGGAACGATGCCGTTCTGCTTATCAGGGAAGGCGTAAATTTCTTTCGTCCACGGATTAAGGCCGTACTGGTTGGCGACGATCAACAATGCGATGAACTGCGCATCGCTGGCATCACCTTTAAATGCCGTCTGGCGAAGAGTGGTGATCAGTTCCTGTGGGTCGACAGAATCCATGCCGACACGTTCAGCCAGCTTCCCTGCCAGCGTTGCGAGTGCTGTACTCATCCGTTTTATACCTCTGAATCAATATCAACCTGGTGGCGGGCAATAGTTTCAACCATGTACCGTATGTGTTCTGCCATGCGTTCCTGAAACTCAACATCGTCATCAAACGCACGGGTAATGGCTTTTTTGCTGGCCCCGTGGCGTTGCAAATGATCGATGCATAGCGATTCAAACAGGTGCTGGGGCAGGCCTTTTTCCATGTCGTCTGCCAGTTCTGCCTCTTTCTCTTCACGGGCGATCTGCTGGTAGTGACGCGCCCAGCTCTGAGCCTCAAGACGATCCTGAATGTAATAAGCGTTCATGGCTGAACTCCTGAAAATGGCTGTGAAAATATCGCCCGCGAAATGCCAGGCTGATTAGGAAAACAGGAAAGGGGGGTTAGTGATTCAGGCCGTTACCGCGTCCGTCGAGAAAAACTTCCACGAGCAAATCACGGGTATAAGTGCGCTCGATGCCGCGATGCAGATAAAGCCGTCCGCGTAAATTAGCTGATGCAGTCCAGGTACCATCTTTGTGTTTGACCAGCATTCCTGGCATGACCGCACCTCGATTAACGGTCTGCGTTCCGTAATGTTGATGAACCATAAAAACTCCTGCCCGTAAGCTGGGCTGCTGAACATATAAAGACTTCTGCGCGTATTCAGGCGGTGGATGGCCGCCGGTTGTCATAACTAAGCCGCCTCGTTGAAGCGACTAAGGTATGAAATGTTGAGTTAATTTCAGCTGGTCACACCGACGTTCACGCGTCCGTTTCACCCCTCGCACTCCCCGAAGCCTGCTGAAATTCAAACTGCGGATCTAAGCGGTCATCGCAACGGTGAATCAGGTGGTTGCCGTATCGTTGTGTTGTTGCGATGAACTTATTTAAAACTATAGTTGTTTTACCGTCAACAACAAAAGTTGTTTTATTGGTTGTTTTAGATATAACTGGTTGTATTTAGGATGGATTTATTTTGTGACTTGAATCGCATAGCGATAACTGAAGCGAGGTTATGGTGGTTTTTTTAACGGTGTGTGTGATGAGGGGAGGGCAAAAGAAAACCCGGCACGGTGACCGGGATTCTTACGCCGTTAGGTAAAGATATTATTGCGGTGGCTTAATATTACTACCTAGAGCAAAGATAGGAATTAGTTCTTTACTGAATGAGCACAATGCCCAGTTGATAATTTTTAATTGGTACTACCCATGCTTCCTATATGTCTGCGGCATGCTCCCAATAACCTTACCGAAGATGAACACCCGGTTCATCTCGTCTTTCTCGATCGGGTCCCACGGTGAGTAGCTTTTGTTATCAGAGATGACCAGCAGCTTATCCTTCATCATTTGCAGGCGCTTTACATGGGCTGTGTCGTCGTACAGAAACGCATAGATACCATCACCGTCGAAAGATTTAACTGTGATATCAACGAACAGCAGATCACCTGGTTCGATCGTTCCTGACATGCTGTCACCACGCACGTTAATGATGCGGATATTTTCCGCCTTCCTACCATCGAACATGTGACGAGCATCGTCAAACGAGTACTCAACCGAGCGTAGAACTTCTACAAACTCACGGTTGATGACTCCCGGCCCAGCACTGACTTCTATATCAAGAACGTCAATCTTGAAGTATTTGGAATGGCTGACAGTTGATTGTATTGGTTGCACTGTACTGTCTGACATATTTCCAACGCCAGAAGATAACCATTCTGCGCGCACACCCAAAGCGTTCGCGATCTCCACGATTTTAGTTGTTTGATTAGCTTTCCCTGTTTCGATTTTCTGAATAGCAGCCTGGCTAACCCCGACCAAATCCCCAAGCGCCTTTTGTGTAAGGCCTCGCGCTAATCTGGCTTCTTTAAGTCTTTCTGAGAGTGTTGTTTTCATAGTCCAAATGTACAACCAAGGTTTTATTCCATCAAACGAAAATGGTTGTTGACTAAAAACAACCATAGTTTTAATCTTGATTCAAATTAACCACGGAGGTTGTTATGAACCCAGCTATCAAAACAGCGATCAATATCGTTGGTTCACAAAAGAAACTGGGCGCTGCTTGCGAAGTTTCACAGCAGGCCGTCTATAAGTGGCTTCACAACAAAGCAAAGGTATCCCCTGAACATGTCGGCAGCATTGTTACGGCTACTGGTGGAGTAGTGAAGGCATACCAGATTCGCCCGGATCTTCCGAAGTTGTTTCCACACACCGAAAAGAACGCAGCTTAAATTTCCATTTCACGCTCTTTAACAATAAGCAATCAACTTAACAGTCAATTCAAACTAAAGGAGTCAATTATGCAACCACTTACATACCAACAGACTAGCGGATTTAGCCCGACTGCGGTGATAAATCGTTCTCAAACAAAACAGGTGCCAGGCCACGAAAAAATCCGTGATGCCGTCCGCGCCTGGTCGGCTGTAGATAATCAGGATGTCGTTGCCACACTCATTGTGAATGAGTATCGGGAGCAGGGCGGCGGCACCATCGATTTCCCTGATGATGTCAGCCGTGCACGCCAGAAGCTGTTCCGCTTCCTCGATAACAAATTCGATTCTGAAAAATACCGAAATAATGTGCGTGAACTGACCCCGGCAATTCTGGCGGTACTACCGCTGGAATAAAAGATGCTCTCAAACACACTTATCTCGGTTATGAAACCAAAGAACTGATTGATGTCGTAACCGGTGAAATCACCACCATTCAGTCATTACGTCATACCTCCGATCTCGATACCGGAGAGATGTATGTCTTCCTGTGTAAGGTTGAAGCCTGGGCGATGAATATTGGCTGCCACCTGACTATTCCGCAGAGCTGCGAGTTCCAGCTGCTCCGCGACAAGCAGGAGGCGTAATGGCTACACCGCTTATTCGTGTCATGAACGGACACATCTACAGAGTATCTAATCGTCGTAAGCGTAAGCCTGAGCTGAAGCCATCCGAAATACCAACACTGCTCGGATATACCGCTAGCCTGGTTGATAAAAAATGGTTGCGACTGGCAGCAAGGAGGAATCATGGCTGATTTGAGAAAAGCAGCGCGTGGTCGGGAATGCCAGGTAAGAATCCCTGGCGTATGTAATGGCAATTCTGAGACGTCTGTACTGGCACATATCCGGCTGGCTGGATTGTGCGGTACCGGTATCAAACCGCCAGACCTGATTGCCACCATTGCATGTTCTGCCTGCCACGACGAAATCGACCGCCGCACGCATTTTGTTGACGCTGGATATGCAAAAGAATGCGCGCTGGAAGGTATGGCGAGAACGCAGGTTATCTGGCTGAAAGAGGGGGTAATTAAGGCGTGAATACTTACCACATCACACTACCCTGGCCGCCGAGCAATAACCGCTACTACCGCCATAATCGAGGGCGCACGCACATCAGCGCAGAAGGGCAGGCATACCGCGATAACGTCGCCCGAATCATTAAAGGCTCAATGCTGGATATCGGTCTGGCTATGCCTGTGAAAATCCGCATTGAGTGCCACATGCCGGATCGCCGTCGCCGTGACCTGGATAATCTGCAAAAAGCCGCTTTTGACGCACTCACTAAAGCAGGTTTCTGGCTGGATGATGAGCTGGTCGTTGATTACCGCGTTGTGAAGATGCCTGTTACCAAAGGTGGGAAGCTGGAACTGACCATCACTGAACTGGGAGATGAATGATGTTTGAGTCTTATATGGCAGAACGTCTTCGCCGCCGCTGGGTGCGCCTGCGCTTATATCGTTTCCCCGGTTCTGTTTTGACCGATTACCGAATACTGAAGAGTTACGCCAAAACCCTGACAGGAGCAGGAGTATGAAGTCAGAGATAACAATCAACTAATACTGTTTTGTTGATTTTTGCTTGTAATTGGCGTTTTGGTCTGATTTTTGTGGAGTAAGTTGATGCGTGATATTCAGATGGTTCTTGAGCGTTGGGGAGCGTGGGCGGCTAATAATCATGAAGATGTGACCTGGTCGTCCATTGCCGCCGGTTTTAAGGGATTAATTCCTTCAAAAGTAAAATCTCGCCCGCAATGTTGTGACGATGACGCGATGATCATTTGCGGGTGCATGGCCCGTCTGAAAAAGAACAACAGCGATTTGCACGATTTATTAGTAGATTATTATATAGTCGGTATGACATTCATGTCACTGGCAGGTAAGCATTGCTGCTCTGATGGTTATATCGGGAAAAGGTTACAAAAGGCTGAGGGCATAATTGAAGGGATGTTAATGGCATTAGATATCCGGTTAGAGATGGATATCGTTGTTAATAACTCTAATTAATACGCCAATTATTTACTAAAAGTTATTAAAAATGGGGCGTTGAAACGCCCCCAAAAATAAAGGGTAATATATAACAGAAGGTTTGTATAGTTAGAAGCAAGGTTGTGCTTCTAAAGGAAGTGGCTTGAGGGAGCCACTTATATGTTGGGGAGGCAAAGCCTCCCACAACATATCTTTTAGTAATCAAATTAGAACTGGTAAACCATACCTACAGCAACGATATCATCGGTAGCAACGCCAGATGCTTTCGTGAAATCGCTCTTATCAATCAGGTTGATTTTGTAGTCAACAAAAGTGGACATATTTTTGTTGAAGTAATAGGTTGCACCTACATCAACATACTCAACCAGGTCCTGATCACCCCAAACACCCAAGTCTTTTCCTTTAGAATGCAGGTAAGCAACGGATGGACGCAGGCCGAAGTCGAACTGATATTGTGCAACAGCTTCGAAGTTTTGTGCTTTGTTGGCAATATGGTTATTACCAAAAACAGTCATGTTCTGGGTTTCAGAATAGGTGGTGGCCAGATAGATGTTGTTCGCATCATATTTCAGACCAGCTGCCCATACTTCAGCATTTTGACCAGAAGCATTCAGACCGTTGTTACCGTAGATAACCTGATTATTAGTGCGATCAGATTTAGCATAGGTTGCACCCACGCCGAATCCTTCATACTCATAAGTAGTTGAGAAACCGAAACCATCGCCATTAGTTTCAGTTACTTCATTTCGGTCATTTTTGCCCTGATACTGAGCTGCAAAGTTCAGGCCATCAACCAGACCAAAGAAGTCGTTGTTACGATAAGTTGCAACACCTGTGGTGCGACCAGTCATGAATACATCTGTTTGGGTCCAGGTATCGCCACCGAATTCTGGCAGAACGTCGGTCCATGCACCAATATCGTATGCTACACCGTAGTTACGGCCATAATCGATGGAGCCGTAGTCACCGAATTTCAGGCCAGCGAAGGCAAGACGGGTTTTATCTTTGGAGGAACCTTGAGATTCAGCGCGGTTGCCTTTGAATTCATATTCCCACTGACCGAAACCAGTCAGTTGATCGTTGATTTGGGTTTCACCTTTGAAGCCAAGACGGGCATAAGTAGTATCACCATCATCTGCATCATTAGAGGAGAAGTAGTGCTTAGCATTAACTTTCCCGTACAGATCCAGCTTGTTACTGTCTTTATTATAAATTTCAGCTGCCTGAGCAGACATCGCCATCAGTACTGATGCAGCTACAGCAGAAATTGCCACTGTTAATTTTTTCATCGTGAGACCTTTTTTTGAACATTTATTAAAAAATGATGCCCTGCGCGACAAATATTCATCTAATCAATGTGATTAATTCAAGATGTAAGTTTTAGATTCTTATTTAAATTGTGATCTAGATCTCTATTTTTATCTGAACTTTTTCTAATGCATGCTGTGCATGACTATTCTCTGAAAGAAAATAAATTTGGTAGCTAAATTATATTAAAGGTTGTTATTTATAAGTGTTCTATAATTCATCTCTTTAATTTAAATTCACTGAAAATAACGTCGGAAATTATTTAATGATTATTTGTTTATTTTTCCTTATGTGATTGTGGTGGTGTTTTGAACACTCGATATCATTCTCACAAATATTGTTTAGAGGTTTACGTACGTAAAAAATTGGGTAATGACTCCAACTTATTGATAGTGTTTTATGTTCAGATAATGCCCGATGACTTTGTCATGCAGCTCCACCG
>ENA-OQIN01000906-OQIN01000906.1-human-gut-metagenome-genome-assembly--contig:-NODE-906-length-14725-cov-5.083493_pt1 | contig 14725 bp, 10 predicted proteins | sample MGYA00242581_ERZ504746 | MGnify/ENA primary metagenome ERZ504746 (study PRJEB26092, sample SAMD00036436) | human gut metagenome | host: Homo sapiens | study: EMG produced TPA metagenomics assembly of...
GGAGAATTGTGGGAGTGCGTAGCACGGAACAATTCGTAGGTATCAAAGTCGGGGGCTTTTGACCCCGACATCATATAACCTTTAACCCAAACGCAACTGCTAACAAAAATTCCCGGACAGATTATTAATAGCCTTATCTGTCCGGGAAAATATTATAATTATCAACGCATTACAGCATCAGTTCTTTCTTATATCACCATCCGCCTTAAGCTTAAGACTATGGCTTCTATAACTTATATCCGCCGCTATGCCATACTTTATATTATTCATATCCTGCGTATCCAACTGTAGGTTTACATTCACATAATTGTTATTTATAACTGCTGTTGTTACCATAATCTGCATACTATCATATAGCTGGTCTTCACCTGTGAAGCTTATATTAATATTACCTATCTGCTGTTTATTATTATCACTTTCCTGATAATCACCAGCAGTATTGGCATCAGCACCTATCCTGTTGAACACAAGCTCTATTCCTGCCAGTCTGTCCTGACTATCCAGGCTTATATTATATGTTGTATACACACCCTTAGCATATTCACTAAACCTGCTCTTCATATTATCTGCAGTTATTCCATGAACATTAAACAGGGAAATGTATGGAAGAATAACCGGATCCTTATACATTTCTTCGACAAATGTATTAAACCCTGCTATTAATGCTTTATCGCTTATAGCTGCACTATCCTTAACAGCTACTTTATACCCTTCCATAACGTGTGTCAGAGCTGCCCTTAATATCGGCTTTGTCTGGCTAGAGTCAATTTTGGCAAGACCATATTTTAGTATATCATTCTTATCTACTACCAGTGTGCCATCTTTGACCTTAGGCATGTCCAGTACTATATTATTATTTGTAGTAACTATGCTATATTTCTGACTTCTATTATATGCATCTGGTCTGTAATCCACGCCATCATAAACACACTCCGATACGGTTATCGCACCTTCATATGTATGATTCCCCATAGGATCAATCTGGCTTATTTTGTCGATATAATTCTCTATAATGCTTTCAAGTATCTTCTGTGACTGTTGAATAACTCTTAGTGTCTTCTCCTCTTGTGATGCATATAGGTGTGGAATTCCATACCACACAGTCAGCCCGGTAATTATGGCAGCCATAAGCACAACTGTAATTATACGCCTTATTTTCCACATTTTTTTATTCATACTAATCCTCTCTTCCGGTCATATATCGCACAGATAAGGATATGCTTCTGCACACCAGTGCATCTATCTATGCGTTATCCTGCATATCACTCACTTTCCGCTTACTTATCGCTTACCTATCACTTAATTATCACTTACTTTTCCTTCTGATAGCAGACGAATTCATAGCATATGTCAAAGTAAGTATGTTCTTCACTTCTGGCCGTAACCCTCCAGCCATCAAGCTTATCAAAATCTGTGATATATGTGTCTGCCTGATACTTATAATCTACTCTTGTTATATGTGCTGTATCACAATATGGAAGAAACTGTTCATATATCTGTCCGCCACCTATTATATAGACATCCTTACTGTCATAGCTTTTAAGCTGTTCCAGCACCTCTTGAACACTATGGCATATAAGCACATCCTTAGCTTTATAATTCAGGTTATTAGTCAGTACTATGTTCTTTCTGCCCTCAAGTGCTGACTGGTTAGGAAGGCCTTCATAGGTCTTTCTTCCCATAACTACAACCTTTCCATATGTTTCCCCACGAAACAGCTTCTTATCCTCCGGGATATCCACAAGAAGTCTTCCATTATTACCAATCGCCCAGTTATTATCTGCAAGTGCTATTATATTCATATCAATCCTCTTTCCTGTATTACAGCTTTCCGCCAACCCATGCCGGTACATAACCTTTAACTTTAATACCCTCCTGAGTATATTCTTCACTTTCAAGCTGTCCATACTCTCTTATAAGCTGAAGCTTTCCTGCCTCATTATATGGAAATACCCTTTCTATCTGGATTCTGCTCTTAAGAATAATATCCTGTATATCCATCAGGAAACTATCAAGTCCCATACCAGTTTTTGCTGATATATTCTCTACATAATCAGCTTTACTATCTTTAAGTATAGGTATCTCATCGAATTCATCACATTTGTTAAAGAGTGTGATAACCGGCTTATCACCTACATCCAGCTGTTTAAGGGTATCGTATACCGTTGCCATGTGTCTCTCATAATCATCATTAGAACAGTCAACAACGTGTACTATCATATCTGCATATTTAGCTTCTTCAAGTGTACTCCTGAAGGCCTCAATAAGATTATGCGGAAGCTTTCTTATGAATCCGACTGTATCTGTTAAAAGCACTTTTTCGCCATTCGCAAGTTTAAGTGCCCTTGTCGTAGGATCAAGTGTTGCAAACAGCTTGTCTTCTGATAACACACCAGCATCTGTAAGCCTGTTAAGAAGTGTTGACTTTCCTGCATTAGTATACCCTACTATGGCAGCCACAGGTGTTGAACTATTCTCTCTGTTCTGCCTTTGTATATCACGATGGCTTTTTATTTCTTTTAATTCTGCTGATAAGTGGGATATTCTGTCACGTATTATTCTTCGGTCCGTTTCTATCTTCTTCTCACCAGGACCTCTTGTTCCTATACCACCACCAAGTCTTGACAGTGTTATTCCAAGACCTGCAAGTCTTGTTGACCTGTACTTAAGCTGTGCCATCTCAACCTGTATCTTACCTTCACTTGATGACGCTCTTGCTGCAAATATATCTAATATAACCATAGTTCTGTCCATAATCTTTGTATCAAGAACATCTTCAAGATTCCTTAACTGTGCAGGAGACAGCTCATCATCACATATAATACCTGTTGCTCCAAGCTCCTGTATCATAGCTCTTAACTCTTCAAGCTTTCCTTTTCCTATATAAGTTGCAGGATGGAAGCTGTCTCTTGGCTGTATCATCTTTCCAACTGTAACTGCCCCTGCTGTCTTTGCAAGCTCAGATAGCTCCTCAAGTGATTTCTCACAATCATCTGCCGGGTCAAGCTCCACACCTACAAGTATAACTCTTTCCTGCTCTTCATCTGTTACATATATCGCCATATGTTCCTCATTTCTATCATTTTTATTATCACATTACTTATTCATTATGACATTTATTCATAGCATTATTTATCCGTTATGTCATCTATTCTTTGTATTATCACATACAACATATTTTATAATGCACTGTCATTACTATCTTTAGCTGTCTGCTTAGATGTTTCAGCTCTTGATGATATATAATCACTCAGATAATTCGATACTTCCTTTTCCTCTGAATATCCTAGTATATTCCCTGCTATATCACCAGCTTCTTTCATACTCCATGATGCAATCTCTTTTCTTACCTCAAGCACACGGCTTACACCGACTGAAAACTCATCAAGACCAAAAGATAAAAGCAGTGGTATCATGCGTTCATCTGCTGCCGCCTCACCACACATACCTACATCAATACCTGCGTTATGCGCACATTCTATTATTCTTTTAATGCTTCTTAGAACTGCCGGATTAAGTGCCGAATACAGATATGAAACATTTTCGTTACCTCTGTCAACAGCAAGCGTATACTGCGTAAGATCATTAGTTCCTATTGAGAAGAAATCGACCTGCCTTGCAAGAACATCTGCCATAATAGCCGCTGCTGGTGTTTCTACCATAATACCAACTTTAATATCAGTATCATACTTAATATCCTTCTTATCAAGATCCCTGCATATTCCTGCTATAATCTTTTTAACCTCGTTGACCTCTGAAACCGATGTTATCATAGGTATCATAATTCTGATATTACCGTAAGCACTAGCCCTTAATATAGCCCTTAACTGTGTCGTAAAAACATCTATCCTGTCAAGGCAGAATCTTATCGCCCTGTATCCTAAGAATGGGTTAGTTTCTTTAGACAATCCCATATATGGAATATCTTTATCTCCGCCGATATCAAGTGTTCTTATAGTAAGTTCCCTTCCATCAAGAAGAACTGCTGCTTTCTTATATTCTGTAAACTGTTCTTCTTCTGTTGGAAGCTTGCTTCCATTCATAAAAAGGAATTCAGTCCTGAACAGTCCCACACCTTCTGCACCATCCCTAACTGCCTTTGCAGCATCAAGTGCATTGCCAATATTAGCAGCCAGCATCACACGTCTGCCATCTTTAGTAACTGTTTGTTTATTGATATATTTCTTAAGTTCTATAACACTCTCATCGTACTGTTTTTTCTTTTTGGCGTATATCTTTTTAGTTATGTCACTTGGAGATACAAACACTTCACCATATGCACCATCAACTATTATGTCTTCTCCATCCTTAACCTCACTGCATATACCCTTTACACTAAGAACTGCTGGTATCTCCAAAGCTCTTGCAAGTATCGATGCATGTGAGGTGTCTCCACCTTTTTCAGATATAATGCCTGCTATATGCACAGTATCCATATTCGCTGTCATAGATGGATGTATCTCATCAGCTATAATAATCGTGTTATCAGGAAGCTGCGTAAGATCAATACTCTTAACACCAAGAAGTATTGCTGTCAATCTCTCCCTCATATCTTCAATATCTGTTACACGCTGGGCTATAGCCTCGTTATCCATACTTAGAAACAGCTGCTTCAAAGATTCGCAGGCCTCATAAAGGGCTGCCTCTGCATTAATATTATTCTTCTTTATAATATTACAAACCTCTGACGTAAGCTGTATATCACCAGCTAAATATTCCTGGTTCTTAAGAACAAGTGCATTCTTATCATCGCCGTTTAACTTAGCTGTCAGCTTCTCTATGAATTCGTCTGTCTCCTTTATGAATGTGTCCACTCCATCCTTGTATCTTTGAAGTTCTGCATCTACATCATCTATTTTATACTTTTTTACCTCGCACCCTGTATTTTTTAACACCAGTGCCTTTCCTATACCTATACCCTTAGATGTACCTATTCCCCTAAGCATACATACCTCCTTGTTTTGCGAAGCAAAATGCGACTGCCCTTGCAGGAGCAGAGGTATTTACCTCATTGTTTTGCGAAGCAAAATGCGACTGTTATTTATTAAATACATATTTGATCATATTTGTAATAGTTTCACTTGTATTCCTTGAATACACAACCTCCCTTGCCATAACAGGTTCATCTGTTATTATATTATCAATACCTTTATTAGCAAGATTCTTTATAGATGTATCGTTATTAGCTGTCCATGCATATACCTGTTTACCAGTATTATGTATGGCATCCACTGTTCTCTTTGTAAGAAATGAAGCGTTAACACTAAAGAAGTCTACGTTGGTATTCTCATAAAATCTTCCATATGCAACAGACAGTATATATCCAGTCTGTATATCCTCATCCATGCTCTTAACTGCAAGAAGCGCATCATAATCAAATGAAGTTATAACACAATTCTGTTCCATGGAATATTTCTTTATAAGCTCTATAACCTTTCCAGCTGCTATGCTGCTATTTGCTGATGACTTTATCTCAACATTAAGCTTTATACTGACAGGACTGCTTTTAACAAGCTTTAACACCTCTTCAAAAGATGGAACCCTTTCACCCCTATATTTTTCTGAAAACCAGTACCCGGCATCAAGCTTCTTTACTTCCTCATATGTCATATCTGTTATATTCCTGGCTACACCTGTTGTCCTATATGCTGATGCATCGTGCATAACTACTATATAACCATCGCTTGTCATCTGCACATCAAGTTCAATATAATCAGCCATATCATCTATGGCACGCTGGAAAGCTGCCAGTGTATTCTCCGGTGCTTCCCTTGATGCCCCCCTGTGTGCTGTTATCTTAGTATCATGGAATATAGCAACTCTCTCAAAAGGATTGCTGTTAAATGTTAACACCACATATAACACATCCAGAACTATAGACATCACAAGAACAAATGAATATATAATCCTGTTTATTCTTGCGCTTCCTTCATCTATATCAACAAACTCAAAATTAATATCCGAAAGATTCTCATACTTGTAATACATATATGATATCATAGAGAATGAACAAGGTATAGATAAAAATACAAGAAATAATCTTACTATCGTCCTTAATGTACTAAGCACAGAAAGATACACCGCACTACCCATATAAGCAAGATCAAGCAGTTTAACTCCGGCAATCAGTACAACAGATATAATTATATAAAATGTATAAATAGCCGCTAAAAGTGCAAGATTATATAGTACAACTACACCCACTATCTTCAGTACATTATTTTTAACAATGCTTCTGCTTTTAGCACATGACTGTCTGAAGTTTTTTCCCTCCATCATGTATATGTTAAATGAAAAAATATCCCGTATAACAAAGTAAAACAGGCATATTATGATAATTGCTGTCACAATAAATATAACAGTTCTGTTTCGTTTTACCTCACTTTTTATAATATTTTTTACACTTTCGCTAAATATAATATTGCCAGTAACTGTCACATTAATAATTATTATAGATATCAGAAAATATAAAAAAAGCGGTATGCTCTGAATCCTCAACAGCTTTTTAAGCCGCAAAAAGGCATTATATATGTTATCAATAATAGATGCCTGTATACCTTTTCTCTTGGTTTCAAAACATACTGCAAGATATGCCATTTCATATAAGCAGTAAACTATGAATCCTATAACCCCTAAGAGGCAGAATATGATTATTACAGGATTCATAAACGCTTTCGCTATATATTCATTTGTAAGATAATTAATCCCTGTTATTCTCATGCACAAACGGATAACGCCCGTAATAACAGGATAAAACACTGCTAATGCAAGGAGCTTATATGCAAGTTCAAACAACAATACATGTCTTTTACTGCTTTTTAGCAGTTTCATGTTATTTCTAAGACTTTCTAACATATCTCACCCCGAAATCACCTATGGAATCTGTTAAGAAGATTACTGCAGCCTGATGCATGTTTAACTGCATCTCCCATTCTTTTGTTTAATAAACGCTTTGTAAAATGATATGAAAAATCACATACATATGACACAACAAGAACAACTGAAATCACTGTAACCGCTGACATATGCATAGAAAATACTGCCTGTTCTACAAGCCTGTTAAACACTCCGAATATAAGCACTGCCAGAAATCCCCAGCCAATTGTGCTCTGAAGGCATATTATACCCTTATAATTAAATCTAAGGTGATCATAGTTCCACCATACTTCGCCGAACAGCTTTAACATAAGCTTCGCCGTCATATACTCAAATATTGTTGCACATACAGCACCAAATATATATAATGCAATATAATTGTTTTGTATAGGTGCAAATATATTGAAAGCTATATATGTTCCAAAACCGTATATTACACAAAATGGCAGCTTTGCAAACCCTCTGTTTTCCCAGTAGCCAAGCTGCTTTCTTATAACTATGCACTCCATTGCCCATCCAAAAAAGCTATATATAAAAAACCAGACTGCAAGCTGGTTAATATTCATTCCCCTGAAACTGAAATCTAATAATATATTACGCATAACACTCCTTAAGTTACGTTCTGTTTCATACCTCTTACAACATAATCTGCTCCATTGATATTATAATATCAATGGAGCAGTTAATTATACATTAATTCATAAGTTCATCAAGCGTTGCCCTTACTGCTTTGATAAAATCCTGTGTATTAAGTGTTACAGGATTCTCTAATGTTGTTATAAGTGCAAGATCCTTTGTCATCTTACCATCTTCTACTGTCTTGATACAAGCCTTTTCAAGTGTATCTGCAAATCTTACAAGTTCAGGAATAGAATCAAGTTCTCCTCTCTTTCTTAAAGCTCCTGTCCATGCAAATATAGTAGCTATAGGGTTAGTAGATGTTTCCTCTCCCTTAAGATGCTTATAATAATGTCTCTGTACTGTACCATGTGCAGCTTCATATTCATAGAAGCCCTTAGGTGATACAAGAACTGATGTCATCATGGATAATGAACCAAATGCTGTAGCAACCATATCTGACATAACATCGCCGTCATAATTCTTACAAGCCCAGATATATCCTCCCTCTGAACGAATAACTCTTGCTACTGCATCATCTATTAATGTATAGAAATATTCAATGCCTGCTTCCTTAAACTTATCAGCATAATCATTATCATATATTTCCTGGAATATATCCTTGAATGTATGATCATACTTCTTAGATATTGTATCCTTAGTTGCAAACCAAAGATCCTGCTTAGTTTCAAGAGCAAAGTTAAAACAGCTTCTTGCAAAGTTCTCTATAGAATCATTAAGATTGTGCATACCCTGTATGATACCAGCACCCTTGAAGTTATGTATAAGCTCTCTTGTTTCGTTACCCTGTTCGTCTGTGTATACAAGCTCAGCCTTTCCTGCTGCTGGAATCTTCATCTCTGAAGCCTTATATACATCACCATATGCATGTCTTGCTATAGTTATAGGTTTCTTCCATGTCTTAACATAAGGTTCAATACCATTAACAATGATAGGTGCCCTGAATACCGTACCATCAAGAATAGCTCTTATTGTTCCATTAGGGCTCTTATACATCTCCTTAAGGTTATATTCTTTTACTCTTGCTGCATTAGGAGTGATTGTAGCACACTTTACTGCAACACCATACTTTTTAGTAGCCTCTGCTGAATCTATAGTAACCTGGTCGTTAGTATCATTACGATGAACAAGTCCAAGATCATAATATTCTGTGTTAAGATCTACATAAGGAAGTAAAAGTTCATCCTTAATAAGTCCCCATAACACTCTTGTCATCTCATCTCCATCCATCTCTACGAGAGGTGTTGTCATTTTTATCTTTTCCATACCGCAATCCTTTCCATAATGGCAATTATGTCCAAAATATATAAAAAATCTGCCTTTAATTATAAAATATTTTCATGATTTTGTAAATGCCTCATTTCATTCTTGTTATATTACCAGCAATATCTATCTTCCATATCTGTACACAACTATCATTGCTATAATCCTTAAGACTTTTTATACTATAGCTTCCAACTGTGTCATACCATGCTTCATCTCCTGATGTACGCCGTATAAGTGTATCAAAGTACATTGTTGATGCTGCCTTTGTTATATTACTCTCAGAGTTGCTTTCAGGTATTACTTCTTCCCATATTGCATAAAACCTTGTATCTTTTTTTATTGATATTTTATCACCTGGATCATAAGTGTTTATTCCATCTGACCAGCCAGTTAACTCAAAACCAGGCTTCGTTACCTCATCTTTATCTGGCAGTGTGATTTTACTTTCTTCCCACTTCGCATAAACAGTTTCGTTACATGCATAAGGATAACTGTAAATATCGGCTTTACCTTCACTGTTATACCAGTAATCATTCACATCAGCCATTTCTTCAATATTAAGACTGATATTCCAGCTGCCAAAACTATCTGGCCCATACTCTGGCCCGAAGTACCTGATTCTTATACTGTTAACCTTATTAACATAGACATCTACATAGTTATTATCATTTGAATGTGGTAAAAACCATATTTCCTCGTTATCACTGTCACCATCAAGAGTACTCCACTCAACATTAACAGAAACCTCTTCATCTGTACTATTATAACCATCATAGTAAAAATACAAATTGCCAGTATATGGTCTTGTTAATGTTACTGTTGAAATAATAGAATTATCAGCATTAGCATCTGAATAATTATAACTTTCATTTAATATACTTCCCAGACTGACTTCATTTCTTTTTTCTTTCAACATATATCCTTTAAACTTATTAATCTGGACTATATCAGATAATAACAGTCTGTCATTATAGTTATCATCATCATAAAATGAAGCTTTATATTTCTGTTCAGGAACCGTTATATCAGGCAATCCCTTCCTGTAAGATACCATAACTGATTGTGTTCCCCTTTTTGTTGCATCCTCCTGCGATAATGTCAATATGAATTTTCTTGATATATCAACATATTTTTTACAAGCCTTTGTCACTGTATATCGTAACGACGAACCATCTGCATATGTATCCGGAAACTCATATAACGTGGCATCCCACCTTGAATCCTGTTTAATATCTTCAACTCCAAAACCAAACGATGTACCACTATCTACATGCCACAGAAAGTTCTCCCGATAGCCATCAGGTGCTTTCTTTGTTGGTGTATGCCAGTATGTGCTTGAATATTCACCCCATGAACCATCCTCATTCTGATACCTCACATATATCTCCTGGTCATTCTGTATTTTTAATCTGGCTACACTTATATAACTAGTTTTTGCACCACTTACTTTATAGGTAAAGGATGTTCCATCATCAAACTGCTCTGGCATTCTGTATAGGTTTGAATTCCATTTTGAATTTCCAGTTATATTCTTAGTATCAAATGTATATGTTGAACCACATAATACATTTTCAGTTATTGCTGACGTGTCATCCCATCTTTCCCACGTACCATTCTGATTCTGATATCTTATGTATACAGTCTGCTTATATGATTTTATAACCTCTTTCTTCTTAGTATGAATATAAATGCTCCGGCTTCTATTCATAGTCCAGTAGTTATCCCATCTTTTACATGCTTCATTCCATGTGGAATCATACCATTTTTTGTCACCTTCCTGTATATAATCAAGTTCATATCCATCTTTAAGATATATCCATGTAGGAACCAATGTACCTTCTTTATATGTAATAGTCTGTCCATCTGAATACCGCATATCAAGACCACTCGTGCTGTGTCCTATAACATCACTGACTCCAGAATCCCATTCGATGTTAAAGTTGCATGCCCATCCTAATGTGATAGTTAATGGTTTTCTTTCACCGGAATATTTATCTCCATCATAATTGATATTACAGCCAGCTTCAAACAGGTAACCGCCAAGCATTTCCTTAACATTGTTGTCTGGATTGTCCCAATTGTTATAGTTTTTATAGCCAGTGAAATCCACATTGAATATACAGCCTTCTTTCGAAATATTGTATACACGAAGATACGGCGTATATCCACGACAGTTCACATGCTCTGTAAATGTTCCTTCATGCGGTGCCTCATTATCACTATAAAAAGGTATATCATCAAAATATATCTGTTTATTCTTATCATTCATATATACCCATTGTAAATCAGCTGTGCCACCGGCAAAATCAATGGTTATCTGTCTTTTAAAATCATCATCTGTATAACTTCCTGCTTGATACGCATATGCCAGACCTACAAATGATAACAACAACACCAATACCGATAATATATATAATAAAGTCACTCTTTTTTTGTCCTTCCTAGGACATGCTGCCATATATATGCCCCCTTTATTCCACTATTCCAAGACATGTAAACACAACGGAACCACATCTATATATACCCATAACGCCCTGAAACATAGCTGTATCCGCGTTAAACAACGGACTCCCCATTGCATCAACCAGGCAATCAAGAATTTCGGTTTTATCTGAAACTGTATAATATCCTTTATATGTATGATAACCACAATGCTCATCATACATAACCCTTGTTGTCATAACCTCTATAGGATATGGACATTCCACTGTACTTCCTGTATTAACATCCTTTCCCATCTGTGCTTCACTTGCGTTTTCACCATATTGCAGTACGCCATTAGCTATATAGATTTCATGTCCATAAGGACTATCTGTTATGGCTGGTTCCTGCTTTTCTTCTAGTTCTGGTTTATCTTCAGGCTCTGGCTTTTCTTCGGGCTCTGGCTTCTCTTCGGGCTCTGGCTTCTCTTCGGAATCTGGTTTATCTTCAGGCTCTGACTTTCCTTCTGAATCTGGCTTCCCATATTCTTCTTGTTCTTTTATATCTATATCTATTCCTGAATCTGCCTGTTCATTTGATTCTTCTGGCTCTGCAAGGTCTGATTCTATTTCTTTTTCAGTTTCTTTTTGTTCTGCAAAATCTGATTCTATTTCTTTTTGTTCCTTATATTCTTTTAGTTCTGCAAAATCCGATTCTGATACTGTTGCTTTTTTTGTCTGTATCGTTTCAACTGCAGCACTATTTTTTTCTGGCACTTTGTTTTTAGCATCCGCATTCTTCTTAACAACGGCTGCAGCTGCTAATAAAGCTCCAATCGTCACTATTATTAATATTATTTTCAATAAAATATTTCGCTTCATTCTCACTTTTTCCTTCTTTATATTTATCTTATATTTGTCTTATATTTTTTTAGAATAATATGCTTATGGGTACTGTCAAATATCATCGTTCGTCCACTTTGTCTTATACTTTTTATAAAATAATATGTACACAATCCTGTTATATCTAAGCATGACATGCACAACATGTCTTATATAAGCGTATTGATATTGTTAATATAATATTAAGTGTCTTGTGGAAATTAATATGAATCAATGTGACATTACGTTATATATTCACATCAGATGAATAGTTTTTATTAAGATTACCAGATTAAATATTCTTTATGCTGTCAATAATATCTATAGAGTTATTATCCTGATTTTGTTATCTTGTGTTTATATCAGGAATGTCATATGTATTCTTCCAATCAACCATCTCCTGTCTTTTTGTTACCGCGCCATAACTTTATTATTTAAACTAAACATATCATATATATACTTAATTGTCAATATCATGGGTATTATTTTTTTATTATTTATAGAACACGCAATAACGCATAATATTATTACATTTTCTTGTATTAAATACTCTGGTTTGTTATAATTACATAATTGATTTATAAGATATATGTGTCAGAATTTCCTTTTGACCCCATATCTTTATCTCACAAACAACATTTAGTTTAGGAAAGGACGGTTTTGTAATATGTGCGGTTTTGCTGGATTTACAGGATACCTTGAGAATGGTAAAGATGTTCTTACTGATATGATGAATAAAATTATCCACAGAGGTCCCGACAGTGCCGGTCAGTATATAGATAACAAGGCATATATGGGCTTTAGAAGACTTTCAATCATCGACCTTGATAACGGAAGCCAGCCTATGTTTAACGAAAACAAAAAAATTGTCATCACTTTTAACGGTGAAATATATAATTACCAGGATTTAAGAAAAGAGCTTATTGAAAAGGGTCACACTTTTGCAAACAACTCCGATACAGAGGTTCTTATTCATGCTTATGAAGAATATGGTGAAGATATGCTTAATAAACTTCGCGGTATGTTCGCTTTCGTTATATGGGACAGCGAAAAAGAGACTCTGTTTGGTGCAAGAGATTTCTTTGGTATTAAGCCTTTTTACTACACAATAGTTGATGGAAATATAATATATGGTTCCGAGATTAAGAGCATACTGGCACATCCTGCTTATAAGAAGGAAGTTAACGATGTAGCTCTTGAGAATTATCTTACTTTCCAGTACTCAGTGCTCCCCGAGACATTCTTTAAGGGTGTATACAAGCTTATGCCTGGACACTGCTTCACTTTCCATAACGGACAGATTAATATAAAAAGATACTGGGAACCTACTTTTGAGGCTGATGAAAACAAGTCCCTGGATGATTTTGTACAGGAGATTGATGATGCCATGCATGATTCAGTAGAACATCACAAGATTAGTGATGTTGAGGTTGGCTCATTTCTTTCCAGTGGTGTTGACTCAAGCTATGTCGCTGCCACCTTCAATGGTGATAAAACATTTACAGTTGGTTTCGACTACGAAAAATATAACGAAATAGATTATGCAAAGGCTTTATCTGAAAAGATTCAGATAGACAACTATTCAAAGCTTGTATCAAGTGAAGAATACTGGGCTGCTATCCCTAAAATCCAGTATCACATGGATGAACCTTTAGCAGACCCTGCTGCCATCGCACTTTACTTTGTAAGCCAGACTGCTGCAAAACACGTCAAGGTTTCTATGTCTGGCGAAGGTGCTGATGAATTCTTCGGTGGATACAACATTTACAAGGAACCTCTTGATACTGCAGGTTACAGAAAGCTTCCAAAGGGTCTTCGTAAGGGACTTGCTAATGTAGCACAGGCTATTCCATTTAAATTTAAAGGTAAGAATTTCCTTATAAGAGGCAGCAAGGATATTGAGGAGCGTTTCATCGGTAACGCATTTATGTTTAATGAAAAAGAACGCGCAAAGATATTAAAGAACCCTACTGGAAAGTACGATCATAAAGAGCTTACAAAGCCTTTCTATGATAAAGTTAAGGATAAGGATGATGTTACGAAAATGCAGTACATTGATATCAACTTCTGGCTTATTGGTGATATTCTGCTTAAGGCCGACAAGATGAGCATGGCACACAGCCTTGAAGTACGTGTTCCTTTCCTTGACAGAGAGGTATTCGATGTAGCAAGGACTATACCTACTAAGTATAAAGTAAACAAGTCCAACACAAAATATGCTATGCGTATGGCTGCTCATAAGTATCTTCCAGATATGGTAGCTGAAAAGAAAAAGCTTGGATTCCCTGTACCTATAAGAATCTGGCTCAAGGATGACAAGTATTACAATATGATAAAGAAAGCCTTCACAAGCGAAGCTGCAGAAAAATACTTTAACACTAAGGAGCTCGTTAAGTACCTTGATGATCACAAAGAGGGAAAAGCCGATAATTCAAGAAAGATATGGACAGTATATATGTTCCTTGTATGGTATAACGATTTCTTTGGTGATTCTGAATATGCAGCATAGAAATATTGTTGTTTAATTGAATATTAGTTGGTGATGAACGGACGACAAATATAAGTTACAGGCAGTCCTGCACACTATGTTCAATGCCAGAAGCTTTGATTGGATATTTCTAAGTCTTTCCATATAAACTATG